>ERZ827104.3320-NODE-3320-length-11469-cov-2.820571_pt1 | contig 11469 bp, 15 predicted proteins | sample MGYA00519781_ERZ827104 | MGnify/ENA primary metagenome ERZ827104 (study PRJEB31778, sample SAMEA3449257) | human gut metagenome | biome: human gut; feature: human-associated habitat; material: faeces | place: United Kingdom | collected 2010/2012 ... | reverse complement strand
TCATTCCAAATTTGAACATTCATACTTTTCTGGGTGTAGACATCAAAATTTTGACCAGGAAAACGAGGCTGGGTTTTTGCAAAGGAACGAGGAATAGGATAGCCAAGGGCATTACAAATTTTTTGTTTTACCACTTTTGAACGTGTTCTAAGGGGCAATCCTTCTAGTGACAGACCAACCATATGATTTGCTAGGATTATCTCTAATGCGTCAGTTGGGATGTATAAATTAGGATTTGCAGGATTGATGGTGTCATAAATTGACAAGCCACTTTGTGAAATATTAAATGGGTAATTAATCATTGGAATCCTCCTTGTAATTTTCAACAGCAAAGAATAACTCTGAAAGAGTCACATTTAATCCGTCTGCTATCTTTTGTATGTTGGCGATAGAAATGTTTCTTTTGCCTGCTTCAACAGATGAATAATAGGTTCTATCCATTCCTATCTTAAGAGAGAATTTTTCTTGGCTTAATCCGAGCTCTTGACGATAGTAGCGAATGCAGTGGCCAAATTTTTTTTGAATTGAAATGTCCATAATATCACCTCAATGGAAATTATAAAAATCAATGGCAAATGAGGCAACGGACTATAAGTAACAATAAATAATCAATTCAAAGACAATAAAATGTAATTTACATATGGTTGCTTATGTTTTGCTCATTTGCAAAACGATCAATCGACCATGGCGGTTGATCAATCTCGTATGACTCAAAAAGTCATGCGAGACAAATCGAAAAACAGTTGGCGCCGCCCGATCACCGGCAAGAACTATTTTTCGTGCAGGAGTACAGAGGGCGCAGCCCTTTGTGCATGGGTACAGGGAATGCAATACCCCTGTGCGGGTCAAGGGCGGCAGCCTTGCCCATAGAGATGTCGTTGCGACAACTCGTATTGGGTATTACCTGTCGCAAATCCCACGCAGGTTGCAGCGGAGCTGCCATTCCCTTTTCAAGTTCATCAAAAAAGAAGTGGAGGAAAAACGTTGAAGTTAACCAGGCATAATGGTCGTTCCGGTAAACACGGCACCTATAATCCCAAGCACAATGACAGGCAGTTCGATGTAGAAAACAGCGAACACATTGATGCTCAGCGGACAAGGCAAAACATTTACTGGGATTGCTTCCGTGGAGTTACCACATCGGAAAACCAAGAAAAAGACACCGACAAAGATTTTTCTTTCGAGGATATTGAACGGATGTATTACGCATCCAAATACGGCGATTTTGTGGATGCTCAAAACGAGCGAAATGAAAAAGCCCGACACCCGGAAAGAAACCGCACTGTTGAAGATCTACTGAAGAACAAAAAGACTTGTCCAGAGGAAAGCATCTATCAGATTGGCACGATGGAAGATCATGTATCCGGTGACGTTCTCCTTGCCATAGTGAATGATTTCTTTGGTGAGATGGAGCGTCGCTTTGGAAGCCATGTTCGTATTTTAGACTGGGCGTTGCATCTGGATGAAGGCACACCACACATTCAGGAACGTCATGTTTTTGAATGTAAAAATAAGTACGGTGAGCTTTGCCCTCAACAAGAAAAGGCGTTGGAAGAGTTGGAAATCCCGTTGCCCAATCCTGATAAACCAAAAGGAAAACACAACAACCGAAAACAGAGTTTTGATGCAATTTGCAGAGAGCTTCTGTTTGAGATCTGTGAAAAGCACGGACTGCATTTAGATCGTGAGCCCGAATATGGGGGACGAGCCTACTTGGAGAAACAGGATTATATTCTTGCCAAGCAAAAGGAAATGCTTGCCCAACAGAAACAGGCATTGCAGGAAGTTACTTTGAAGCTGGAGGACGCAGAATCTTTGGTAGAAGAAATTGCAGAGACCGCTTATGAAAAAGCCTGCGAAGTTGTCACAGACACAGTCCGGGAGGAAACACAGAAACAGGACATTGTCGAAATCAGCAAATTTCAAAAGTGGGCAACCGCACCAGAGCGGAATTACTCCCAGCAGAAGAAAGACATTATCAACGAATGTCTGAACAAGACAAAAAATGTTCTTTTGGATGCTGCAAAAAATATGCTGGAAAAGATTCAGAACCTGCTCCACAACCCGAAAGTTAAACAAGCTAACAAGGAGCAAGTCAAGGAAAAGGCCAGGGAATCTCTGCTTCTTCGTTTGCAGCAACACAAAGAACAAATCAAAAGCGAAGATAACACAAGGAAAACGGCAAGAAAACAGAATATGGAACGGTAAGAGGCATCTGATAGTTGAACATCAGGTGCCATTTTTATTTGGGAGGAATGGATGAATGTATTTGAAGCAGTAAAGCAATCCGTCACCACCAGACAGGCAGCGGAACATTATGGCTTGTCTGTAAACCGATTCGGCAAAGCTGCCTGTCCTTTTCATCAAGACCGAGTTCCCAGCATGAAAGTGGATAAGCGATTTCATTGTTTTGGTTGTGGTGCCGATGGTGATGTGATTGATTTCGTTGCAAAGCTCTATGGCGTAGATGCCAAGAATGCTGCTGAAAAACTGGCGGAGGATTTTCACATTGCCTATGGCTGTTACTCAAAAGGAATGAAGCGTAAGCCACTCGCCAAGCAGAAGAATCCGGGGCAAATGTACCAAGATCTGGAACGGAAATGTTACCGTGTACTGTCAGACTATTTCCACCTGTTACGGCAATGGGAAGGGATATATGCTCCAAAATCAGAAGATGAAACGTGGCATCCGTTGTTCGTGGAAGCATTGCAGTGCAAAACGCACATTGAGTATTTGTTAGATGTACTGCTGTACGATCCTATAGAGGAACGTGCTGCGTTGATAAAGGAATATGGAAAGGAAGTGATGAAACTTGAGCAACGATTATCAGAGTTTGGCACCGGAACTGAGAGAAGCCTTGCAGATGATGTCGGAGATCCAGCCATGCCAGACAGCGGATGAGGTCAAAGGACTTCTGGAATTGACCGATAAAGGCTTCGTCCGAAATACCATGCAGAATGTATATCTGGTCTTTATGTGTGATCCGGTGTTGCGTGGAGCCATCGGGTATAACATTCTTACCGGACGCATTGATTTGCGCAGAAAGCTTTGGTGGGAACGAACTTCGTCAGCGTTGAATGACACGGATTTCAACTATCTCATGTTGTATCTGGAGAAGCGATATGACCTAAATAATGAAAACCGAATCCGAAAGGCTTTGACGGTGGTGGCGCATCAAAATCAATATCATCCCATTCGTGACTATTTAAACTGCTTGGAATGGGACGGGATAGAACGCATTCGATTTGCTCTGCATCACTTCCTGGGAGCGGAGATCAGTGAGTACACCTATGAGGTAATGAAGCTGTTTCTGCTTGGAGCTATCAGCCGGGTATTCAGACCGGGATGTAAGTTTGAATTGATGCTCTGTTTGGTAGGGGGACAAGGTGCTGGTAAATCCTCGTTCTTTCGTTTGCTTGCCTGTAAGGATGAGTGGTTTTCTGATGATCTGAAGCGCATAGACGATGAGAATGTGTTTCGCAAAATGCAAGGGCATTGGATCATTGAAATGTCGGAGATGATTGCCACGGCAAATGCTAAGAGCATTGAGGACATCAAATCCTTTCTCAGCTGTCAGAAAGAAACCTATAAAGTTCCCTATGCAACAGAACCGGAGGACAGGCTCAGACAATGCGTGTTTGGTGGTACATCCAATGCGTTGGACTTTCTTCCGCTTGATCGCAGCGGTAATCGACGATTTTTGCCCGTCATGGTGCATCCCGAAAATGCCGAGGTTCACATTATGGAAGATGAAGAAGCATCCCGGCAATATATGTACCAGCTGTGGGCAGAGGCAATGACTATCTACCGGAGTCAGAAAGTGCAGTTGAAGTTGTCCAGAGAGATGAATGAACACCTGGTGGCGCTGCAGAAGCAATTCATGCCGGAGGACACTAAGGTGGGCGTGATACAGGCGTTTCTGGACGATTTTGATGGAGATATGGTCTGTTCCAAACTGCTCTATCATGAAGCGTTGGGGCGCTTTGACGAACCGAAATCGTGGGAGATACGGGAGATCAACGAGATTATGAACCAGTCTGTGCCAGGCTGGATACCTTATCCTAATCCCAGAAGCTATAAGAAATACGGCAAACAACGAGGTTGGATGCGTGGAAACAAATCTACGGAAACAGAAGAAAATCTGTTGGATGAGTTTCGGGAATTGACTGAAGAAGAACTCGGCCAGATTGAGCTTCCGTTTGACTGATGGAGTTAGTTTCCATGTTGATAGTCGGTTGGTTGCCGTTTTTGTTTCCGGTGAAATCCTTTATTTACAAAGTCTTTTCTGTTCTGGAAACGAAAGAAACGAAGAAATCCAAGAAAATCAAAGAATACAAGGACGAACTCTGCATGGAAGAATTGAGGTCTTTTGGCATCCGTTTCCGGATGCTGTTTCCTCCTTTTCGTGCAGGGCTTTTTGAGGTGTCACAATGAATGTAAGGAACGAAGTAAAAGCGCAGTTGGTGCGAGAAGGTGTCACCATGCAGGAAGCGTTAAATCGTCTGGCTGAACAGTACGGATGGAGCAACAGCATTTCCAACCTATCAGGAAAGCTCCAACGGGAAACGTTGAGGTACAAAGAAGCCGTGGAGCTGGCCGATGTGCTGGGCTACGAAATCATCTGGAAAAAGAGGAGGTAAATGCCTATGGCAAAAGAAGTTCCTATTTGGGAAAAGTCGAATTTAACTTTAGAAGAAGCCGCAGCATATTCCGGTATCGGAACCGGCAAGCTGCGTGAGATTACTAACGATAAGAATTGCAATTTTGTCCTTTGGGTGGGCAACAAGCGGCTGATTAAAAAGCGCTTGTTTGATAAGTTCATCGAACAGGCATATTCCATCTAATATTTGCAGATTAGTCATAGAAAAAGGGGTCTTGATGTGGTATCATGTAGATGTCACATCGAGACTCCTTTTGAACGAAAGGAGATCGAAATTGAGCGAAAAAAGAAAAGATAACAAAGGGCGTATCCTGAAGACAGGGGAAAGCCAGCGAAAGGATGGGATCTATCAGTACAGGTACACTGATTTCCGTGGCAAAAGACAGTCTGTTTATGCATCTACTTTGCAGGAACTTCGCCAGAAAGAAAAGGAAATTCAGAAGCAGATTGACGATGGCATTGACTATGAAGCAGGCCAGATTACGGTAATTGAACTGTTGGAGAAATACATCAGCCTGAAGAAAGGCGTGCGCTACAATACACAGGTCGGTTATCAGTTTGTTTTGAATCTGGTCAAGAAAGAGGATTTCGGTTATCGCAAAATCAGCACCGTCAAGGTATCTGATGCCAAGCAGTGGTTTGCAAAGCTACAAAAGGATGGCAGAGGGTTCAGCACCATCAGCAGTGTGCGAGGTGTCATTAAACCCGCATTTCAGATGGCGTGTGATGAGGATGCAGTCAGAAAGAATCCGTTCATCTTCAAACTAACGGATGTGGTGGTAAATGATACCGTGCCGAGAGTTGCCCTCACTGAAGAGCAGTTGGCGATCTGGATGAACTTTATTGAGAGAGACAACACCTACCACAAATACTATGACGAGTTTGTGGTGCTTCTGGAAACCGGCATGAGAGTCAGCGAGTTCTGCGGTCTGACCCGAAAAGATTTGGACTTCAAGAATCGCAGAATACGAGTGGATCATCAGTTGGTTCGTGAGCGTGGTGGTAAATACTACGTTGAGGAAACCAAGACAAGCAGCGGATGCCGTTTTCTTCCGATGACTGATGCGGTATATGACTCTCTGAAAAAGATGTTGGAGCGCCGTCCAAAGGTTAAGACGGAGCCTATGATTGATGGCTACAGCGACTTCATCATGCTGGACAAGAACGGTAATCCCAAAGTCGCACTTCACATCGAGAATGAGATGCGTTGGGCAATGAAGAAGTATAAGAAGCTTCATCCGGACGGTCCTCTGCCGCACATCACACCTCATGTGTTCCGACACACTTTCTGTACGAACTATGCAAATGGGGGCATGGATATTAAGAACCTGCAGTACCTGATGGGTCACTCCGATGCGAGTGTTACACTCAATGTCTACACCCACGCAAGCTACGCACACGCTGCGGATCAGATGGCGAAAATTTCGCAGATCCGTCAGACCTCTGGCTCGAACAGAGACAGGGATTCCGCTGCCGGATGAGCAGCAAATATGGTGGAAGTATCTTAAGTTTACTACACCATTTACTACACCACCAAGTGGTGTAGTTGCATAGATTTATAGAGACTTATGAAAAAATGAAGAAAAACCAAAAGTCCGAAAAACCCAGTGATACCAACGGTTTTCAGACTTATGGAGGGATATAGAGATTATGATAAAAGTGCTTTTTATCTGCCACGGCAACAACTCAGCAGCCCGAGGCGGCGCAGGGAACGCCGGTCGTCTATATGACGTGGGCGGTCACCCCCGAAGGTCTGATGGCGGTGTATCAGGCGCTGCAGTGGGAGCCGCAGGGCAGGGTAGCGGTCAAGCTCTCGACCGGGGAGCCGCCCGCCAGCAACTACCTGCGCCCGGAGCTGATTGCCGGTCTGGTGCAGTCGCTGGACGGCACCATTGTGGAGTGCAACACCGCCTATGGCGGTTCCCGCGCCGAGACGGCGATGCATTATCAGGTGGCGGAGGACCACGGCTTCACCGCGATTGCCGATTTCCAGATTCTGGATGAGGAAGGCTCGATGACCCTGCCGGTGCAGGACGGGACGCGCCTGAGCGAAAACTATGTGGGCGCGGCCTTTGAGGATTACGATTCCTATCTGGTGCTTTCTCATTTTAAAGGCCACAGCATGGCCGGCTATGGCGGGGCGATCAAAAATATCCCGATCGGCCTGGGCTCCAGCGAGGGCAAGGCATGGATTCACAGCGCAGGCAGCAGCCGCACCAATCCCTGGGGCGGCGATCAGGACGCCTTTTTGGAGAGCATGGCGGAGGCAGGCAAATCGGTCAGCGACTATCTGGGGGATCAGATTGTCTACATCAATGTGATGAACCGCCTGTCGGTGGACTGCGACTGCGATGGCAACCCGGCGGAGCCGGACATGCACGACATCGGCATCCTAGCATCCACCGACCCGGTGGCGCTGGACCAGGCCTGCATCGACCTGGTGTACAGCGCCGAGGACGGGCAGTCGCTTGTCAACCGCATCGAGAGCCGCAACGGCCTGCACACCCTGGAGCACGCGCAGCAGATCGGCCTTGGCAGCCGCAGCTATGAGCTGGTCTCCATCGACGGCTAAGCTGGGAGGTGCTCCATGGCGGAGATTCTTCATCGGGAATTTGTTTATCTGTGGTACTATTTCACCCTGCAGCTGGGGCAGATTTTTCCTTACTGGGTGCTGGGCATGGTGCTGGGCTCGGCCATCTCGGTCTTTGCAAAAGGCTCCATTCATGCCCTGTTTGGACGCCTGCAGACAAAGCGGCTCGGCGCGCTGGGGCTGATCCCCGCCAGCGTCCTGGGCATTGCCTCCCCGCTGTGCATGTACGGCACCATCCCGCTGGCGGCCTCCTTTTCCAGACTGGGGATGAAGGACGACCTGCTCGCGGCCTTTATGATGAGCTCCATCCTGCTCAATCCCCAGCTGATTATCTACAGCGCCGCGCTGGGGCCGACGGCCCTTGCGGTTCGAGTGCTTTCCTGCTTTTTCTGCGGGATTGCGGCGGGGCTGCTGGTGCGCTGGTTCTACCGGGACAAGTCGTTTTTTAACTTTGACGGATTCGACGGGCCGGGCAACCGGGACACCGATCCCAATCCGCTGTTCCGCTTTTTGAAAAATCTGGGACGAAACCTCAAGGCGACCGGGCCGTATTTTCTCTTTGGCATTGTGCTCTCCGCCCTCTTTCAGCGGTATGTGCCGGCCGAAGCGATGACGGCGGTCTTTGGCGGCAACGAGGCTTTCGGTGTGCTGATGGCGGCGACGATCGGGGTGCCGCTGTACGCCTGCGGCGGAGGAACCATCCCGCTGCTGCAGCAGTGGCTGGCGGATGGGATGAGCATGGGCAGCGCGGCTGCCTTTATGCTGACCGGCCCCTCCACCAAGATCACCAACCTCGGCGCGCTGAAAATTGTGCTGGGGATACGCTGCTTTGTGCTCTACCTATTGTTTGTAATGGCGTTTTCCTTTGTCACCGGCTTGGCGGTCAACCTGCTGGTATAAAAAAAGAAAAAGAGACGCTTTGCAGCGCCTTCCTTCCAATCTGCTTGGAGGGGAGGCGCTGCTTTTTTGCATCCAAATGGGGCTGTCTGTTTTCACGTTTTGCAGACAGACAGCCTTTATAATAGAATCATCAGCATCGCCGGGCAGAGGCGGCTGGCGCCGCAGATTTTAAAGCTGACCGAGGAACTTTCCCGGGCGGAATAAAAAAGAGGAGCAACAGAAATTTTTCTGTTGCTCCTCTTTTTGGTATCAGGCAAGGGGAAGGGAGTCTACAGGCTTTCCTCCTCGTTTGGCAGTCTTAGCTTCTGGCCCTGCGCTTTTTTGCGCCGGTGAAGCAGAAAGACCACGGCAAAGACGACGGCCGCCAGGACAATCACAGCGGCGGCGATGTGGGTGTACTGGTCAAAGTAAGGCATGGCCTGTTCCCAGGCGCTGCCCAGCACCGAGCCGATGCAGACCAGCACCGTGTTCCAGACCGCGCTGCCCAGGGTGGTCAGCAGCAAAAATCCGGGCATCGGCATCTTGGCAAAGCCGGCGGGGATGGAGATCAGGCTCCTGACAATGGGGATGCAGCGGCAGATCAGCACCGCCTTGCCCTGATAGCGCCGGAACCAGCTTTCGGCCTTTTCCACATGCTCGGGGCGCAGCTTGGTGATCTGGCCGAACCGTCCGGCAAACAGCCTTTTGAGCCGCTCGGCCTGAAAGATTCTGCCAAAGGCATACAAAACAATCGCGCCCAGCACCGAGCCGGCGGTGGCGGCGAGGATGGTGCCGGGGACGTTCATGGCGGTGGTGACGGTCAGAGCGCCGCCGAACAGGAGGACGGCCTCCGAGGGGATGGGCGGAAAGATGTTTTCGATGAGGATCAGCAGAAAGATTCCCAGGTAACCAAATTGGTTGACAAATGTCAGCATCCATTGCTGCATGGTTTGTACTCCTTCCAAATTTGTGGTGGGTGGTGGATAATCGAACGTTGAGGGGAGAGAATCTCCCCTCTTTTTTTCACAAGGGATTGTTAAATCAACATGGCCAGCGTGCCGGCGACAATCAAAACCAGTCCGATGGCAGACTTTTTGGAGAGTCGCTCATGAAAGACAAAGTAGGAGAAGGCGACCGTCACCAGGATGCTCAGCTTGTCGATGGGGACAACGATGCTGGCAAGGCCGTCCTGCAGCGCGCGGTAATAGCACAGCCAGGACGCGCCGGTGGCGATGCCGGACAGACAGATAAAGCCGAGCTCGTTTTTGGGGATCTTTCTGACCTCCCCCGCCTTGCCGGCAACAAAGACCATCACCCAGGCCATCAGCAGCACCACAGCGGTGCGGATGGCGGTGCCGAGGTTGGACTCGACGCCGGAGATGCCGATTTTGCCCAGGATGGAGGTTAAGCTTGCAAAGATGGCCGAACCGGCAGCGTAGAGAAACCAGCTCTTTTTCTGGTCCTCTTTTTGTTCAACATCCTTCTTCTCAATCATCAAAAAGGTGCCCGCCGCAATCAGCACGACGCCGACGCCGCCAAACGGGGTGATCGGCTCCTGCAGAAAGAGGAAGGCCAGCAGCATGGTCAGGATGACGCTGGACTTGTCGACAGGGACCACCTTGTTGATGTCGCCCAGCTGCAGCGCCCGGAAGTAGCACAGCCAGGACGCGCCGGTGGCAAGGCCGGACAGGATGAGAAACAGCCAGGTGTTCGGGTCGATGGAGCCCAGCTGGTCTTGCGAGCCGACGACAAACACCATCAGCCAGGAAAAGAGCAGCACCACGATGGTGCGCACCGCTGTCGCCACAGTCGAGTCGGTTTTGCGGATGCCGCACTTGGCCAGGATGGCGGTGACGCCCGCAAAAAAGGCGGAACCAAAAGCAAATAAAATCCACATTGTGATAAACCCTCCTTTAAGAATTGCCCAAATGCTGTTCAAAAGGCTCGCCGCCCGCTGAAAACAAAAACGGATCAGGCGGGCAAAAGTCTTCAGTGCAGACTGCAGAAATTTGTCTGTGCAAAGAGCAAACCGAAGGGGAGATTATTCCTCCACCCGAATCAGGTTGCTGACATAGGGGCGCTTGCCGGAGAGCACCTCGTCATAAAAGTTCTGCTTCCAGTCGATGTAGGCGACGCTTTCCTGCAGCTCCTGGATGGAATCGCGCAGCGCCTGCTGCTTTTTGGCAAGCATCTGTTTGCGCTGCGGGATGGTGGAGGGGCCCTGCAGGCAGAGCTCCAGATATTCCTTCATCTCCAGGATGCTCATGCCGCACCGCTTTAAACAAACCAGATCTTTAATCCATTTGACATCGTGCTCGTCAAAGACGCGGCGGTTGTTGCTGTCCCGCTTGACGTTGGGCACCAGGCCCTCGTTGCAGTAGTATTTTAAGGCCTGATAGGACATGTTGGTTTCCTTGCAGGCCTGCATCATAGTGTACATTATGTTCCTCCTGTTTACAAGAAATTTAAAAAATCTCTTATCTTTTTTCGCAAAAGACCATTGACCGGTAGTAACAACCGGATACTATAATCGATAGTGTCGACCGGATACAACAACCGGATTATAGCACAAATCGCGCGCCGATACAAGTGCGTTTTTTGAAGGAGGAGATTGTCTGAATGGTATTTTATTTTACAGGAACAGGCAACTGCCTGTACATCGCAAAGCAGCTGGAAGCGCAGCCGGTGAGCATCCCGCAGGTCATCCACCAGGAGAATCTGCATTTTTGTGACAAGAGCATCGGCATTGTGGCGCCGGTTTACGGCCACGAGGTCCCGGGGATGGTCAAGGAATTTTTGCACAGGGCCACCTTCGACACCGATTACTTCTACATGATTCTGACCTACGGTAACCGCCACGGCGGAGCGGCCGAGCTGGCAGAGCAGATGGAGAATCTGGACAGCTACGACATCATCTTCCTGGGTTACCCCAACTGGAACGCGGACCTGCCGATGCTGCTCTACACCCTGCTGGAGCAGACTGACCTCAGCGGCAAGACGATCGTTCCCTTTACAACCCACGGCGGCAGCGGATTTTCCAGAACCATCCAGACCATCCAGGAGCTGCAGCCCAACGCGACGGTGATCAGCGACGGACTTTCCATCTCCAGAAACGGCGTAGCTCAGGCAGAAGGCGATGTGGCAAGCTGGGTGTCGGGACTGGGCTTGATCGGCTGATCGCACCCAACAGATCAAAAAGGAATGGAGGCAAAACACGATGACGATTGGTGAGATCTGTCAAAAACTGTCCCTCTCGGAAACGACTCTTCGCTACTATGAGCGGCAGGGGGTGCTCTACCGCATCCCGCGCATCGGCGGCCGCCGGGGCTATTCGGAAAAA
>ERZ827104.3315-NODE-3315-length-11481-cov-13.191406_pt1 | contig 11481 bp, 6 predicted proteins | sample MGYA00519781_ERZ827104 | MGnify/ENA primary metagenome ERZ827104 (study PRJEB31778, sample SAMEA3449257) | human gut metagenome | biome: human gut; feature: human-associated habitat; material: faeces | place: United Kingdom | collected 2010/2012 ... | reverse complement strand
GACGATGGATTGTCGGCACGACCTTTTTTGTTTGTGATATTGGGATACGGCCCGGAAGGAAGGAATCCCGCCCCTACGGATGGCGGAAAGCTCATGACGAAAGATGTAGGGTCGGCGTCCTCGACGTCCCGCGGAGGGGTCAAGACCCCTCCCTACGATGCAAAAGATAAAGGGGCAGTAATTGCAAGGCCGCGGGCCGGGCATGCCCGGCCCCTACAGCCTGTTTTTACGCCAGCGGCACGTCGATCTCATCGCCGATGGCAAAGCTGTAAATCGTCAGCTTCGTCACGGGGACGCTCAGCCGCTGGGCAAACGCACGGCGGTAGAGCCGCAGCTGGGCGGCGTACTCGTCGATATAATACTGCGCGTCGCGGCTGCGGTCGGTCTTGTAGTCGAGAATTTCCGCGTGCTCATCAAACACCAGTACCAAATCGGCGATGCCCTGCACGAGCACTTCCGCTTCGGCGGCACTCCCCTGCTGTGCGGCGGGGGTGACTTCGGCGGCGGGCAGAGCCGTGATGAACGGTTCCTCCCGCAGAATTTGTTTCGCATGGCGGATGCGCCGCCAGACTGCACTCTCAAAGAAGGGCCGCACGGCATCCAGGTCGAGCTTGTCTGCCAGCGCGGCATCCAACAGCTGCAAATCCGTCTGGCGTTTGACCTCGGCGTCCAGGTCGGGCGCAGGGCCGTCGAAGGGTACGCTCTGCATAAAGGCGTGGATGGCGGTGCCGCGCTCGGCCCCGGTCATGCCGGTTTTCTGCAAAAAGGCCGGGCGTTCCAATGCCACCGGGCGGGCCGCATGGGCCACAGCGCTGACGCTGACCTTGGCGGGTACTTTTTCCAGCGCGGCGCGGGGGCTGTGCCAGGCAAAGCTGGCTTTCAGCATTTCGACTGTGGCCGGGTCGGGCTGGGGCGCGCGGGGGGCGGGCGGCTGCTCGGCATTTTCCGGCAGCGCCACCAGACGTATCGTCAGCGGCACCTCCGTTGGGCGGTGGTGGGGCAGAAAGCTCGTGTACCCCCACAGCGCGTCGCTGTCCGGGTGCAGCATGGCGGCAGTCAGTATCCACCCGGCCCAGCTGCCCATACTGCGCATCGACTCACTGCCGGTGGCCTCGGCTGCCGCGCAGAGGGCCGGTGTTTTCAGCGCACTGGCGGTCTTTTTCAGCGGCACGGTGATGATGAGCGCATCCTGGGCACGGGTCAGCGCCACATACAGAACGCGCATTTCCTCGCTCAATGTCTCGGTGCGGATAGCCTGGGCCAGCGCCGCATAGGGCAGCGTTTTGAACCGCTTGGCCGCCCGGGGCGCACGCAGCATAACGCCCACGCCCAGACGGCTGTGGGTCAGCACCGGGCGGATGGCATCGCTCTGGTTAAATTTGTGGTCGGTGTCCGCCACAAAAACGACCGGGAATTCCAGACCCTTGGAGCGATGTACTGTCATGATGGAGACGCACCCCGGCCGGGTCTGGCCGCCCACGCTTTGGCTCAGGCCGCCGTTGGCTGCGGCGGCGTCCATGGCGCGGATCAGCGCCGGCAGGCCCGCGCGGCCTGCACCGGCGGCCCAAGCCGTAAAGCTCAACAGGTCCTCACGGCAGCGCGGGCCGTCGGGCAGTGCGCCCACGGCGGCCAGGTAGCCGGTGCGGGCCAGCAGTTCCTCGATCAGTTCATCCACCGGCAGTGTGCGGGCCAGGCGGCGGTACTCGGTCAGTGCCTCGATAAAGACGGCAAATTGTGCCTGCCCGCCGTGCAGCACCGCACCGTACAGGCTGCCCTCCGGGCAGGCGCAGCGCAGTGCCACTAAATCATCCGCCGTGTAGGGGAACAAGGGGCTGAGCAGCACCGCCGCCAGCGGGATATCCTGCGCAGGGTTGTCGATAACGCGCAGCAGCGCCGCGAAGGGGCGGATGTGCGGTTCGTCCAGCAAATCGGTGGCAGAGTCCGCAAACACCGGGATGCCCGCCGTGCGCAGTGCGCCCTCGTAGGCGGCAAAGCCCTTGCGGCCGCGAAGCAGGATACAAAAATCATCGTATTTGCAGGGGCGCACGCCATCCTTGCCGCGCACGGCAAAGCCGGTCTCGACCATTTCGGCAATGCGCCGGGCAATGGCCGCCGCGTCGCCGTCCACATCCGCGCCGTCGATGACGTCGATCTCGCACATACCGCGGTAGTCGCTGTCCTTGCGGCCCACAACAAGGCGCTGGCCGTTGCCGTACTGCACGCCGCCCAGCCCCTCCGAGAAGAAGGTTTCAAACAGGTAGTTGATGCCCTCGATGACGCCGGGCGCACTGCGGAAGTTGGCATCCAGCGCCAGCGTGGCGGGCTTGGGCACGGGCTGCGGATAGGGCCGCCACTGCTGCTGTTTGCCCACAAAAATGCTGGGATCCGCCAGACGGAAGCGGTAGATGCTCTGCTTGATATCGCCGACAAAGAACAGGTTGTCGGCCTCGGGCCGGGCCAGCGCAAAGTAGATGGCGTCCTGCAAAGCGTTTGTGTCCTGGTACTCGTCCACCAGTACGGCGGCGTAGCGGGCGCTGACCGTGCGGCAGAGCGGCGTGCGCTCGTTGTCCTCGGTCAGCAAAAGATCCAGCGTCAGGTGCTCATAATCGGCGTAGTCCAATACTTTTTCAGCGCACTTGGCCGCAAAGCAGTTGTCGGCGAAGGTCTGCGTCGCCCGCACCAGCGCGGCCACCAGGGGCGCGGCGCGGCGGCGGTCGGCAGCAAACTCATTGGCTGTGCAGAGCAGCGCGTCCTTGCGCAGGCTCTCCATCTGCTTTTTGGCGCGGTCACGCAGTTCGGATGCCGCGCTTGCGGCCTGGTTGGCGTCCTTGCCGCCCTTGACCGCCCCGGCCCGCCGCCAGCCCGCAAAGACCGTGTCCAGCGCGGCCAGGCACTTGTCCCAGTCGCCTTTGGCCAGCCAGTGGCAGAGATTGCCCACCCGGGCCGCGTCGTCCTGCATGACGGCTGTGTAGGCGGCATCGGCTTTTTCGTCCCGGGCTGCAATGGCCGCACCGCTTTCCAGCAGCGTTTTTGCGCCCTGGGCGCGGGCCAGCGCAATGCCCAACAGTTCTTTGCCCCAGGCGGTCTCCTGGGGCGGGGCGTCCTGCTGCCACATTTCGGCAAAAGTATTCAGCGACGCGGCCGGGTGCGGCAGGGCGCGGGTAAAGTGGTAGAGGTCGAGGATGGCGTCCCCGGCCGTGTTGTCGGTACGGCCCCGGTCGTACAGGTCGGCAAAGGCGCGGAAATCCGGGTCTGTGTAGGCGGTCTCCAGCGTGGCAGCCAGCGTTTCCTGCTCAATGCGGGCCAGGTCGGCTTCCTCGGCGGTCTCAAAGTCGGGCGGCACATCCAACATGGCGAAATGCTGCTGCACAAAATGCAGGCAGAAGGCGTCCACCGTGCCGATGGACGCCCGCTGCAACAGCAGCTGCTGGCGGCGCAGATTCATGTTGCCGGGGTGGGCGCGTACCTCTTCGGCAAGGCGGGCCGTGATATCCGCCCGCAGCTTGGCCGCGGCGGCATTCGTGAAAGTCATAATGAGCAGTTCGTCCGCGTTGGCCGGGTGCTCGGGGTCGGTGATGAGGCCGACAACACGCTCGACCAGTACGCGGGTCTTGCCGGACCCGGCTGCCGCCGAGACCAGCAGACTGCCGCCCCGCGCCGTGATGGCCGCCGCCTGGGCCGGGGTAAATTGAATTTTGGGTTGTTCAGGCATGGGGGTCTCCCTTATCTTATTCTGCAAACGGGTCGTCTTTTATCGTAATTGTCCGTTCGTGCTCGCCGTCGCGGTGGGCACAGGCGGTGCGGAAATCACAGTAGGCGCAGGGGGATTTGTTCCCGACGCACAGCGGCTCGGCGTCGATTTTACCGCCGTACAAATTCGCCGCCATATCGATCAGCAGGCCGTCCAGGTGATCCCGGATGCGGCCCAGCTTGGCCTCATCGGCCAACGTGCTTTTGCCGTTGGTCACCTTGCCGGTCTTGGCGTTGAAATTCAGCGGCACAAACTCGCCGGTGCCCTTCGTGTCCATGGCACGGTAAACGCTCTCGTCGTCCAGCAGCAGGCCGTTCATCGGGTAGCTGGGCGTGGGGTCGCCGTCCTCGGTCAATTCACGGCGCTCAACGCTCTCGGGCGCGGGATCTGCCAAAAGGTACTCCACCCCCGCCGCCGCTGCCCCCGGGAACTGCGCCCCGGCGTTGCGCTCCAGCGTAAATAAGTACAACAGCATCTGGCAGTCCAGGCCGCAATAGACTTCCTTTAATTTAAACTCTTTGCCGCCGGTCTTGTAGTCCACGACCCGCAGGTAGGTCTTGCCCAGTTTTTCCAGCGACATGGCGTCCACGCGGTCGATCGTGCCCACCACCCGCACGGTGTGCCCGGCGTCGTCGCACAGTTCCACCGGGTCAATGCGGGGCGCGCCAGGGTCGTCGGCATCGGGGCGGTCGTCGATGCGCAGCTCAAACGCCACCGGCTGGAAGCCCGACTGGCGCAGATCGCGCTGGATGAAGCCCAGCAGCCCCACCAGATTGCGGCGGATGCGGGCCACCAGATATTCCATCCGCACGGTCATTCCGGGCAGGTTTTCGGTCACGTACTCGTCCACCAGGTCATTGACCAGTGTTTCCAGCTGCTCCGGCGTCAGGTCGCGGAACGCGGCCCCCTGGCGGCGCAGGGCGTTTTCCAGCACCCAATGGGTCAGCGTGCCGCTGATGTTCGGGGCCAGCTCGGCCTTTTGGCGTGGCGCAGCTTTGACGATATACTGTAAAAAATAGCCAAATGGGCAGTTCTGGTATTTTTCAAACCGGGTGGGGCTGATGCGCAGCCCACGGCCCAGCAGTTTTTCAAGTTCTTCGGTGTTCTCCACCCGCTGTTCCGCACCGGCGGTATCAGCGGCGCGGCGCACGGCCTCGTATCCGGGGGCCAGCGCGGGGTTCGCATCCAGCACGGCCCGCACGGCGGCACCGGCGGCGGCTTCCTCCGCCCCAGGCTGCTGGCTGAGCAGCCCCAGCACATCCAGCGCGGCGGCGGGTGCGGCGGCCAACTGGGCCGCAGTGGGCGCGTAAGGCGGCACAGCCAGATATTGCAGCACCTGGGCCAGCGCGGCACTGGCGGGGGCGGTGTCCTCACCGTGGGCGGCACTGGGCCAGCTGAGCCAGAGGTACTTCCGCGCCACAGTCAGCGCCTTGTAGAAGCAGATGCCCTCGCGCAGCACCTTGTTGGCAAAGCAGTCGGGCAGTTCTGCGCCGTTCTCCATCATCATATCACGATCGGCATGGGTCAACAGCCCCTGGTCGCCGGGCGTCTGGGGGAACTCGCCCTCCAGCAGTCCCACTACAAAGACGGCGTCGGTCTCGGGCAGGCGCATACGGCCCGCCGTCGTCACGATGACGCTGTCCAGACTTTGGGGGATGTGCCCCATGTCGGTGGTGCGCAGCAGCAGGGTGAACAGCTCAGCGTAGTCGGCGGGGGGTAAAATTTCATCGCCCAGCAGCCGGGCCAGCTGGTCCAGCAGGCTCATGACGGTGTTCCACTCCCGCAGGACTTCATCGGCGGCGGGCAGACGGCCCTGCGTGCGCAGCTCTCCGGCCAGGCGGTCCAGTGTTTTCTCTGCGCCGAGGGCCTGCAAAAAGATAAAAATTTGCTTGGTCAGCGCGGCGGCGGGCGCACCGGACGCTTTGGCGATAAAGTCCGCGACCTGCTCCATGATAAAGGCGCGTGCGGCCTCGGCGTCGGCCAGCGTTCGTTTATCCTGCTCTGTGTCGTGCCCCGCATAGCCAGCTGCACTGCGGGTGAAGGGCACACGCCAATCGGCAGCGGTCAGCCTCCAGGTGTAGGCGTAATTTTCCAGTGCGCACTGCTGGGTGTCGGGCAGATCCACAAGTCCGGTTTTCAGCAGGCGCAGCACGCTTCGGCTGGACACGCCACGCAGCAGGTCCAGCGCCGCGTGGACGGCCCGGGCCGGGGCGGTGTTCTCGGGGCTTGTAGCTTCGTCGCAGAAAAGCGGGATATTTTGCAGCCGGAACTCGTACCGCAGGGGGGCCAGATATTGATCCGCATTGCGGCAGATGACCGCCATGCGGCTGTACGGCGTGCCCTGCCGGGCGCGGGCGGCGATCTCGGCAGCCACGGCCTTAGCCTCGGCCTGGCGGGATGCCGCCGCGTGGTAGGTGATGGCCGGGTGCGCGGGGTCAACGGTGACGTCCGGCGTGTAGGCCGGGTCGGCCAGCAGCAGGTTCAGCTCGGCCAGGGCCGGGGCGTCGGCGTGGCGGCGGTCGTCGGTCAGCACGACGGTGTGTGTCGGGATGGCGGCATCCGCAGCCATACGTTTTAACGTATTGACAACATTTTTGGCACCGCTGAACAGCCCCATGCCGCCGGCGGTGTCCTGCTCTCCGTCGCAGCACAGGCAGACCGTGACGTCGGCTGCCGGCAGCATAGCGGCCAGCAGGGCACGCTTCGGCGCGTTGAAGGTATCAAACTCGTCTATGTAGACCGCGCAGCCCGCGAAAAAAGCCGCGTCCAACCGCTCGGCGGCGCGCTGCTGGCGGTCGCCGGGATCCATGGCGCTCTGGGCCAGCAGCCCCTCGTAGGCGTTGTAGATCAGCGCCAGTTCGCTGAGTTTTTCGCGGTCAGCGCCGGGGGCGTTGGCGTACTGGGCCAGCATTTCCGGCGTTACACCGGCGCTTTTCAGTTCGTTGATGGTCTGTGCCGCTTTCTCGCAGAAAGCCGCGCTGCGGCGTTGGCGGTTGTAGTAGACGACCTTGTCCAGCAGCGAATCCGTCGCGCGGCGCAGCAGCAGGGCGCGGCCCGCCTCGGTCAGGGTGGGCACCGCCGCCCCACCGTAACGGCGCAGCAGGGCCTCCGCCAGCGAGGTGAAGGAGTAACTTTCCACATAAGCGGAAAGGCTGTCCCCCAGGGTGCGGTAGAGCTGCCCTTCGGTGGAAGATGTGAACTGTTCCGGTACGATGAGGATGCTGCGCTCCCCGCGTTCCGCACGAGCGCGCAGTTCAGCCAGCATCTGATAGGATTTGCCCGAACCGGAGGGGCCGAGGATGAAGTTTAGCATGGCGGTGTCCTTTCTAATAGCCTTCTCCCTTGGGAGAAGGTGGCCCGAAGGGCCGGATGAGGGGCGCATATGCCGCAGCGGCCCATTTGCGGGCGGCAGCGGCAAGGCCGCCCCTCATCAGTCAGCGGGCAAGCCGCTGACAGCTTCCCCCGCGGGGGAAGCCAATCTGCCTATAAAGTCCGCAACTGCACACCTTACCTCAAACCTTCCAAACACCAGCGCGTTTTCATCGGCGGTGGGGTAGACAGCGGTGCTGCCGGAGACGCAAAGAGCCGGATACAAAACGCAGAACCAGTTGCGGCCCCGGGCTTCGCCCAACTCAATGCGCAGGGCTGTGTAAGCCCCGCCCGGCAAGGTGAAGCTGCCATAGTCCCGTGCAGCAAAGTCCCACTGTTCCAACCGCAGGCGTGCGGTCTGGGGGCTGTGGGCGCGGTGCAGGGCCGTGTCGGCGGCCTGCTGCAAGGCGGGCAGTGCGTATTGCAGGGCCGCAGCAGCCTCGTCCGGGGTTGCGGCTTTGGTCACAGCGGGCGGCAGGGCAGCCAAAACGGCGTCCCGCACCTGCAATTTCAGCAGCTGGTCGTCCAACGTATCGCTGTTGGCCAGAATATGCAGCCGCAGGGTGTCCGCCCGTACCTGGGCGGCGGTGCGCTGGTGCCAATCGGCGCTGACAGTAAGTACAATGGCCAGTGCCAACGCCAGGCCTACGCCCAGTTCCAGCACGCGGCGGGTATGCTTTGTCATAACAGTTCTCCCCTTTCAACCGGAGTATGGGCAGAAAGGGGAGCTTGTAAACTTATTTCTTGGTGCCAAACGCGCGGCGGACCGTCACGCGGGGGCCTCCATGGGTGGGCTTGCAGACATAGACCTGCTTGTAGCCCTTTTTCAGCTCGACGGCGGCATTGCGGGCGGCGTTCTCGTCGTCAAAAATGCCAAACACCGCCGCGCCGCTGCCGGTCATCTGGGCCGTGACGGCCCCGTGCGCCCGCAGCGTTTTACAGATGGCGGGCGTTTCCACTGCGCCGGAGCAGTGTTCCAGCGCATTGCCCGCCGCCGCACAGACGCCTCGCAGGTCGTTGGCGCGGATGGCCTGTTCCTGGGCCTCGCAGTCGGGGTGGACCGGGCTGCCCATCGTGTCATAGCGGGCAAAGGCCTCGGGCGTTGAGACGCCCACGCTGGGCATCGCCACGACGAACCAGCAGTCCGGGCAGGGCGGCAGGGCTTTCATCAAATCGCCCACGCCGCGCACGCGGCAGGTACCGCCCAGCAGCGCAAACGGCACATCCGCGCCGATGCCCGCACCGATGGCGCACAGTTCGCTCATGGAAAGCCGGGCGCTGTACAGTTCGTTCAAACCAACCAGCACGCCCGCAGCGTCAGCACTGCCGCCCGCCATACCGGCACGCACCGGCACCCGCTTGTAAATCGTCATATCCACGCCCGCCAGCAGGCCGGTGTAGTGGAAAAACGCCAGCGCCGCCTTGACGGCGGTGTTTTTATCGTTGGCGGGCACAAAGCTGCCGGGCAGGGTCAGCGTCAGGTCATTGCTGCGGCGCAGCGTGATTTTTTCGTACAGGTCGATGGTCTGCATGACCATGTCCAGATCATGGTAGCCGTTGGGCAGCGTGCCCACAACGTCCAGCGACAGGTTCAGCTTGGCCGGGGCCAGCACCGTTACCGCGCGGTATTGCACTGTTGGTCACTCTCCTGTTGTTTTATTTCTGTATCCAGCCGTGTTCCTTTAAAAATTCACGGATGCGCTTCATGGCAGTCTGCAAATGGTCTACGCTGTACGCATAGCTGATGCGGGCGTAACCCTCGCCCGACGCACCGAAGGCCGAGCCGGGAATGATGGCGACTTCCTTCTCCCGCAGCAGCTGCTCGCAGAATTCACTGCTCGTCAGGCCGCTGATTTGGATAGAGGGGAACACGTAGAACGCGCCGCGCGGCTCAAAACAGGTCAGGCCCATCTCGTTCAGCGCCTTGACGACGTAACGGCGGCGGCGGTTGTACTCATCGCGCATCATCTCGATCTGGTCATCGCACTGGCGCAGCGCCGTGATGGCGGCGTACTGGCTGGTGGTGGGGGCCGACATAATGCAGCTCTGGTGAATTTTCGTCATGACTTTGATCAGCGGCGCAGGGCCGACGGCGTACCCCAAGCGCCAGCCGGTCATGGCGTAGGACTTGGAGAAGCCGTTGACGACGATGGTGCGCTCGGCCATACCGGGCAGCGACGCAATGGACACATGGCGGTCGAGGCCGTAGGTCAGCTCGGAGTAGATTTCATCCGACAGCACCAGCACGTTCGTTTCCCGCAGGACGGCGGCAATTTCCTCCACCTCGGCGGCGCTCATGACCGCGCCGGTGGGGTTGTTGGGGTATGGGAAGATGAGCAGCTTCGTTTTCGGCGTGATGGCCGCACGCAGCTGTTCCGCCGTCAGGCGGAACTGATCCTCGGCCCGGGTGGCGATATGCACCGGCACGCCGCCGGTCAGCTGGGTGATGGGCTCATAGCAGACAAAGCAGGGTTCGGGGATGATGACCTCGTCCCCGGGCTGCACGAGCGCGCGGATGGCAAGGTCGATGGCCTCGCTGCCGCCCACCGTGACGAGGACGTTTTCTTCTTGATAATGCAGCTCAAACCGGCGCTGTAAGTAGGTGCAGATTTCCTTGCGCAGGTCTTTCAGGCCCGCGTTGGCCGTGTACTTGGTACGGCCCAATTCCAGGCTGCGGATGCCTGCGTCGCGGACGCTCCACGGCGTTTTAAAATCCGGCTCGCCGACGCCCAGCGAGATGCAGTGGGGCATATCGGCCGCCAGATCAAAGAACTTGCGGATGCCGGAGGGGCGCATGGCCTTGGCGGCAGGGGCAAGCAGTTCATCGTAGTTCATCACAGGACGGTACACTCTCTTTCATCGGGTTCTTCGGCCAGGTACAGGCGGCCGCCGCGCTTGTAGGGGCGCAGCACAAAGCTGGTAGCGGTGGAGAGGACATCGTCCAGCGGGGACAGGCGCTTTGCCACAAAGATAGCGATTTCCTGGAAGCTGCGGCCCTTGATGATGACCTGCAAGTCGTAGCTGCCGCTCATCAGCAGCACGGTATCGACCTCGTCAAACTGGGCGATGGTCATGCCGATATCGTCAAAGCCGCGGGCCTTATGGGGGGTGACGCGCAGCTCAATGACAGCCTCCACGAGGTTGACGCCGGCCTGCTCCCAGTCGACGAGAGTCTCATAGCCGCGGATATAGCCCTTGGCGGCGGCCTCGTCCATCATGGCGGCGACTTCCTCGGGGGTCTTATCCAGCATAGCCGCGATATCCTCAATGGGCATACGGGCGTTCTTTTCCAGAATACGCAGTAATTCTTCCATAGTACCACACCTCACTCAGATATATGTGGTTATTATAGCATATTTGTCGGGAGATTGCATCCCTGTTTATGGGATTGCAAAAAAAATCAGCACCTCCATACAGAGGTGCCGATGCTGATATAGAAACTGTTTACTCCGCCGTGCTTTCGCTGTCGGCGGTGTCCTCCGTGGATTCTGCGGTGTCCTCTGCAGGCTGGGCGTCGCCCTCTTCTGCGGGCTGCTCGCCTTCCGGCTGCGGTGCTTCCTCCGCCGGGGCGGTGTCGGCGTTCAGCTGGTCGTTCTGCAGGTCCTCCACCAGGGCATCTGTCGGGGCAGGCGTGGGGGTGGCTTCCACCTTCATGTCGCTCTCGCGCAGGGCGGTCAGGTACCACTGGCGGTTCTCGCCGCGGGTGAACACGTAGTCCATATACTTCGTCGGTTCGGTGGGGGCCATCAGGCTCAACTCACCGGTGGTGTTGTTCGTAGCGGTGGGCACATAACCGACCGTGACGATGCGTTTGCCATCCTTCTGGGAAATCATCTCCACCGTTGGCGTGTACAGAGCCACCGAACTGGTGACAGGCACGTAATAGGCCTGCTTTTCCTCATCGTACTGGTAGACGAACTCCGACGTGCTGAACGAGCCTTCCGTCACCTGGTAGTCCGGCCCCAGCAGGTTGGAGATATAGGTGTCGATTTCCAGCGCAGGGATCAGCGCCGAGCCGGTGTCGGGGTCGCGCTCGTACTGGTCCAGGCTGCCGCCGCTGTTCTGCACCTGGTAGACGGTGCCCCAGATGGCGGCCTGCTTGAACACGCCCTCATCGACGGTGCTGACATCGTCGAAGGCGACCGGGTCCAGCATGACCATACCGTACAGGCGGTCGTGGTACTCGTCGCGCAGGCTGCTATCATCCAGCGCCGAGCGCACCAGCCCGATGACCCAGCCCAGCACGGTAAACAGACCGATGAGCGCCAGCAGCAGCGCCGCGCCGCCCACGATCTGCCGCGCCAGGCGGCGGTTATTGCGGATATGTTCTTCTCTGTAATTTGCCATTGTGGATGTGTTGC
>ERZ827104.3307-NODE-3307-length-11518-cov-2.933700_pt1 | contig 11518 bp, 9 predicted proteins | sample MGYA00519781_ERZ827104 | MGnify/ENA primary metagenome ERZ827104 (study PRJEB31778, sample SAMEA3449257) | human gut metagenome | biome: human gut; feature: human-associated habitat; material: faeces | place: United Kingdom | collected 2010/2012 ... | reverse complement strand
TGCCGACTGCCATAACGCGGTCGAACTCAACGGTGGAGTCAGCCTCGGCATCCAGTTTTTCGATGTAAAGAATATCGCCTTCGCTGACACGATACTGTTTACCACCAGTACGGATAATAGCGTACATTCAGATGCACCTCCCTCATTCCAAGACTCGCCGAATACGGTACTCCTTCCGGAGTTTTCGGAACCTCTCCGGGCGGTAGTGCTAAAATTAGATTCAGCCCTATAAATTTACTATATGAAGGGGGAAAAGTCAAGTCATTTTGGGCTTTCTTTCCTCGTTTTTCAATAAAGGGAATGGATTCATGCTGCCGTTATATTATCGAAAAGATAAATGACACCCATCCGTTTTTTCAACGCCTTATATGATATAATGCCTCTATGATACCAAAGGGGGCGATGACCATCAGCACGAATGCAACATATATCCTCTTGGCCCTCATCGGGCTTTTGTGGGGATTCCAGCCCATTACGCTCAAATGGCTGCTCCCCCATTGGACACCAGCAACCATTACGACCTTCCGCTTCCTCGTCGTCGGGATGGTGATCCTCTTTTACCAATACTTCCGTCTCGGCCGGGACACGGCTAAGCTTTTCCCACGCAAGGCGGATTGGCCGTGGATTGTTTTTATGGGCATCAATGGACAGATGCTCAACTCCGTGCTCCAGTTCCACGGTCTCCAGTTCACGACGGTGACAAACAGCACCCTTATTACGGCTACAACACCAGCCATTACGTCGGTCTGTGCCTGCCTGATCCTCCACGAAACCTTTTCCAAGAAACAGTGGCTGGGCATCCTGCTCTCCTTTGGCGGCGTCCTTGCAATCATCACCAAAGGGAATTTTGACATGATCCGCACCTTGAGCTTCAATGTAGGCGACGTCTTCTGTATTGCGTCCCAGTTTGCCTGGGCCTTTTACAGCCTTGCTTCCCGAAAGCTGACGGGCCACATGGACGTACTTACGGCCCTTGGTTGGTGCAGTCTCTGTGGAACAGCCGGAACCGCGATTTATGGGATTTTTTCACATACCCTTGTCCTTTCCCCTCTGCCGCCTGTTCCCTTTCTTTCTTATCTTTATATCACCCTTTTTGGGGGAATTGCCGCCAACGTCTTTTGGAACATCGGCGTCAAGAACGTCGGTCCCAGCGTCAGTTCCGTCTTTTTGAACTTCACGCCCGTCATGGGAATGGTGGCCGGGTATCTTATTTTTGCAGATCCCATTGGACTGCTCCAGATTATCGGGGCAGGTGTGATTTTTGTAGGGGTGTATCTGACGACGCATGGTTGATCTTACGCGGAGCAAAAACCTCTCCGATTTGATGAAGAACGTGAGCCCATTACTTTAGAAAAGATTCTTCTGAAGCAATGGGCTCATGCCGTATCGCAGGAAATCCGTCTCACGATTGGGGACAGGGTCTGTTGTAGGTTATCAGTTTTGAGTTGTGAGTTAAAACAGGAAGGCGCACAAGCCGAATAGAGCGGTACCGCTAAAGGATGCCCCCAGATTTGCGTAAAGGTGCCTGCCAATTCATTCCTAGAACCATGGAAATGGCGGAAATTACAAACGCGTAAAGATAGGCGGATTCCTGACGCCGCACTCCGGAGCGAGGCCATGAAAAGGCTGAAATGCCGTCGCCAAACCGCCCTTCGGAAAGGGCGGAACGTAATCCTCATTAGGCATGTTTCTCGAACTTCCGCTGTTGCGCCTTTCCTTCCCATATAAATAACGGCATCCCAACTCCTTGGGATGCCGTTATTTATTATTTCATTTAGCCGAGAATGCTTTTCTTGATCATCTGATTGACCATGCCCGGGTTGGCTTTGCCGCGGGATTTCTTCATGATCTGTCCAACAAGGAAGCCAATGGCTTTATCCTTACCCGCTTTGATATCGGCAACAGACTGCGGATTGGCAGCAAGGACTTCGTCGACCATGGCTTGGATAGCACCAGCGTCGCTTACCTGTTCAAGGCCCAGTTCCTTAACAAGGGCAGCCGGGGCTTTGTCGGTCTTGAGCATTTCCGCAAAGACTTTCTTGGCAAGCTTGCTTGAAAGGACGCCTTTGTTGATGAGGTTGACCATTTCCCCCAGATGGGTCGGAGAAACGGGGAAATCGCCAATGGTCACGTTATTGGCATTAAGATAAGCCGATACGTCACCGAGCATCCAGTTGGCTACGCTCTTGGCGTCTTCCGTTGCTTTGGCGGCTTCATCAAAGTAAGCGGCAAATTTCTTATCCGATACGATGAGTTCAGCATTGTATTCATCGAGGCCCTTTTCCTTCATGAGGCGGTCTTTCTTTGCATCAGGGAGTTCGGGCAGTTCGCTCTTGGCCTTTTTAATCCAGGCATCATCAATGATGATGGGTGCAAGGTCCGGTTCTGGGAAATAACGATAGTCATGGGCTTCTTCCTTGGAACGCATGGAAAAGGTCATGCCCTGGGCATCATCCCACGTACGGGTTTCCTGAACGACGTGACCGCCGTCTTCAAGGATCTCTTTCTGACGCTGGACTTCATACTCAATGGCCCGTTCCAAGGCTTTGAAGGAGTTCAGGTTCTTGATTTCTGCACGGGTACCATATTCCTTGCTGCCTACAGGCATGATGGAGATATTGGCATCGCAGCGCATGGACCCTTCTTCCATCTTTCCATCGCAGACTTCCGTGTACTGCAGGTAGGAACGGAGTTTTTCCATATAAGCGCGGGCTTCAGCCGCACTTCTCATATCCGGTTCGGAAACGATTTCAATCAGGGGCACACCGGCACGGTTATAGTCAACAGCGGAAGAGTCACTCGTTGAAATGGTAGCACCGGAATGGACGAGCTTCCCAGCATCTTCTTCCATATGGATTCTCGTAATGCCAATGCGCTTGGTTTCACCATTTACGTTGACATCGACATGACCGCCCAAAGCAATGGGCTGATAGAACTGGGAAATCTGGTAGGCTTTGGCAAGATCCGGATAGTAATAGTTTTTCCGGTCAAACTTGCTGTAGTGCTGGATATCGCAGTTGACGGCCAGCGCAAACCGCAGGGCAAATTCAACCATTTGCTTGTTCATGACCGGCAGAGCGCCAGGCATGCCAAGGCAGACAGGGCAGACATGGGTGTTCGGTTCGCTGCCAAAGGCAGTGGAGCAGGAGCAGAAAGCTTTGGTCTTCGTCTTCAGTTCGGCATGGACTTCAAGACCAATTACAGTAGTATATTCAGTCATTATTTCTTACCTCCCAGGGGCGCCACGGCTTTATGGAATTCCGTAGCCTGTTCAAAGGTGTAAGCGGCGCGCAGCAGGGTTTCCTCGCCAAGCGGTTTACCGATGAGCTGGGCACCAACGGGCATGCCATCCACAAATCCGCAGGGAATGGAGATACCGGGCAGGCCGGCCATGTTGACCGGAATGGTCGTTACATCAAGCATATAGACCGTCAGGGGGTCCATCTTGGCATCAAGCGAATAGGCAACGACCGGGCTCGTCGGGGTAAGCAGGAGGTCACAGGTTTCAAAGGCCTTCTGGTAGTCCTGACGGATGAGGGTACGGACCTGCATGGCTTTATTGTAGTAAGCGTCGTAATAACCGGAGCTCAAGACGTAGGTCCCAAGCATAATGCGGCGGCGAACTTCCTCGCCAAAGCCTTCCGTACGGGTGGCAGCCATCATTTCCGGAGCCGATTTGGCCGAAAGATCGCGGAAACCGTAACGAACACCGTCAAAACGGCCAAGGTTAGCCGAAGCTTCTGCCGGTGCGATGATATAGTACGTGATGACGGCATATTCCGTATGAGGCAGGGAAACTTCAACGACTTTTGCGCCCAGTTCCTCATATTTTTTAGCCGTCAATTTGATCTGTTCAGCGACTTTGGGATCAGTCCCCTTGCCAAAGAACTCCTTCGGAAGGCCGATGACCATGTCCTTTACGTCCTGTTTCAGGGCTTTCGTGAAATCAGGCACAGGGACATTTGCACTGGTCGAATCGTGGGCGTCTACGCCGCAGATTGTGTTAAGGACAATCGCCGCATCGGTCACATCCTTCGTGATCGGCCCAATCTGGTCAAGGGAAGAAGCAAAGGCAATGCAGCCATAACGGGAGACGCGGCCATAGGTCGGTTTGATCCCTACACAGCCATTGAAGGAAGCAGGCTGACGGATGGAACCACCCGTATCACTGCCAAGGGACCAAATGGCTTCGCCAGCTGCAATGGCAGCGGCACTGCCGCCGGAAGAACCGCCCGGTACGCGGGTAAGGTCCCAAGGGTTCGACGTGGCTTTGAAATAACTTGTTTCCGTCGTGGAACCCATGGCAAATTCATCCATGTTGGTCTTACCGATAAAGACCGTATCATCCTTACGGAGATTTTCAATAACGTGGGCATCGTAGACGGGCTGGAAGTTTTCCAGGATCTTTGAAGCACACGTCAGGCGCATACCCTTGAGGCTGATATTGTCCTTGATGGCGCCGGGAATCCCCGTCAGCGGCTTAATGGCCTCACCTGCGGCAATCTTCTGATCGACTTCGCGGGCTTTCTTCAGGGCCCCTTCTTTATCCAAGGTAATGTATGCATTGACACCGTCTTCGACTTTGTCAATGCGGTCAAAGACTTTTTCGGTCAGTTCCACGGAGCTGAGTTCTTTTTTGGTCAGCTTCTCATGGAGATCGTGAACAGTTTCATTATATAACGTCACAGTGCTTCCTCCTCTTATTCGATGACGCGGGGTACCTTAAAGCCGCCATCATGTTCTTCCGGTGCATTTTTCATGGCGTCCTCGTGGGAGAGCCCTTCTTGGGGCACATCTTCACGGAAGACATTGCTCGTCGGAAGGACATAAGGAGAAGGTTCAATTCCCGTCGTATCGACTTGTTTCAGGATTTCCGCATAATTGAGGATCTGATTGAACTGGTCCTCGAATTTTTCCAGCTCATCTGCCGGCACATTGAGTCTCGACAGAGTTGCGATATGTTTGACATCTTTCGCTGTAATACTCATGGTCTCACCGCCTGTCTATACTTTTAACATCTAATGATTATATCACATGAAAGGACGTGTGAACATCCCCCGCCCCGCCTTTATCCTTACTCAATAGGCGGAAGCCCTCCAGCACGCCTATTCAAAAACGTCCCACCCGTTTTCCCCTGCTAAAGAAAGACCTTTTCTTCCAATCATAGGTCTTTCTATTGACAGCCGCCTTTTTTCATCGTAAAGTAGTAGGAAATCATTGATGTGATTTCTTTTATGCTTCTTAATCCTATTAATTATCTATGTTTTAGGAGGGGTTTCCATGAAGTTTCAAACAACCTGTATCCATGGAGACGGGCCCAATGATGCAACGGGTGCCGTTTCACCGGCGATTTACTGTACGTCCACCTTTTCCCATCCTCATGTAGGAGAGTCAACGGGCTTCAACTACACCCGGGAATCCAATCCCACCCATGCCCGTTTGGAAAAAGTCATGTCCGCCCTTGAAGGCGGCGTCGATGCCCTTGCCTTTTCGTCCGGCATGGCTGCCATTGATGCGGTGATGCGTCTTTTTGTATCCGGGGACCATATCCTTACAGGCTTTGATCTTTATGGCGGCTCCTTCCGTCTCTTTCGTTCCGTCTACGAACCGTATGGCCTGACCTTTTCTGCTCTTCATACAAACGACCTTGAGGCTGTGGAAAAAGCCATTACACCTAAAACAAAAGCCATCTATCTGGAAACGCCGACAAATCCCACCATGGAAATCACTGACCTGCGCGCCCTGGCGGAACTGGCCCACAAAAAGGGTCTTTTGGTCATCGTCGACAATACGTTCCTCACTCCCTATTTCCAACGCCCACTGGAACTTGGCTGCGATATCGTCCTGCACAGCGGGACGAAGTACCTAGCCGGTCACAACGATATCCTTGCAGGCTTTGTGATCAGCCGGGAAAAAACCATCGCCGAAAAACTTCGTTCCATCTACAAAACAACAGGAGCCTGCCTGAGCGTCTTTGACGCCTGGCTCATGCTGCGCAGCCTCCGTACCCTCCCCCTGCGTATGCGTCAGCACGAGAAAAACGCGGAAACACTGGCTGCTTTCCTAAAGACCCAGCCCCATGTGCAAAAGGTCCTTTATCCAGGCCTTCCCGAACATCCGGGGTATGAGATCCAGAAAAAACAGGCCACTGGTTTTGGCGGCATGATTTCATTTTATGTTGATACGCCGGAACGGGCCAAGAAAATCCTTGAAGGGATTTCCCTCATCCAATTTGCCGAAAGTTTGGGCGGTGCTGAAAGCCTCATGACCTATCCCCGCACCCAGACCCATGCGGACCTGACGGCGGAAGAAGCTAAGGAAAAGGGAATCACGGATACACTCCTGCGCTTTTCCGTAGGTCTCGAAGATGCAGAAGACCTCAAAGATGACCTCCAGTCCGTCTTCAAGAATCTCTAAGACAGTTTTTTGGCTGTCACCCCACCATATGGGGCGGCAGCTCTTTTTTCATGCCTTGCCTCTATCCAAACTAGGGGAAATAGTGTAAAATATCTTAAGCCGTAAAACACTTAGAAACATTAGACAAGGAAAGGAGCACGGCATGGACGATCGCATCAGTGTACGCTTTGAAGAAAATAATAACCGTTCCGCAGCTTACGATGGAGACCAGGAAGTAGGGTACTGTTCCTACACCCTTGATGGAGATGTCTGGGTCATTGAACACACCGTCGTCGATCCCGCCTATGGGGGAAGAGGCCTTGCCCGCCGTCTCGTAGACGCTGTTGTCATGGGAGCCCGGGACAGCCACGTCAAGATTCTGCCCATGTGTTCCTACGCCGTGAGCCTTTTTAAGAAGGATCGCAAATACGACGAAGTAAACGCCAATCTCTAACCATGACGTCACCGTGCAAAAAGCCGGAAGAACCTGTTAAAAATGGTTCTTCCGGCTTTTTAGTATGGTGCCGTTTTTATTTCATGACAAGAAGGGAGACATCACCTACACAGCCAATGAGACTGCGGATCTTTGTCAAGAGGGCAAGACGGTTTTGCTTTACGGCCTCATCCTTATCCATGACCATGACGTCATCAAAGAAGCGGTTGATGGGTGCAGAAAGGCTGTCGCAGGCGGTAAGGACGCCGGCAAAATCACGGGAAAGAAGCCTTCCATGTACGGTTTCAGCAGCTTTTTTCACGGCTTCAAAGAGGGCTTTTTCAGCGTCCTCTTTTAAAAGGGTCTCAGAAATAGGTGCTTCGACGCGACTTTTCTTGGTGATATTTTCTACGCGGGTAAAGGCCTGGAGCGTTTCCGGTGCCTTTTCCGTACCGAGATAGGCTGTCAGGGCATCAGCGGCAGCAAAAGCATCGCACAGGTCATCCCGGCCTTCGGCACCAAGGACGGCATCGACGATATCATACCGAACGCCGCGATCAAGCATCATGTTCTTGGAACGCTGGGCGAAGAATTCAACAATATCGGCTGCAAGTTTGTCTTCACTTTGATCGGTTTTGGGCAGGCGGCTCAAGGTTTCCTTGATGGCCCTTGTAAGGGCAAAGTGGATGTTTCCGTCGGTGACGATATTGAGGATACCCAGGGCCTGGCGGCGCAGGGCATAGGGATCCTGGGACCCGGTCGGGGCTTCCCCGCGGCTGAAGGTTGCCGTGATGTTATCCAGTTTATCGGCAATGGCAAGGAGACGGCCTTCATTCGTCTGGGGCAGTTCATCGCCGGCAAAGCGCGGCATATACTGCTCGCCAATGGCCGTCGAGACCGTGTCGCCTTCGCCGTCAAGGAGGGCATATTCACGGCCCATGGTACCCTGCAGTTCCGTAAATTCCGTAACCATACCGGTCACAAGGTCAGCTTTGCTGAGGCGGGCAGCACGGACAAGGGATTTTTCATCGGCGGCAACGCCTGATTCCTTGGCAAGGTAGCTCGTAAGGGCTTCGAGGCGTTCCGTTTTTTCGTACATGTTTCCCATGCCGCGCTGGAAGGCCACATCGTGCAGGGCTTCCCGATGCGCTTCCAAGCTCTTTTTCCGATCGTTTTCAAAGAAGAAGACCGCGTCGTCAAGACGGGCACGGAGGACGCGTTCGTTGCCGTGGGTCACGATATCAAGATGTTCACGGTTGCCGTTGCGGACCGTAATGAAATAGGGCAAAAGCTTGCCGCTGTCATCAAGGACAGGGAAGTAACGCTGATGGTCGCGCATCGGTGTAATGACAGCTTCTTTCGGAAGCTTCAGGTACTTATCATCAATGGAACCGCAAAGGGCCGTCGGATATTCAACAAGATAGGTGACTTCATCCAGCAGGTCTTCGGAAATCGCCGTATGGCCGCCGGCTTTTTTGCCCAACGCTTCGATTTGTTCCCTGATGAGGGCACGGCGTTTTTCCACGTCGACAATGATGAAGTTTTCTTCGAGGGTCTTTACATAAGCCTCTGCCGAAGGAATCGTAATGGTCCGGCTGCCCAGGAAGCGATGGCCGCGGGTCACATTGCCGCTTTTGACATCGTTTGCTTCAACAGGAATGACCTCACTGTCAAGAAGGGCTACCATCCAGTGGAAAGGACGGACAAACCCGAAGTCATAGTCAGCCCAGCGCATGGTCTTTGGGAAGGACAGACTGTGGAGAATATCATCCAATAAAGCAGGCAGCAGGGCCTTGGTTTCACCGCCCTGGGTGTGTTTGATGGCATAAACATAGCCATCCCGTTTTTCAAGGGCAGAGACCTCCACACCCTGACCGCGGGCAAAGCCCTCTACGGCTTTCGTCGGATTGCCATTTTGATCAAAGGCAATCTTAAGGGACGGGCCCTTGCTCTCTGTCGTCATATCTTCCTGACGGTCGGCAACGCCTTCGGCAACAAAGGCCATGCGGCGCGGCGTTCCATAGACGCTTACTTTTTCAAAAGGAATGCGTGCTTCCTTGAGTTTGGTTTCTGACAGTTCCTTGTAATTGTTCAAGATTCCCGGCATGTATTGGGCCGGCATTTCTTCCGTTCCGATTTCATATAATAACGTAGCCATTAGTTGTTCCCTCTCTTCAACATAGGAAATCCCATCTTTTCACGCTGTTCCACATACGCCGCGGCACACAGGCGGGCCAGGGCGCGGACACGGCCGATGTAGTTGGTCCGTTCGTCAACGCTGATTGCGCCCCGAGCGTCCAAAAGGTTGAACGTATGGGAGCATTTGAGCACATAATCATAAGCCGGATGGATGTTCCCCGTTAACAGGACCCGTTTGGCTTCCTTTTCGTATTTGTCAAAAAGGTCAAAGAGCAGATCCGTGTCGGCAATATCAAAGCTGTAGCAGGACTGTTCCACTTCGTTTGTGTGGTACACATCGCCATAGGTCACATCGCCCACCCATTTGATATCATAGACATTTTCCACACCTTGGATATACATAGCAAGGCGTTCAAGACCATACGTAATTTCAACAGCGACCGGTTTGATATCCAGGCTGCCAACCTGCTGGAAGTAGGTGAACTGCGTCACTTCCATTCCGTCAAGCCAAACTTCCCAGCCCATGCCCCAGGCACCCAGGGTCGGCGATTCCCAGTTGTCCTCGACGAAACGGATATCGTGTTCTTCGGGATGGATTCCTAGTTCGCGCAGGCTTTCAAGATAGAGTTCCTGAATGTTGTCTGGAGACGGTTTCATGATGACCTGGAACTGATGGTGCTGATAAAGGCGGTTCGGGTTGTCGCCATAACGGCCGTCAGCCGGACGGCGGGACGGTTCCACATAGCACACGTTCCACGGCTCCGGTCCCAAGACGCGAAGGAAGGTTGCGGGGTTCATGGTCCCAGCCCCCTTTTCCACGTCATAAGGATGGAAGTTGATGCATTGCTGACGCCCCCAATAGGCACTCAGCGCCGAAATGATGTCTTGAAAATTCATGGTTTTCTCCTCCTAAACAAAAACTCCCGTCTCTGCAATATAGACGAGAATCATCTACATTACAGGGACGGGAGTGACTTCCGCGGTTCCACCCTGTTTGCTGCCAAGGCAGCCTCTCTTGTGGTGCAGTCGCTCAGGGATGCCAACCCCTTCATTGCGCTCCGAACAATATAGCAAAATTGGGCAAGATTGTCAAGGTGACTATAAGGATAAAGGATGGGAAAAGCAGCCAAACAAAAAGCTAAAAGACGGCTTTGATGCTGTGGTGCTAAAAGACCTTGAGTCCGGCGCCAAACCACCCTTAATGAATGGAACGGCCTGCCTTTATGTTTTCCCTTGGAATTTGATGCAAAACATCGATCTGCCTTGCCAAGACGAATCGAAACCGGGAAAGATCCATAAACATTTTTCAGCAAAATTTCCAAGGTTGACAGTGGATAAGAAGCATTGCGCCGTTTCCATCTGCAGTACGTCCCTTCCTGCAAAACGCCATGAGCCCATTGCTTCGGATATTTTTCCAAAGCAATGGGCTCATGGTTTTCATCAAATCAGAGCGATTTGTGTGCGGAGTTAAATGATTGAGATTATGCAGTCTCACCCAATCTTTCCCGTTCGCGGCGGGCAAGGATAGGGAAAATAAAGCCAATTCCGAGGAGGATGACCGGCGTTACGACGTTCATGATCATCTGGAACCACCAGGTGGAAGAATACATCTCCACACCGTAAGGAACCATGCCCATGAGGGAAGCAAAGGTCGTCAGGGCAAAGCACCAGAAACCAATCATAAAGCCGGTGCCTTTGCTCTTTGTAAGATAATAGGAAGAGCTGTACGCTTTTTTAGCCCGTTTGAGTGCCATATAGGCCAGGAAGACCCACAGGTAGGAAAGGGGCATGCAGATGGCATTCAGGCGCAGGAGCCAGATATAAAGCGTTGTCATATCGCCAATGCCGAGTGCCGGGACAATGATGAGGATGCTGACGAGGATGCCCGTCAGTTTGTATCCGCTTACAGGAATGCCCTTTTCATTGATTTTCGTAAAGGAATGAGGTACGAATTTCGGATCAACGTCACTCAGGAGGAACTTGATGGGCGCGTCGATGGAAATGGCGAGAGTTGCCGCCTGGCCAAAGAACTGGCAAATCGCATAAAGGATGACGAAAGCACGGCCGACCCCATAATAGGCTCCCAATTTGGCAAAGCAGTAGTAAGCCCCATTCATCATAAGGTCTTTCGGTACATTGTTGGGGTCAAACATAAGACCCATGGCAAAGGTCCCAAGAACAGCCGTAACAGCCACCATTACGGTCATGACAATCATGGCACGCGGGAATTCCTTGTCCGGGTTCTGAAGGTTCGTGACATACGGTGCGATGCGTTCACAGCCACCAACAGCAAAGACGAGGATGCTGAGGGTCGTCATGTATTCAAAGTTGAAGTTCGGCATGAACGTATCCCAGCTAAGGCTGTAGGAGAAGGTCTTTGCTTCTGTGATGTAAGGAGCGGCGAGAACGAGCAGCACATAAAGGATGCTCATGATGAACATAAAGGAACCAGCAATGGAACCAATGCGCTTCAAGGCCGATACACCCTGAGCGGCATACCACATGAAGAACATAAAAATGCCGAGGCTGATAAGCTGAAGCATCATAGGC
>ERZ827104.3306-NODE-3306-length-11520-cov-23.786568_pt1 | contig 11520 bp, 14 predicted proteins | sample MGYA00519781_ERZ827104 | MGnify/ENA primary metagenome ERZ827104 (study PRJEB31778, sample SAMEA3449257) | human gut metagenome | biome: human gut; feature: human-associated habitat; material: faeces | place: United Kingdom | collected 2010/2012 ... | reverse complement strand
TACGACGATACGTCGGACGAGGCTACGGCCGAGGTCGAGCAGATCCTCTACAACGCCGTCAAGTCGCTCTACTCCTACGACATCACCTTCGAGCAGTTCCGCAACACGCAGACCGACCAGAACGGTATCCTGAACGCCGACAAGATCGGTCCCTCGATTGCTCAGGACATGACCTGGAACGCCATCTACTCGGTGCTCTTCTCGCTCATCGCCATCGGTCTCTACATCACCTTCCGCTTCAAGCGCTGGCAGTGGGCTACGGGTGCTACGGCCGCACTGGCTTTCAACGCCCTGCTGATCATCGGTATCTTCTCGATGTTCTACGGACTGCTGCCTTTCAACCTCGAGGTGAACCAGGCCTTTATCGCCGCCATCCTGACGATCATCGGTTATGCGATCAACGATACGGTGGTGGTCTTCGACCGCATCCGCGAGTACATGACGCTCTATCCGAAGCGTAACTTCGCCGATCTGGTCAATGGCGCCATCAACTCGACCCTCTCGCGTACGATCAACACCTCGGGTACGACGCTCGTGACGCTGCTGGCCATCGTCATCTTCGGAGGCGAGACGATCCGCGGCTTCATCTTCGCTCTGATCATCGGTGTCGTGGTAGGTACCGCCGCCACGATCTTCATCGCCACGCCGCTGGCCTACGACCTGATGACCAAGCGCATGAAGAAGGCCGAGATCGAGAAGAAGTAGCGTTTCTCTGCGGGGTGACTACTTCCCGTACCTTATAATAAAATGGATTGCGTATTCGGCGCAATCCATTTTATTTTTATCTTTGCCGTAAAATTAGCCTTTCGGAAGGTATGGAAAATTTCTTGCATTGGATCCGGCGTTACGTCTCTCCGGTCTTTCTGGCACTGCTGGTCGCATCGTTCATCCTGTGGTACCTGGCCAAACTGAGCTATACCTATACGACCGAGCAGACCATCCGCGTGAATATCGACGGACAGCCGATCGAGGTAGCCTGCGTGGTCGAGGGGCTCGGCACGAACCTCTTCGGTTACAGGGTCTATTCGAGCAAACGGCTGCGCATCCCCCTCTCGGAACTGAAGACGCACCCATCGACCGAGGAGGGGCATGAGGACTTTCTGGTCATCGACCCGCAGTCGCTCCAGCATGCCATTTCGGTGCGCATCAGCGACATCAAGGTCGTGTCGATCGGCTCGATCCCCGAGATCCGGGAACCCGAAACCGAAGAAAAGCCATGATGAAGGTCGGTATCACCGGAGGCATCGGCAGCGGCAAGAGCACCGTCTGCCGCCTCTTCGCCCAAAAGGGCGTTGCGGTCTACGATTCGGATGCCGAGGCCAAGCGGCTCATGACCTCGTCAGAGGCGCTGCGTGCCGGTATCGTGGCCCGCTTCGGTGCGGAGAGCTACCGCGGCGGTGAACTCAACCGTGCGTGGCTGGCCGACCGCGTCTTCCGCGACGACGCTGCACGGGCCGATCTCAATGCACTGGTCCACCCGGCCGTGATGGCCGATTTCGCCGCCTGGGCCGAGCGTCAGAGTGGCGACTACGTGATCCTCGAGAGCGCCATCCTCTTCGATGCGGGCCTCGAAGGTTGCGTGGACCGGACCGTCGCCGTGCTGGCTCCGCTCGAACTGCGCATCGAGCGCACCTGCCGCCGCGACGGCTGCGACGCCGAGGCGGTCCGCCGCCGGATCGCGGCCCAGCTCGACGACGACGCGCTTTGCGCCCGGGCCGATTTCACCCTGGTCAATATCCTCGAGGAGGAGCTCGAACCCAACGTAGCCCTGCTCGACCGCCGATTCCGCCATGAAGCACAACATGCCGGCCATTGATCCTGCCGTGCCGCAGGTGATGGCCATCCTGAACGTTACCCCCGACTCTTTCTACGCCGGGAGTCGCACGCCCGACGGCGACGCCGTTGCCCGGCGGGTCCGCGAGGCGCTCGACGAGGGTGCCTCGATCATCGACGTAGGGGGCTACTCCTCGCGCCCCGGGGCTGACGAGGTGTCGCCCGACGAGGAGTGGCGCCGCGTGCGCCTGGGGCTTGCCGCCGTGCGGCAGGCCGACCCCGATGTTGCCGTTTCGGTCGATACGTTCCGCAGCGGGGTGGTGCGCCGCGCCGTCGCGGAGTTCGGCCCCGTCATCGTCAATGACATCTCGGCCGGCGAACTCGATCCCGACATGCTTCGGGCCGTCGCCGAACTCGACCTGACCTACATCGCCATGCACATGAAGGGCGACCCGAAGACGATGCAGTCGCTGACCGACTACCGGCGCGATATCGTGACCGAGGTGGTCGGTTACTTCCGCTCGCGCCTCTGCGACATGGAGCAGGCCGGCATCCGCCGCGGGCGGATCATCCTCGACCCGGGCTTCGGCTTCGCCAAGACCGCCGCGCAGAACTTCGAGCTGCTTGCCGGACTGCACCGCCTCTGCTCGCTGGGCTGTCCGGTGCTGGCGGGTCTTTCGCGCAAGTCGATGATCTACCGCACGCTGGGCTGCACGCCCGCCGAGTCGCTCGCCGGCACCGTAGCCCTGGGCTGGGAGTGCCTGCGCCAGGGCGCCGCGATCCTCCGCGTCCACGACGTCCGCGAGGCGGCCGACAGCGTGCGCCTGTTCCGCGCCTTCCGCGGCGATACGATTCAAACCACGCAACCATGATACGCGTAACGGATATCCACAAGAGCTTCGGTTCGCTCGAGGTGCTGCGGGGCGTCTCGCTCGAGGTCGCCGACCGCGAGGTAGTCTCGATCGTCGGGGCCAGCGGCGCGGGCAAGACCACGCTGCTGCAGATCATCGGCACGCTGTCGCGTCCCGACTCGGGCCGCGTCGAGATCGACGGCCGCGATCCCTTTGCCCTGGGCGACCGCGACCTCTCGCGCTTCCGCAACGAGCGGATCGGCTTCGTCTTCCAGTTCCACCACCTGCTGGCCGAGTTCTCGGCCTTCGAGAACGTCTGCATTCCCGGGCTGATCGGCCGGCGGCCGCGTGCCGAGGTCGAGCGGCGCGCCGGCGAACTGCTCGACCTGGTGGGCCTCTCGGCACGCCGCGACCACAAGCCGGGGCAGCTCTCCGGCGGTGAGCAGCAGCGTGTGGCCATCGCGCGGGCGCTGATCAACTCGCCGGCCGTGCTGCTGGCCGACGAACCCTCGGGCAACCTCGATTCGCACAACCGCGACGAGATCCACCGCCTCTTTTTCGAACTGCGCGAACGGCTCGGACAGACGATCGTCATCGTGACGCACGACGAGCACCTGGCCGCCATGGCCGACCGCACGATCACGATGTCGGATGGAACGGTCCGCTGATACCGAACTGCGCGAACTGCTCGAGCGGCTCCACGACACCTACAACCGCCCGGAGTTCATCCCCGACGATCCGATTTCGGTCCCGCATCGCTTTACGGACCGTGCCGACCGTGAGATCGCCGGCTTCTTCGCCGCCACGATCGCCTGGGGCAACCGCCAGACGATCGTCCGCAACGGCCACCGGATGATGCGCCTGATGGACGACGCCCCGGCGGACTTCGTGCGCAACGCCTCGGAGCGCGAACTCGTTGGCCTCGACGCCTTTGTCCACCGCACGTTTCGGGGCTGCGACCTGCGCGACTTCGTGCTGGCCCTGCGCCGCATCGATAGCGGGTGGGGCGGTCTGGGGGCCTTCTTCGAGCACAGCTACGCCGTGACGGGCGACCTTGCCGCCACGCTTGCCGACTTCCGGCGTGCGTTCTTTGCCGGGGAGCATGCGCCCCGGTGCGAGAAACACCTTTCGTCCGTCGAGCGGGGTGCCGCCTGCAAGCGGCTCTGCATGTTCCTGCGCTGGATGGTCCGCCGCGACGACCGTGGTGTGGACTTCGGCCTGTGGACGGCCATCCCGATGTCTGCCCTCCGCATTCCCCTCGACATCCACGCCGGGAACGTCGCCCGTACGCTGGGGCTGCTGACGCGGCGCCAGAACGACTGGCGGGCCGTCGAGGAGACGACCGCTGCGCTGCGGCGCTTCGATCCCGCGGACCCCGTGCGTTTCGATTTCGCCCTCTTCGGCGCCGGCATCGACCGCCGCCTCACGCTTTGATTGATATGTTCCACTTCAAACAATTCTCCGTCAGCCAGGAACGCTCGCCGATGAAGGTCGGCACCGACGGTGTTCTGCTCGGCGCCTGGACTCCGCTGCGTGACTCCGACCGGCGGATTCTCGACATCGGTACCGGCACGGGGTTGATCGCCCTGATGCTGGCCCAGCGCGCCCCCGGGGCCGCCGTCACGGGAATCGATATCGACGATGTCGGCGAGGCGCGTGCCAACGGCGACGCTTCGCCGTGGGGCGACCGGCTCTCGTTCGTCCGCTGCCCCGTGCAGGAGTTCTCCGATCGGCCGTTCGACCTGATCGTCTCGAACCCGCCCTTCTTCGTCGATTCGCTCACCTGCCCCGATGCCGGCCGCACGACGGTCCGGCACGCCGTCCACCTGCCCTTCGGGGAGTTGCGCGATGCCGTCGTGCGGCTGTTGGCCGCAGACGGGCACTTCGCCGTCATCCTTCCGACCACGGAGGCCGACCGGTTCGTGCACCTCTGCCGGGGGTACCTGCAGCCCGTCCGCCGTACTGATGTCCGCACTACGCCGCGGCGCCCCGTCAAGCGGGCTCTTCTCGAGTTCGTGCCTGCCGGCGTGCACGCTTCGGACCCGGCGTCCGGCGCGCCTCTCCGCGACGAACTGACGATCGGCACGGGTGAGCATGAATGCTATACGCCCGAATACCGGGCCCTGACCTGCGATTTTTACCTGAAATTTTGAGGTCCCGTGAAAAAAGGTTACATTTGTCTTCGGATCAACATGCAGATGCTTATGAAATCGAAAATCCTGTTGTTTGCCGGCCTGCTCTTCGGAGCAACGGCAGCCATGGCTCAAAACCCCTATATCGCACTCGAGGGTGCAATGGAAGGTGCCGACGGCATCGCCGTCAGCATGCCCCGCACGGTATTGGCCGTCGATCTGACGGTCGAGCGCACGGTGACGCTCTGCGGGCCCTACGCGCGTTATGCGCAGAAATACCTCGGCGTTCGTGCTCCGCTGACCGACAAGACGACGTGGAGCGTCGTCGGGGCCCGGATCGCCCTCTCGGGCGACGACCTATACGATGCCGGCGAGCCGGCCGCCCCGCAGCAGCGGGTGCTGCAGCACGCCTCCTCCGACGAGGAGTTCGCCCGGGTTCAGCCCGACAAGATGTCGATGGTCGTCCCGTCGCTCGAGGATGCGGCGCGCGCCGCTGCCGAGCAGGTATTCGCCCTGCGCCGCCACCGGCTGGAGCTCATCACGGGCGATGCCGGCGAGAATGTCTTCGGTGAGGGGTTGAATGCCGCTCTTTCGGAGATCGAGCGACTCGAGCAGAGCTACCTCGAGCTCTTCCTCGGCAAGCAGACCGTCCTGGTCGAGACGCACCGTTATCTGGTCTATCCCGAGGCCGGCAAGAACCAGTATGTCTTCTGCCGCTTCAGCCCGGCTGCCGGACTGCTTCCCGACAGCGACCTTTCGGGCGACATGGTGCTCCTGCAGATCGAACCTGCGGGTGAGGCCTCCTGCAGCATCGAGGCCGGCCCCAAGGAGTCCTCGGTCGTCAAGTGCCGCGTGGCGGCTCCGGCCGTCTGCACGGTGATCGCCGCAGGCCGCGAGTATGCCCGTGCGGTGCTTCCGGTCTTCGAATTCGGACGTACGGTCCAGGTGGCCCTTCCGCGCCGCAAGTAATCCCGCCGCGATGAACCACACCTCCCGCATGACGGCCCTGCTCGGCGAGATCCGCCGCGAGCGTAACGGGGCCGTCGCCGACTCCATGCGCCTTGTCGGCCGTCCCTACGGGCTCAACTACGGCGTGAGCCTCCCGACCCTGCGCCGTCTGGCCCGCGCCGAGACGCCCGACCACGACTTCGCCGAATTCCTTTTCCGTCAGGATGTCCGCGAGCTGCGTCTCGCCGCCTTCCATATTGCCGAGCCCGACCGGCTCACGCCCGACAATTCCGCATTCTGGGCTGCGGGGATCGACAACAACGAACTGGCCGAGGAAGCGGCCTTTGCGCTGCTGAGCCGCGCCGGGGCATTCCCCGCACTTTTCGGCCGATGGATCGCCCCCTCGCAGCCGCTGTTGCTCCGCTATGCGGCGCTGATGGCCGCGGCCCGCTGGCCGCAGGCCCCCGGGGAGTGGATCGCTCCGGCTCTCGAAGCCGTCCACCGGGCCGCCGTTGCGGCCGCGGATGAGGAGACGGCCTCCGGCGGTTCCGGCCCGTCTGCCCCGTCTGCCTCGGACGCCGAGGTGGGCTCCCTCTCCCGGGTCGGGGCTCACCTGCTTGCCCAGGGTGCCGTCGCCTTCTGCGCGGCCATCGGGGCCCGAAACGAAGAGACCCGGCAGGCGGTACTCCGCGCGGCCGGATCTCTCGGCTCGCTCCCTGCCGAAGACTTCGTCCACGAGGAGCTTGCCTGGCGTTTGCCGCACTGAATCAGTGCGGCGTGGCGTGTATGAGTGCTTCCGTCTGTTCGAGCGCCGCGGCCATCTCCTCGTAGCTTGTGATGCCGCTGCGGCGCCAGCGCTCCTCGCCGCGGTGGAAGAGGAGCAGCGTCGGTACCGTGCGGATGCGGTAGCGGCGGACGATGGGGAGCATCTGCTCGTCGTCGATGTTGATGCGGAGCACCTCCGCGCGCCCGTTCATCATGCGCCGGAACCGTTCTACCGTCGGGCCCATGGCCCGGCATGGTCCGCACCACGAGGCGAAAAACTCCACGAGGACCAGCGTATCGCTCCAGATGATCTTGTCGAAATCGTTCATCGTATTCCGTTTTTCCTTCAGTTGATCTCGGCCCACGTGACGGCCGTGTGGACCTTTCCCGAGAGTTCCTTTTCGGCATAGGCGATCGTGCGTCGCAGTCCCTCGACGAGCGGCGTGCGGGGTATCCATCCCAGTTCGTTGCGCGCCTTCGTGAGGTCGGGCACCCTCCGCGGGGCGTCACCCGGCCGGGCCTTGACGTGTACGATGCGCGAGCGGCTGCCTGTCAGCGCGACGATCTTCTCGACCAGCGCGCGGATCGAGACCTCATGCCCTCCGCCGAACTCCATCGTGCGAACCCCTCCGTGGGCGTGGCGTCCATCAGCCGCACGAGCCCCTCGACCAGGTCTTCGACCCAGCAGAACGTGCGGATCTGCTCGCCGCTGCCGTTGATGCGTATGTCGCGGTTACGCAGCGCCGCCACGACGCTCTTCATCACCAGCCGCTGATCCATCAGGTCGGCTCCGCTGCCATAGGTGTTGTAGATGCGTGCGATGCGTGTGTCTACGTCGAACTCCTCGCGGTAGGCGCGGTGCAGGGCTTCGGCTGCCCGTTTTCCCTCCATGAGGGTGTGTGCGCACCCGCACCCTTCGGCAGCGGCGGGACGGGTGTCGCCCATCTCGCCCGACGAGGCAAAGAGCACGCGGGCATGCTCGTCGCGGGCCGTGTCGAGCGTGTTGATCGTCCCGGTCATGCAGACCTGCAGCGCTTCGACCGGAAGCGCCTTGTCGTAGCATACGCGTGAAGGGGAGGCGAGGTTGTAGATCTCGTCGCAGCGGATGCCGAATCCGTGGACGATGTTGTGGCGGACGGCGTGGAAGGCCGGATGGCGCAGGACGTCGCGAAGCAGGGAGGATCCTGCGGCATCGCGGACATCGACACAGAAGACCTCGTTGCCGTCGGCGAGCAGCCGCAGGCAGAGATGTGTCCCGATGACCCCGGCGCCGCCGAGTACGACGATTCTTTTTTGCATGACTTTTCCGTTTTACCGGCCAAGCGAGCAAATTCTGTTCCACATGTGTGTCCTGCCCGCCGCAGAGACCGCATCGGTATGCGAACGGGCCCCGAAAGCCAATGCTTTCGGGGCCCGTTCGTTCAGTGCACTCCTCCGCCTTCTACTCGATGAAGAGCGCCTTGGGCAGCTGGTCGATGCCGGTGATCCCGACAACCTCGATCCCTTTCGGGCGGCGCGTGCCCTTGGCCAGATAGCCCGATACGACGATTCTCCGGAACCCGAGCCGCGCGGCCTCGCTGATGCGCTGTTCGGTGCGGGGTGCGGGGCGCACCTCGCCCGAGAGGCCGATCTCCCCGGCGCAGCAGACCCCTTCGGCGATCGGGCGGTCGTAGTATGAGGAGATGACGGCGGCCACCACCGCCAGGTCGAGCCCCGGGTCGGCGACCTTGAATCCTCCGGCGAAGTTCAGGAAGACGTCCTTCTGGAACATCTTCATGCCCAGCCGCTTTTCGAGCACGGCCAGCAGCATGTTCATGCGGCGTGCATCGAAACCCGTGGCCGAGCGCTGCGGCGTTCCGTAGGCGGCGCCGCCTACGAGTGCCTGCACCTCGATCAGGTAGGGACGCACCCCGTCGGCCGAGGCCCCGACGGCGATTCCCGACAGCGGCTCCTCGTAGTGCGTGAGCAGAATTTCCGAGGGGTTGTCCACGCCGCGCAGCCCGTCGTCGAGCATCTCGAACACGCCGATCTCGAACGTTGCGCCGAAGCGGTTCTTGATGCCGCGCAGGATGCGGTAGACGTTGTTGCTGTCGCCTTCGAACTGCAGGACGACATCGACGATGTGCTCGAGGATCTTCGGGCCGGCGATGGTCCCGTCCTTGGTGATGTGGCCGATGATGATGATCGACGTTCCGGTCGATTTGGCGTATTTGAGCAGGGTGGCGGCGCATTCGCGGATCTGCGACACGCTGCCGGCCGACGAGTCGATCAGCTCGGTGTAGATCGTCTGGATCGAGTCGATGACCACCAGGTCGGGCCGCTGCTCGGCGATCTGTGCGACGATGTGTTCGAGCAGCGTCTCGGGGTAGATCAGACACTCCTCGTTGCCGATCCCGATGCGGGTTGCGCGCATCTTGATCTGCTCGGCCGACTCCTCGCCCGAGACGTAGAGCGTTCTGAGCCCGTTTGCCGCGAGGGCGATCTGGAGCGAGAGGGTCGATTTCCCGATTCCCGGTTCGCCGCCCAGCAGCACGAGCGACCCGGGCACCATGCCGCCGCCCAGCACGCGGTTCACCTCCGTGTTGCCCAGGTCGAGCCGGCGGTGTTCGCTTTCGCGGATGTCGGCCACGCGCTGGGGCCGGCTTTCGGGCAGCGGTCCGCCGACGGCTGCCGGCACCTGGCTGCTCCCGCGCGAGATGATCTCCTCGGTGAAGGTGTTCCACTCGCCGCAGCCCGGGCACTTGCCGAGCCATTTCGGCGCCTCGAATCCGCAGTTGCGGCAGAAGTAGGCTTTCTTGATCTTTGCCATCGTCGTTGCTCGTCTGCGGGATCAGTAGGCGTTCGTCGAGGTATACTCGAGCCGTTCGGCCTTGGTGATGTTCACCTCGGGGTGGAGCTTGCGGTACTCTTCGGTGAGGTCTACGGCCAGTAGCACCTTGCGCACGCCCTCACTGTCGGTGTACGAGGAGACCGTGCAGACGTAGTCGCGCCCCGAGTAGATGAATTCGATCGAGCTCTGCCCGGGCTCCTTGCCGAATACGCCCGCTGCCATTGCGGCGTCGGCCGCGGTCATTACCTCCAGCCGCCCGGCGTTGTACGTGGAGAAGTAGAGCGTGTAGCTGCCGCCCGCCGCAACGGGAGCCGCCGCGATGATCTCGGCCTCGATCTCCGCCACGGCCGGGTCTTCCGTCTGTCCGCCTTCCCCCGTTCCGTCGCCGGTTTCGTCCTCGGTTTCCGAGCCGCTTCCGGTCCCTTCGTCGGTTCCCGTACCTCCGGTCGTGTCGCTGCCTCCCGTTTCACCCCCTTCGCCGGGTGTGGGCTCGGGTTCTGGCTCGGTCGTTTCGATCGTGACTTCGGCCCCGACCTCCGTGATCGGGTAGGAGATCGTGTAGAAAACCTCGTTCTTCTCTTCGCCGCAGGCGCTTGCCATGAGGGCGGCGGTCAGTATGTACAGCAGTCGTTTCATCGTTTTTTCATTCAGTGCGGTTCGTATGTGTCATAATCCGAGCTCCCGGTCGATCAGGATGACCTGGATGCGTCCGGCCGGGTGGCAGCGCAGCATCTCCATGCGGGTGTTGCAGATCCGGTCCGGTGAGTTGCAGTCCATGCAGACGCCCGTTTTGGCGCACGGCGTGTGGAATCCCGGGTGTCGGGCGATGTTCTGCGGGGCCGCGATGTGGCGGATGCGCTTCTCGGCCTCCTCGCGCGAGGCTACGATCTTGTTGCGCCCGGCCACGAGGATCACCTTGCGGGGCCCGAACGCCACGGGGGCGATCCGGTTGCCGACCATGTCGAGCCAGTGGAGCGTGCCCTGCTCCGTGACGGCGTTGATACCCGTGACGAAGAGGTCGCAGAGGAGGGCCTGGCGCCGGATCTCGAGCCGTTCGGGACGGGGCATCGAGGCGTCGAATCCGTCGAGCAGCGTCCAACGGCTGTCGGCGCGGAGCCACTCCACGATGCCCGTGGTGCGCATGGTCATCGAGTCGCCGAACGATACGAGCTTCGGCTGTTCGGCCTCGACCGTCGCACGCATCACCTCGAACGCCTCCTCGGGCGTCTTCACCGTGACCACGTCGAAGTGGTGGCGTCTGAGTGCGGCTGCACACCGTGCGATCGCCTCCTCGGCCGCCGGTGCCTGCATCGTGTCGGTCCGACCGTTCTGCGGCTCCGTCTCTGCCGCGTCTATCTTTTTCGGGGTCTGTTCCATGGGTCTCCCTTTTTGAAGTTTTAACGTAACTTGCGTTTCACGACGGCCGGATTCCCGGCCGCCAGCGAATCTTCGGGTATGTCGTGTACGACAACGCTCCCCGCGGCGATGATCGACCGGTCGCCGATCCGCACGCCGGGACAGACGATGACGCCGCCTCCGAGCCAGCAGTCCTGTCCGATTACGATCGGCCGCGCCGACTCCTTCGTCTGGCGGCGTTCGAGGTAGTCGATCGGGTGCTGCGGCGTGTAGAGCTGGCAGTTGGGTCCGATGAGCGTGTGGTCGCCGACCGTGATGCCTCCGCTGTCGAGGAACGTGCAGTTCGTATTGACGAAGACCTTCCTCCCCAGCCGGATCGTGTGCCCGTGGTCGCACCGGAAGGGCGGGATGACCGTGGCCGAAGGGTCGGATGCGGGCATGAGCCCGGCCAGCGCCGCGCGGTACTCCGTCTCCTCGTCGGGCGATGCGGCGTTGAACCGTGCGAGACGCTTTCGGCAGCGGCGGAAGCTCTCCATGATCTCGGGCTTCGAGAAGTCGTAAAGCTCGCCCGTGGCCATCTTTTCGAGTTCGTTCATGCGGCGGAGCCTGTTTTTGCCCCTCCTATTTGAGGAGGAAGCGGTAGATGTCGTTTCCGTTGGCGTAGAGCAGGAGCATGAGGATGATGATCAGCCCCACGTACTGCGCGGCTTCGAGCACCCGGTCGCTGACCTTGCGCCCGGAGACCATCTCCCAGAAGGTGAAGATCGCGTGGCCGCCGTCGAGCCCCGGGATGGGGAGGATGTTCATCACCGCGAGGATGATCGACAGGAAGGCGGTCTTCATCCAGAAGTCCTGCCAGTCCCAC
>ERZ827104.3305-NODE-3305-length-11526-cov-3.076890_pt1 | contig 11526 bp, 14 predicted proteins | sample MGYA00519781_ERZ827104 | MGnify/ENA primary metagenome ERZ827104 (study PRJEB31778, sample SAMEA3449257) | human gut metagenome | biome: human gut; feature: human-associated habitat; material: faeces | place: United Kingdom | collected 2010/2012 ... | reverse complement strand
CCTATTATTTTTGATTGCGTATAGGTTTGCTTCCTGAATTCTGGAGATATTCCAATTAGAAGCACCTAGTGCCCGGATTCGGCCGGAACGAATATGCGGGTCCAAAATGTCCATAATTTCGGCTACTGGGACAGCCGGATCATCTCGGTGGAGAAAGAAAATATCAACGTAGTCCGTACGCAAGCTATCAAGGCTGGTGAACAAATCCTGGTCGATGCACGTTTTTGAGATTCTGCGCTTGGACATGTCCCCAAGTTGGGGATGTCCTCCCTTTGTAATTAACGTGATTTCGTTTCGATTATTCTGGCGCTGCATCCATCGCCCTAATACGGCCTCGGAACAAGGGGGAAGGTCTGGTTTATCTTTCCAATGTCCGTATATTCGAGCGGTATCTATAGTGGTGCCGCCACATTCCCAATACTGATTTAGAAGTGCTGTTGCGTGTTTTTCAGGAATAGACGCACCAAAGTAGTCAGTACCTAATATTAGGACGGAAGCCTTTACGGGACCGCTTGAGCCCATAACGTCAAGAAACTTCATATCTTACCTCATAGAATGCGATGGGATAAAGTGCTAGTCAGGACGATGTTTTTTATTGGATATGTAGGGCGCTCAAGTCGTTCCAAAATCTGTTTTCCGGCCTGCTGCCCCAACTCGATGGAGGGCTGAATCATTAAGTCCATTTGGTGAAGGTTATAGTCCGACTGACCTTCAATCCCCTGTCCAAGTATCATAATATCGTAGCCGTTTGCGTAGTCGTTTGAGTCCTTAATTTTAACCGCGCCGTTTGAGTCGTCGCTCTGGGTCCAGTTATAGGGCGCATACGCGCACTCCATAGCAACGGTAAGCACGCCGTCCTCTACGCCGGACTTAGCCGCAGTCTGCTTTTTGCCGCCGCAGCCTGCAAAGAGGGTTGCCGCAAGGGCAACGGATAAGATTGCCGATAAAATTCTTGCTGTTCTGTTCATTTTGAACACTCCCGAAAAAAATATTAAAAAATAAGCCTGCGACCCGAAAGGTATCACAGGCTTTGCTGATATTTAAAATAAATAAAAACAAATACTCATGATAGCTCTCCGCAAATATTGCGACAGTGCCGCGCCTATTAAACGCGACCCCAGCAGCCCGCGGCGGCAACCGCAAAAACTACTTCGGCGGAACAGCCTTTCCCCCACCGCCGTTTGCCGACGTATACCGCAGGGTACTCATCATATCCGCGCCTCTATCAGGTGCTTCTTAAATTTGTCATAATTATAAGACCGTTTTTTTGCTATGTCAAGTATTTTTTTAAAAAAAACTGTTTTTTATAACATTGTAATATATATTATTGCATATTTCAAAATCATTTATGTATTTCTGTCCCTGAAAAAGTTCCACTTGAAATGCGCGGCGCAAAGTCTCAGGGCGGTGGTTATGAAAATCCCTGCAGTCATGGCAATTCCGGTTCCGAGCGGCTTCCAAAGAACAATACATACCCCGGCGCCTATTACAGACGCGCATGCGTAAAAATGCTTTATGAATATTCCCGGTATCTCCCCCGCAAAAATATCCCGCATTATTCCTCCGCCGACTCCCGTTAAAAAACCGGTGGTAAAAAGCAGAAATATATGCTTGAAGCCATACAGGGTAATGGCTTTCTGAACGCCGACTACAGTGAACGCGCCGAGTCCTATTGCATCCATATACAGAAATACCGCCGCATGCAGCTTTTGAAAGCTGTGCTCGGGAAATGCGCGGTGAAAGAAGAACATAACCGCCGCAACCGCAAAAGCCGTTCCGGCATAGATCGGTCTTACAAATGCCACAGGCGGAAGCGCACCGAGAATCAGATCGCGTATTATACCGCCGCCCATAGCAGCCGTTACCGCAAGCACCCCAACGCCTAACATATCCATATGCTTTTTTATTCCGGTCATAGCACCCGAAGCCGCCGTGGCAATTACGCCGAGCATTTCGAATATGAAAATGAACTTTTCGGTCATATTCTTTCACCGCCTGATATTAAAACGGCAGCTGAAACCGATAGATTCCCGCTGCCACGGTATTTTTTAAGAAGCCTTGCGCATAATTTCAGCCTTGCCGTTTTCAACCGTTTCTTTGGTTACGGTTATTTTGGTAATGCTACTGTCTGACGGGCTTTCAAACATAAGCGGCTGCAAAACGCTCTCGATTATGGAGCGCAAACCTCTCGCTCCGGTTTTGCGCTCAATTGTAAGCTCCGCAATGCGTTCGAGCGCCTTTTTATCGAATTCAAGATCGATATTATCCATTTTGAAAAGCGCCTTGTACTGCTTTACAATAGAGTTTTTCGGCTCGGTCATGATTCTTACAAGCGTTTCCTTATCCATGCCGTTAAGCGCGGTTATAACAGGCAAACGCCCCACAAGCTCGGGAATCATACCGAATTTAACCAGATCCCTATGAGTCGCAAGAGCAGCCGCAGCCTCCGCTTCCATCGACTTCGGCGACTTAACATCCGCCCCGAAGCCTAAGCTGCTGCCACCTATTCTGCGCTCGATAACCTTTTCGATTCCGTCAAAGGCGCCCGCACAGATGAAGAGTATATTGGTAGTGTCTATTTGAATGAAGTCCTGCTGCGGGTGCTTTCTGCCGCCCTGCGGCGGAACATTCGAAACCGTTCCCTCAAGAATTTTAAGCAGCGCCTGCTGAACGCCCTCGCCGCTTACATCGCGGGTTATGGAAGCATTTTCGGACTTGCGCGCGATCTTATCTATCTCATCAACATAGATTATGCCGCGCTCTGCCTTTTCAATATCATAATCCGCCGCCTGAATCAAGCGGAGAAGTATATTCTCGACATCCTCGCCCACATATCCTGCCTCGGTAAGGGTGGTGGCATCGGTGATGGCAATCGGCACATCGAGTATTTTAGCCAGAGTCTGCGCAAGCAGGGTTTTTCCCACACCTGTAGGGCCAAGCATCAGAACATTGCTTTTGTTCAATTCGACATCGGCGGAATCGGCTTTAAAAATGCGCTTATAGTGATTATAAACCGCAACCGAAAGCGTTTTTTTCGCGTCGTCCTGACCGATAACATATTCATCGAGCTTTTGCTTGATCTCCTGCGGCTTCGGGAGCACAAACTCCTCGTTTTGCTTTTTTTTGCGTTTTTTCTGCGCGCCGCCCTCATCATCGAAGAGCAAGGCGTTGCAGAATTCAATGCAGTTATCGCAAATATATACGCCCGGGCCTTCAACCAATCTTGTCACCTCGTCCTGCGTTTTACCGCAGAACGAGCAGCGTATTTCATTGTCCCTGTCGTTCGGCATTTCGGTACCTCTATCTCTTTGAAATTACTTTGTCGATAAGCCCGTACTCGGCAGCCTCGGCAGCAGTCATAAAGTTATCCCTTTCGGTATCAAGCTGAATCTGCTCAAGCGGCTTGCCGGTCTCCTCAGCCAATATTTTATTGATATTGCCGCGTATCTGCTCAATGTGGTGAGCATGAATGAGAATATCTGTTGCCTGACCCTGCGCCTGACCGAGCGGCTGATGAATCATTCACTGTTGGGCAGCGCCAAACGCTTACCCTTGGTGCCCGCAGCCAGCAAAAACGCACCCATGCTTGCTGCCATACCCATGCAAATGGTGCTTACGTCACACTTAATGTACTGCATAGTATCGTAAATAGCCATACCTGCCGTAACCGCACCGCCCGGGCTGTTAATGTAGAAGCTTATATCCTTTTCCGGGTCCTGCCCCTCAAGGTAGAGCATTTGAGCGATTATAACGCTGGCGGAAGCATTGTTAACCTCGTCATTCAGCATTATAATGCGGTCGTTCAAAAGTCTTGAGAAAATATCGTAGGAGCGCTCGCCCCTGCTTGTCTGTTCAATTACATATGGTACCAAGCTCATATCCATTCTAATTACCTCCGTTTTTCAGGCTCTCGCCTTAGTATTGACAGTTTTTAGCATTTATAATCAATTATGAGAGCGCCGGCATTGCCGACACTCTCTTGCTAATATACCGAATTATTCGGCGCTTTTTTCCTCTGTCTTTTTAGCTGCGGTCTTCTTTGCAGCGGGCTTTTTAGCCGCTGTTTTTTTTGCGGCAGGCTTCTTCTCTTCCTCTGCCTTTGCCTTCGGCTCGACCTCGGTTATAACCGCGTTTTCCTTGATAAAATCGATTGCCTTGCCAACGGCTATATCCTTTGAAAGCTCGCTTGCGGGAATTGCCGACTTGACCTTTTCAAGCTCTACACCGTAATCCTCCGCCATCTTCTTGTACTGCTCCTCAATATCCTTCTCATCGGGAGTAATATTTTCAAGCTCAACGATTTTTTCAAGAGTAAGTCTGTACTTAACCTGCATTTCAGCCTGCGGGCGGAAGGATTTCTTGAAATCGTCAATATTTGAATTGGTATACTTTAAGTAGGTTTCAAGGTTGAGACCCTGTGACTGAAGCCTGTAAGCAAAGTCCTCAACGCACTGCTCAAGGCGATTTTCAAACATTGCCTCGGGGATCTCACCCTTAATACCGTCAACAATCTGCTGAACGAGCTCGTTTTCAACAGCCTCATCCGCAGCCTTCTGCTTACGCTCCAAAGCCTTCTTCTTTATATCTGCCTTTAATTCCTTAAGGGTGTCGAATTCGCTTACATCCTTTGCAAACTCATCGTCAACCGTCGGCAGCTCTTTAATCTTTATCTCGTGCAGCTTGACCTTGAATACGGCAGCCTTGCCTGCAAGCTCTTTAGCGCCGTATTCCTCGGGGAAGGTTACATTTACATCGAATTCATCACCGATGTTTTTGCCGATTATCTGATCCTCAAAGCCGGGAATGAACTGACCCGAGCCGAGCACCAGCGAGTGACCCTCTGCCTTGCCGCCGTCAAACGCCTTTCCGTCAACAAAGCCCTCAAAGTCGATAATAACGGTATCATCCTTTTTAGCGGCGCGGTCCTCAACGGAAACCATACGCGCATTGCGCTCTGCCATGGCGTTTACTTCGGCGTTAACCTCTGCAGCGTCAACCTTAACGGCAGTCTTTTCAGCCTTTAAGCCCTTGTAATCGCCTATTTCAATTTCGGGGTAGGTTGTAACGGATACCTTGAAATCGGCGCCGTCCTCTTTGGAAATGGAAACCATTTCAAAGTCCATTTTATCATTTATAACCTTAAGACCCGATTCTGTTATAGCCTCGTCAACCAAGTCGTTATAAAGCAGGTTAAGAGCGTCCTCAAAGAATATTTCGGTGCCGTAGTAAGTCTCGATTATGTGAAGCGGAGCTTTACCTCTTCTGAAACCGGGAACGTTTATCTTCTTGCTGTTTTTCTTGTAAGCCTCGCGAATTGCCTCGCGGAATTTCTCACCGTCAACGGTGATTTCCAACTGATATCTGTTGGTATCAATCTTTTTTGTTTCTTTTAAGCTCATTTTTTTACCTCCGTAAAGCAAAACGAGCAGTGCGCACGCACATTTTACTCATTTTACATAGTTCAAATTATTATAGCATAACTTAATAATATTTTCCATACATTTTTTAAACTTTTCGTAAATTCGTCGAAATCTATATATTAAACGATAAAAACGGGCGTAAAATCCACGCAATCGCACGACAGAAGGCGGAATTTAACGCCGTCATGCTCGGTTTTTACCTTGCAGACGCCCGCGCCGTGTATGTGCCCGTGGTAGACCTGATTTATTCCGTGGCGCTTTATAACGCTGAAAATTTCCTCGCACACCTCGTCGCCCCAAACGCAGGGGTAATGCAGAAAGGTAAGTACGGGCAAGCCCGTTTTTTCCGCCGCCGAGAGGGACAATTCCAGCCTGCCCGCCTCGCGCTGTAAAATTTTCGGGTCGGGCTTATCGTCAAAAAACCAGCCGCGCGTTCCCGCAACGGCGTACCCCTCGCACACAGCGCAATTATTAAAAATAAAATCAACGGAATTAAATTTATTGTTATCTAAAAATTCCCTTAATTTTTTCGAGGTGCTCCACCACAGGTCGTGATTTCCCTTTAAAAGAATTTTTTTGCCGGGTAAATTTTCCAAAAATTCAAAATCCTTTTTTGTTTCCTCTAACTTCAGCCCCCAAGAGAAATCGCCCGGTAAAATAACGGTATCCGAAGACTTTACAAGCCTTTTCCAGTTAGCCGAAATACGCTCGGTGTGATTTTCCCAGCCTTTAAAAATATTCATGGGCTTATTTGAGCCGAAGGATAAATGCAAATCGGAAATTCCGTATATACTCAGAGCTTTTCCTCCTTTAAAATTTTAATTATTTGAACAGAATCGGGTATAATAATAAGGACCCCAAAACGGGTCGGAAAGGAATTGAACTGATATGTCAGACTGTAAATGCGAAACCAAGCTTTGCGTAGCGTGCGATGTATGTAACTGTGTTCACCACACTGCGGACGATATGTGTGCCGCCGGTAAGATTCGCGTAGGTCACGGCGAAGCGTCCACCTGCAAGGACACCTGCTGCGATACCTTCGAGGCAAGATAAATCCTCGCGTTATCGTTTCCTTTCAAAAAAGGAGCATCCTCCCCAAATATTGGGGAGGCTTTTTTAATTCCGCATTATATTCAGATTTTCAGCGCGGAATACACAGCGCTGAGCATTTCGTTCTTTTCGCATACTTCCTTAAAGCGTATATCTGCGTTTTCAAGCGCTTTTATCGGCTCGGGAATTTCGGTAGAGGTAAGTCGGGATAACTGCCTTACCTTATCGAAATCACTTTCTGCCTTATCGTTGGTCAATGCCGAAAGCACACTGTCGGCAAATTTATAGGGTGACGCGGTTGAGGCGATAACCACGGGTCGGCTATCGCCCGTAGCCTTTACATACTGCCCGTAAACATTCACCGCAACGGCGGTATGAGTATCGCACAGATAGCCGTAGTCTTTATAAGTATTTCCGATAGTTTCAAGAGTTTGCGTATCATTGCAGCAGCCGCCCCAGAAAAGCTCGGTAATTTTCTTTTCCATATCATCGGTCACGCAAAAAGCGCCGCTGTTTTTAAGCCCGTTCTGCATTTCCGCCACCGCTTTATCATCGCAGCCCGACAACTCAAACAGCATTCTTTCAAGGTTGCTTGAAATGAGTATATCCATAGACGGCGATACGGTGGTATAAAATTCGCGGTTACGGTCATATTTACCTGTCTTTATAAAATCGGTCAGAACATTGTTCGAGTTCGAGGCGCAAATAAGCTTGTTTATCGGCACACCCATTTTTTTAGCGTAGTACGCCGCTAAAATATTGCCGAAATTGCCCGTAGGAACGGTAACGTTAAAGCCGTTTTCAAGGCTTTCGCCGCGGTTCAGCAAATCGCAGTAAGCGGATACATAGTAAACTATCTGCGGCACAAGTCTGCCCCAGTTTATTGAATTTGCGGATGAAAACTGCATATTGTGCTCATTGAGACGCTCGGCTACCTCTTTATCGGTAAATATCTTTTTAACGCCGGTCTGTGCGTCGTCAAAATTGCCGTTTATTGCGCAAACATGAACATTGCCGCCCTTTTGAGACGCCATTTGCAGCTTTTGCATTGGACTTACGCCGTCATTCGGGTAGAACACCATGATCTCCGTGTCTGCCACATCCTTGAAGCCCTCAAGAGCCGCCTTACCTGTATCGCCCGAGGTTGCAACCAATATAACGGTTTTTTTGCCTGCGGAAGCCTTTTTTGCCGAAACGGTTAAAAGATACGGCAGCATTTGCAGCGCAAGGTCTTTAAAAGCGCAGGTAGGTCCGTGCCACAATTCCAGCATATTTATGTTTTCGCCAAGCCTTGCCATAGGCGCGGGCTTATCTTCATCAAAGCTGCCTGTGTATGCGCCGTTTACGCAGTAATCAAGCTCTTCCTCGGTAAAATCGGTGAGAAAATATTTAAGAACATATTTTGCTCTGCCGATATAGTCAAGCTTTTTTAAATTTTCAAAATCCGTATTTGAAAGCTTCGGAAAGCTTTCAGGTACGAAGAGTCCGCCTTCCTTTGATATTCCGTGCGCTATCGCCTCGGCAGACGAAACCTTGTTGTTTTTATCCCTTGTGCTAACATAGTTCATTGAGGTTGCTCCTTTAATTTTTGCATCAACTATATTTTATTATATCCCGCTTAGTTTGTCAAAATAATTTTGCGCGTTTTCATAAAATATTTTTTTAAGCGTTCCTGCCGATATACCGCGATTTTCAAGATACGCATATAAATCAGGCACCTTCGATATATCCGAAAGCTCATCCGACATATCCGCTCCGTCAAAATCAGAGCCTATCGCGATATTGTTTTCAAGCCCCAAATTCCCTAGGCGGCAGATATTTTCATATATTTTTTCAAACGCGTTTCCTCCCAAAAATTTCGGGTAAAAGCAAAGCCCTATAAGTCCGTTTTTTTCGCCTATCAGCTTCAGCTGCTCATCGGTGAGGTTGCGCGGCGCGGGACATATTTCCCTGCTGTTTGAGTGGGAGGCTATTGGGTAATCCGCCCGTTCTATCGCCCCGAAAAAGCTCTTATCGTTAAGGTGGGACAAATCGGTGCATATCTTAAGGCGGTTAAGCTCTCTTATCACCTCGCGCCCGAAGCGCGTAAGCCCTTTATCTGTACCGCTGCCGCCCGCTATTGCGTTTTCGCCGTTCCAGGTGAGCGTCAGATAACACACGCTGTCGCTTTTAAGCGCTTCGAGCAGTTTTAGATCCTTCCCTATAACCGCGCCGCCCTCAACCGCAAAAAGCGGCTGCAGATTTTCGGGAGCTGCTCTCAGCTTGAGTTTAATATCCCGCATTATTTCACTGTAAAGCTTAAAGGGCTCCGGTATATCATCCCTTATCCAAACGGCAAAAACCTGCCGCCAACTTTCAAATTCCGCGCCCTTTTCGCCCGAAACCGCAAGCTTATTGACGGAAAAGGGTTGATTTTTAAAATAACATTCATACGGTGTATCGCAGTGCAGATCAAAATAATTCAATACTCATCACTCCGCGTTAAAAAGCGTTTTTTATGTAGTTAAGGCTGTAGCCCGTGCTTCCGTCACTTCGGGTCTTATAGGTCACCTCTGCAACATCAAACCGCGGCTGCAGATCGGTTGCGAACTTGCTTAAAAAATCCTCCGCCGTTAAAATAAGTCTTCGGCGCTTGTGCGCGTCCACCGCCTCGGCGGGCGATATTAAGCTCCCCTCGGCGCGGGTCTTTACCTCGGTAAAAATTATATATTCCCGTGTTTCCGCTATTATGTCAATTTCCCCGAAACGCGAATGATAATTCATTTTTATTACGGTGCAGCCCTTGCTCCTTAAAAATTCCGCGGTAAGGCGCTCGCCGTTTTTTCCCGCTTTATCTCTTTCCATAGCCTTCACCCCAAAATGTTTTTAAGGAATGAAAGGCGGTGAATTTCACACGGACCGTACTGCTTTATAAGCTCTGTGTGCTCCTTTGTGCCGTAGCCCTTGTGTTTTTTAAAATTATATTCGGGATATTTTTTATCGTATTCAAGCATAAGGCGGTCACGAGTGACCTTTGCAAGCACCGATGCCGCCGCAACCGACATTGACTTTGAATCCCCTTTAACTACCGTCTCACATGGAATTTTAATTCCGCGAGGTACGCGGTTACCGTCAATCAGGGCAAAATCGGGCTTTACGCTCAACCCCGCTATTGCGCGGTTCATTGCAAGATATGTAGCCTCCAATATATTTACCGTTTCTATTTCCTCAAGCGTACCGTATGCCACGCTGTAAGCAACTGCGGTTTGCTTTATTATATCGTAAAGCCCTTCACGCTTTTTCTCGGTCAGCTTTTTTGAATCGTCAAGCCCCTCAATAACGGCGCCCTCAGGCAGAATTACCGCCGCCGCGCAAACAGGGCCTGCCAGCGGCCCTCTGCCCGCCTCGTCTACCCCGCAAATACAGCTAAAGCCGCTGTTTACTGCGGCTTTTTCAAATTCGTAATCAGGCATTATTTCCCGCCCTTTCCAAGGTTATATTTCCGATCTTACAATTTCTGTATTCCTCAAGCAGCATATTCGCCGCCCTTTCGGTATCGGTTTCGCCGCCGCGAATCATCATGCTGCGTTTTTTGCCTATGCGGCAAAGCAGCTCATAGCTGTCGTCCGTCAGCTCAACGCCGTAGCGCGCGGTTATTTTTTCGGGATATTCGCGTGACAGCAGCGAAAGCAGCTGCATTGCAAGCCACTCGGTATCAAGTATTCTGTCTGTAACAGCGCCGGTAAACGCTAAATGCTCGCCTACCGTTTTATCCTCAAACTTCGGCCACAAAACGCCTGGTGTATCGAGCAGCTCAAGCTGCTTATCTACCGTAAACCACTGGTTGCCCCTTGTTACGCCGGGGCGGTTTTCGGCCTTGGCGCGGTTGTTGCCCGCAATACGGTTGATAAATGACGATTTACCCACATTCGGTATTCCCACAACCATAACGCGCAGCGGCTTGCCCGCCATTCCCTTTTCCTCATACGCTTTAAGCTTACCTTCAAGAGTACTTTTAACCGTATCTTTAAAAGCGGAAATGCCCCTGCCGGTTTTGCAGTCAAGCGCTATTGCGGGTATTCCCGCGGCGGAATAGTGCGCTATCCACCCGGCGGTGGCGGCGGGGTCTGCCATATCGCACTTGTTAAGCAAAATTATAAGCGGTTTATCGCCGATTATATCGCGCAGCTCGGGATTGCGCGAGCTTTTCGGCACGCGCGCGTCCACTACCTCTGCCACCGCGTCTATAAGCGGAAGAATTTCCTTTATTTTTCGGCGGGTCTTCGCCATATGTCCGGGAAACCAGTTGATTTGAGATTTCGATGAGTTTTCTTGATTATCATCGCTTTTCTTCTCTGCTCTGATTTTCCTTTTTTTATACATATCCATATATTCCACATACTTTTCCGTAAATACCGATTACAGTTCAAGTTGTACTCACTTATATAATCTTAAAACCTGATATTGATATTTTTCTTCATTTTCCGTATAGCCGACCGAAATGCCTTTTCCGTTATTTGCCGCTTCACCGGAGTTGGGTTTTGTTTTTGCTTCCTTTAACAATGTATCAATTTCCGAATCGGTGATCTGATTATTGTTTGCTTTAATTAAATGTTTAACATATGAAGCAACGTCCGACTCATATTCGCCGGTTTTATTTACATACAAAAGAGTATAATTCACAATATCGGCAGCTTTATCTCCGGTATATTTTTTCGGAACAGCCACTAAATAAATTCCTTCAATCAATCCGTACCAGTATTCATTATTGCTTTCGGTGAGATAATCGGTTGAAGCCGGATTTAAGGAACTGTTGTCAACTACCTCCGTATTGAATTTTGCAACTAAAGTCTCAACCGTTTCTTCTTCAACCCGGCCGTGATTTTCTTGTGTTACCTGTGAATTATCTTTAACTTTATCCGAATCGGATTTGCCGCAGCCGGTCAATACCGAAACCATAATCAAAATAATCGTTATTATTTTTTTAATATTCATTTTAATTGTTCCTTCCTTAAATAATGCCTACTGAATAATTGCATTAGCAAATGCAATTATATAAAATCGAGTTAAAATCTCG
>ERZ827104.3300-NODE-3300-length-11539-cov-2.761581_pt1 | contig 11539 bp, 13 predicted proteins | sample MGYA00519781_ERZ827104 | MGnify/ENA primary metagenome ERZ827104 (study PRJEB31778, sample SAMEA3449257) | human gut metagenome | biome: human gut; feature: human-associated habitat; material: faeces | place: United Kingdom | collected 2010/2012 ... | reverse complement strand
GGCGGTTGGTCGCTGTAGGAAAAGCTTGTCCCCTTTTGCTTGTCCCCGAGGATGATGACTGTGCGCTGGGGGACGATGGTATAGCCCATCCCGCAGGCAGCAAGCTGGACGGCATCATAGCTGCTGTCCACTTCCGTGAGAATATTGGGGATGATGCCTTCTTTTTGGAAGACGCGATCCACAATGGTGCGGATGAAGTGTTTTTTCTTGACGGCAATAAAGGGCTTCTTGCCAATCTTCTTGAGGTTAATGCGACGCACTCCTTTGTCCAAAAAATCCGCATCGCTGAAAAAGTCCGGTGCGGCAATGAGGGGAACCGCTTCGTTATAGATATGCTCCTTATGGATTCCTACAGGCAGTTCGTCATCAAAATAGGGGACGATGATAAAGGAGACCTTCCCCATTTGCAGAAGCTCCAAGAGATCACTCGTGCCGCCTTCTTTTAAAAAAAGCTGGGAGGCAGGGTACTTTTCACGCAGGCACCTCAGAACAGGGCGAAACATATAACCGGCGCGGCCTGATGGGATGCCGACAATGATATCGCCGGAGCTTCCTACCTTGAGATCGGCAATGCGGTTTTTCATATCCGTTTTTTCGCGGAGAATGAGGCGTGCCGTCTTAACGTAGATGCGCCCAGCGTCCGTGAGTGTTAACGGCTGATGGGAGCGGTCAAAAAGTTTGGCCCCCACGTCCTTTTCAATTTGGGCCAAGGCATAGCTCAGGGATGGCTGGGAAATGAAAAGTTCTTTGGATGCTTGGGTGATGTTCCGGCAGTCCGCTACCGTGACAACATATTGCAGTTCTCGAAAATCCATAGGCCCTCCATAGAAACACTCGAATTGATTTCTTGTTTTTCATCAATTATATCATATCGAATTAGAAAAAGAGCCTTTCCCTGAAAGGAAAGACTCTTTGATTTACTTTATGAAAGGCTTTCAATAAATGCCGCCACCGTTTCAATGAGTTTCAGTCGGCATGTGTCAAGAGAGTGGTTGCCCAGAAGGTCAACACGCTGGTGGACGGCATGGGACTGCTGGTCTGTGAGAAGGTTCCAGAAGGGATCGATCATGTATTGGGGTGGGGCCACCGTATCTTTTTCACCGCCGATGACAAGGATATTTTGGTCCTTCAAAGGGTAAGCTGCAAGGGGAAAGGTCCATTCGTCGCGGTGCATTTCACTGTCCTTGACTAAAGCTTCGGGACTTTCGATATGAAGGACCGTGGCCGCCTCAGTGAGCATGGAAGCAAGGTTTTCTTTTCCGAGAAGGGTTTCCGCTCCTTTGTGGTCAAAGGGACAGTAGGCTATGATGCCGCGTAGCTCTGGATGGCGCTTTGCCACATTGATGACCGTATTGCCCCCGTTGGAGTGGCCGAGGAGAAAGATCCGCGCCGGGTCAATTGCATAGCGTTCTGTGCCGCTAGCAGCAAGATAGGAAAGGACTGCTTCCGTATCTTCTATACAGTGAGAAAAAGAGTAGATTCCGCCGCTGCCCCAGGCCCCGCGGTGATAGAGCCGGATGACGGCGCAGCCCATGCGGCGCAGGCTTTGGCACAGATCGTCGTTGTTATTGGTACCGGGAATGCCATGGCAGACAACAACAGCCGGATGGGGGGCTTCATAAAGGCCGCTCGGAAGGTATGCTTCGCCTAAAAGACGGTCACCTGCCACATCAAGGATGAAGTCCTGCGTATCGGGTTGAGCCGCATCGCCGTAAGGCGGTTCCTGTAGGACATATTGGGCATTGATTTTCATTCTAAGGCCTCCTGATTTTGGTTCAAGTTTTGTTTATACCAGTCTTTGCCATGGAAAATACGGGTAATGAGCATGGAAACGACGGTATCGCCGCAGGAATTGAGAAGCGTGCAGCCGGGATCAAAGAGTTCTACAATCATTAGCAGGATGGGAAAAGCTGCTTCGGGAAGGCTGAAAACGGAAATAATCATGGTTTCGCCGGCGGCACCGCCGCCTGGAACACTGCTTGTTGCAACAGAAGAGGTTACACCCACAAATATAGCAAGAAGCAAAGCAAAGCCTTCGAGGGGAACCCCAAACATTGTCGTTGCCAGCACTTCGGCATAGACCATGGCGATGCATGCCCCATCCATATGGCAGGTTGCGCCCATGGCAATGACAACACTTGAGATGTCACGCGGTACGCCCAATTTATCACAGGCTTCCATCTGAAGCGGAATCGTTGCTGCTGACGAACGTGTCCCAAGGGCCGTCAGGGCCGGAGCGAGAATGACCTTAAAGAAATTCCGTACGCCCCAGGGACCTGCGGCAAGGAAGGCATAAAAACCAAGGAAAAGGAAAAAATAAAGGAATACGACGGAATAAAAGACGAGCATGGCATTGCCATAGGTTTTTAGGAGCTCAATCCCATAGGTCCCGGTGAGGTCCGCAAAGTAGGCACCAAGGCCAAGGGGCGCAAGCTTCATGAGATAGGCCACCATTTTATAGCAGACCTTGGTCATGGCGTTCATCCATTCGATGATGGGCTTTGCTTCTTCGCCAAGACGGGAGACGCAGATGCCAAAGAAAATGGTCATGATGATGAGTGGCAGGACGTGGTAGCGGGAAATGAGAAGGGGCAGGTCGCCGACCGTGAGGGTCCCGACGATCTGGTCACTGACGCTGATGGGCTTTGCTGCCGCTGCATTTTTGGCCACGGCCGTAAAATTTGTCGGAACACCTGTAAAATGGGTTACGGTAAGGATCAAGATGGCAGAAAGGATGGCTGTCGTTATGAAAATAAGAAGCGTCAGGCCAATCATCTTGCCGACCTTGCCCGTATCCTTCGTATTAGCAATGGAGCCCGCGATGGAAAAGAAAATGAGTGGAACGATGAGGCAGAAGAGGAGATTCAGGAAAATCTGCCCAATCGGTTTTAGAAAGGAGACTTTGTCCCCAAAAATAAGTCCCAGAATGGCCCCAATCACGCAGCCTGTAATCAGGATGATTGGATCCCGGTAACTGCTGAGGGGTGCTGTTTTTGTTTTTGTGCTCATCATAACACTCTCCTTAAAAATAAGTAAGTCTATTATATTCCTACAGCTATAATAGGAAAAGACATAACGCGAGTTTATACAATAAATGAAGAAAATAAATAGAAACCATGAAAATAATTAATATTAATGAAGAGATTTCTGATAATAATGCAGTCATTCTTGGCTCAATGTAACTCATTTTACTTTCATTGCTTTTTGGCGATGGATGTGCTATGATGAAGTTCACATAAACCCTGGGGATGTACTGGTTTCGACGGGGGTAGATGTTGTGTGATAAGCGAGCTGGGATTCCATCAACCCCATAAAACGGTGGAAACGCGTTATAAACGCAGAAGATTCTTACGCTTTAGCAGCTTAATTGCTAACGTTCCTTTCCTTCATTCCTGCTGAAGGAAAGTGAACGACACTTGCAGGATACCACAGGGCCAATTCTCGGAGGTCGCGTGGGAAACCCATCGAGATAGGGACTGATTAGCCCGCCAATAGGCGATGATGCCCCGAAATAAAATATGTTGGATGCGCTCGGAGAAAATTGCATGGCAATGCTTTCGGACAGGGGTTCGACTCCCCTCATCTCCACCAATTGAAAATATCCTATGCGAATGGTTCCCGCATAAATTCAAATAACACCGCATCGGTCTTTGAATAAGGACTGATGCGGTGTTTCAGTCTTTTATGACTTCCACATATGTTTACATGAATCCGTACCATCAAGCAAAGCTTGCGCACCAATTGCGCACTAGCTGTCTATAAATTTCCACTCAATTATTGCCGTGCGCACCAACGAAAAAGGCCGCCCCATCTACGGGAACGGCCTTTCTTTTTATAAGGTGATTTCATTTAGCGCTTTTACAGCAATATCCTTCATCCTGTCTGTCACGTGCGTATAGATGCTCATTGTGGTCCGTGGTTCGTTGTGGCCTACGCGGGCCATAATCGCTTTTAGAGGGACTCCTGCTTCTGCGAGTAGACTTATATGGGTATGTCTAAAGACATGCGTCGTAAGTCGTTTGTGATAATGTAGAGAACGAAGTAGGTGGTTGACATATGAAATATCGAGCGGATAACCGTTTTCGCGACTTACAAAGATGAATTTGTCCGGTAGATTGTAGCCAGGACCATTAAACCATATCCTTGCCGCCTTATTGTAGACAATAAATTTTTCGATGATGGCTGACGCCTTACTGTCTAGTTCGATTGTCCGGAGAGAGTAAATGTTTTTTGGCGTTCCGCGGTGGCATCTCATTCCTTTATAGTTAAAGTTGATGGTCGCATTGACGTTTATTGTATGGGCTTCTTCATTGTAATCCTCTTCACGGAGGGCGGCTAGCTCTCCATAACGAAGACCTGTGAGCGCCTGAAACTCAAGGATATCAGCGATATAAGGCGCTTTCTTCTGCACCAGTTCAAGAACCTCTTTCAATTCTTCTCTTGTTAGGAAGTTCGCCGCAGCCTCTGAAACCTCTTTTGCCGTCTTTTGGGTTTTAGGAATCTTGACTCGGCGAATCGGGATCGCTGAGATACCGTCGAGTCGTTCGGCCTGTTCGAGGGCGGCCTTTGCAAACTGAAAAACAACTCTTGCTGCTTTGGCGCTAATCTTAGCCGTAATCGTATCAATGACGTGCTGCCATTCTCGTGCAGTGATATCAGTCACGATGCGTTGCGGATCCAAAAAGTCATATATCTTTTTAGCCTGCCGGAAATAATTGACATAGGTGATATCTTTGACCTGCGTTTTTTTAAAGGCTATATAGTCATCGATAACAGATTTTAGCGTTAACGTACTTTCTGCCGGCTTGGTCAGTTCGGCAATTCGCTCGTCAAGAATTTCCTGTGCTTTTTTTACCGTGGCGCGGGTCTTGTTAGGAAACTGGACGGAAACAATCTTTCGTTTTCCGGCACGGTCTATATACCGCTCCCTAAAGATGTACATGCCATTGTCTTTTTTTGATGCCCACACGGTCTCACCTTCTTCCTTGTCACAACATAAGTTCATTCCGCTATTTGATAATGGATATCTAGTTTTCCTCAGTCAATAGGAACGGAAGTTTCTAGCCTAGCTTCCTTCTCTAGCTGTGTCGCATCTTTATTGCTCCAAAAATCAGCTCTAAGAATATGGACAATCTCATGTACGACGGCTTTGTGCATCTTTAATGGGGAAAGCCATTCGGCGACTAAGATGGTTACGCTATCATCAGCGTTCAAGATAGAAACCGCGTCTACACCGAAAGGAAGACGTGGCGTCTGTATAACATTGAGGGTCATTCGTTGTTATGCTCCTTAGACTTTAGATAGTTGATATAATTATAAACTTCTTTCATCTTCTGGGGGTCCAAATCTTCGGACGCCTTGAACAATATTCTTAAACCTTCGTTGGAATGAAGCTTTTCTGCCATTTCTGCAGTTTCAGGATTAAGATAATAGGTTCTTTTATCTCCAGCGTCTTCTTCAAGGAAGAAGCTCTTCGGGACGCCAAAGATGGAAGACATCTTTTCAATTAGCCCCATACGTGGGACGGCCTTTTGCTTCATCCACTTGTTAACGGTAGAACGACTAACGCCTAACATTTCAGAGAGCTCAGTTTGAGACATTCCAGATTCTTCCGAGCAAAGAAGCAACCGACCTTGTGATTGGCAGCAATAATGCCTTGTGCTACGACGGAGATACCGTCAGGTTCCAGCCAGGTTTCATTTCGCCGCCCAGCGATCCGGCGTCCCTTATCCAAAGTCAGATCAAGATGATGATTGAGGAGATGTACAGGATGGCCGGGTTGAGCTTTGTGACGGGAACCCGTCAGGAAATGTCGGGCATTGCTAAACAGTGGGAGTTTGAACGGACGAATCAGCGTCTCAGCGAATTTTCCAAACGTTGTGCCGCTGCGGAACGAAAGACCATGGACAAAGTGGCCCGCTGGATGGGCCTTGAAATTGAGTATCAGGCGACGTATTCCAGCGACTTTGGCGTTACGGACATTACCACTGATCTCAAGAACGCCCAGGCAGTTCTTGACCTTGGCCTTACGGACGAGCTGAAGGTTGAAGTGACAAAACAGGTCCTTGCGTCCTATGTGCCGGAACTGAGTGCAGATCGCTTTGATGCGATCGTAGAAAGTCTTAAGCACAGTGAACCGGATTATAACGAGCCTGTTTCTCCTGAAGAGAAGGAATCGCAGACTCCTCTTCCTCCCGAGCCAGTCCCAAAAGATGAGGAGTAATAATCCATGGAAGAACTGCAGCGGCAAATGGCGGCCTTTTCCAAAGCCTATGGGAAAAAGGGAAAGAAGATCACAAAGCGCATTGAAGATTTGATGAACCGAGGCATGAGTCCGAAAGAAGCCGTCAGAAAAGCCTTTGCCGAAAATGATGTCCTGGCATGGCTCGAAGCGGAAGTTCCTCAAGTTGTCCTCGCCACTGCGGAAGCGACACTAGGAAAGGATCTTGCTGAAGAAATCTCTACGGCTGCTATGCTGGAAGCCCTGTCCAATCCATGGGATGGCAGCGGGATGAACCTGTCGCAAAAGCTTCATGGCGCCGAACGGGAAATGCGAGAACGTATCATCAGTACCCTTGATTGGCAGTTGAAGCTTAACAAGGGCATCAAGAAGACAGCGGAAGCGCTTTATGATGGGTATCACCATGGAAGTGTTACCTATATGCAGGAACTGCCGAAGTATACCGATGATCTTGTGAACTGGGTGCGGCGCAGTAGGGATAATCTTTCCGATGAGGAAAAGAAAGCATTGCTGAAGGCCATCCGAAAAGTAAAGGGACAGGCCGATGGATTAAGACCCGACACAACCGCCTACAATCACTTTAGAACGTCTTTATATGAGCTCCTCGAAAAAGTAGACGGGGGAAACAAAAAATCCATTGAGAGAGCCATCCAGACGGCTGTAGAGGAAAAAAGCCGGTACGTTGCTGAACGAATTGCCCGGACGGAAGCGGCCAGGGCACGTTACGACGCGTTCACAGCCCGCTACGGAGAAGATGAAGACGTGGTGGCCTACCAGTGGAAGCTGGGAAGCAGGCATCCGGCGGAAGACATTTGTGATATGTACGCTGATGCTGACCTGTACGGCCTGGGGAAGGGCGTTTTCCCCAAGGACGCCGCTCCGGCAAGTCCCGCCCATCCCCACTGCCTGTGCCACTATGCACCGGTGTACCAGAGTGAGCTGGAAGGAAAGACCCGTTCCCATGACTTCGAAGGCCGGGGAAGTGAATGGCTGCATAACCAGCCAATTTCTGTCCAGGAGAAAATCCTAGGCGTCAAAGGGCGGGAGGAATGGAAGGCCGGCAGGGCTGGCTGGATGGAGAAGGCAAGGAACTTCGAGATATTGGGGATAAAGGAGAGCCGCCTTTCTGAAATCACTCCATATTCCAAACGAAAAAAGATTGAAATAACGGATGAGACAATACAGAAAGTCAAACCGTTTAAATATCCCGGATTGTCTGACGCACAAAATGCAATTATGCAAGAACGGCAAAAGAACTTTTAAAATTTGCTAAAGATGAAAACAATAGTAATGAAGTGGTATTTTTACTAAATAATCAATTGGATATTGTTGGAAGAATGAAGGGGACGGAAAGTAGTACGGAGTTTCCCCGAAGTATCTCCTATAGTACGTGGGTCCTTCATAATCATCCAAGAAGTGGAGGGTTTTCTATTGATGATGTGTACACATTTTGCACCTATGATTCGTTAAAATATATTTCAGCTATAGGAAATAATGGGCATATTCAATCGTTGACTAAAACAAATAAGTATGATAGCCTAGAAATGAAAAAGGGGATTTATAGTTTTCTGGAACATCTTTTTTCTAGTGAAAGATATCAAAGCGGTGGAGAAGTAGAGCGTGATGTTATGATGACAGAAATGATGTGCCCATTGCTGTCAAGTTTACAGGCTCGGGGGTTAATCATATGGAAAAAGTAAAAAATGATGCTCCTTTTATAAGTGAAGAAGAAGGAAGATTTATTGATCGTAAAGATCAAGTGGCATTTGCGGAAAGGTGGTTCAAAGCCCTCCAAAAAGAATTGGGGGGACGAGATAAGGAAAAAAGCAAAAAAAATTAAGCCCCTGTTTCAACAGTGGGCTTTTTTGATGCCTGAAAGGAGGCACAATGTGAAACCAGGAGAACCTTTTATTTTGTGCGAAAAATATACGAAACTCCAGGTAAAAAAAGAAGATGGTACAACCGTTGCCGCTATTACAAAAGATGATTGGAACTTAGCTGACGGTTATACCATCGTACTGACTCCTAATTACGACTGCAAAGATTAACCTTTAGGAGGAAAAGGGTCGTTGCCGTGACTATCTTTATGAGAAATCTGACCATTTCTATTATGAATCACGAGTTCTGACCCTTGATTGCGAGCTATTTTGCGACCAAAATCAGTAGCGTCTGACTTTCTGCTGAAAGTCTTAGTTACTTTGCATTGTGTTCGTCTTTAACAGCCCAGTTCCCATTGTGAGGAACAACATGCTGGGTTTTACCCATTCTTATCACCTCCTTTCTTAAGGAGATTATAACAAAACATTTTTCTAAGAGCAGACCTTTTGGCCTGCTTTTTTATTACCCTGATAGCTTCGGCCAGGCGCCGATCTATATACATCAAATTGCCCCAGGCGGGCAGGAGGAACAAACATGGCATACACACTGGAACAAATCTTTGAGGCCCTTGGCAAGGTGGAAAATGGCGGGACGATGGTAGCGGATCTGCAGACCCTTATCAGTTCGGCCCGAAATGAAGCCGCAGCCAATCGGGTGGAGCGGAACAAGGTGCTGGACGCCCTTGGGCTTCGCGGCAGTGACAATCCGGAAGCATCCTTGAACAACCTGCGTACGACGCTGGAAGCCCTGAAAAAGACGGGAAATCCGGAATCGTTGGGCAGTCAGTTTGCCGCCCTGCAGAACCAGGTAAAGGAGCTGACGGACAAATATGCTGCCTCTGAAGAGAAAGCGAAAGCAGAACACACGAAGCGCATCAACACGGCGATGCACTCTGCATTGCAGTCCGCCCTCGCCAAAGGGAATGCCTTAAACCCGGACGCTTTTGTGAAGCTGCTCTCTGACCAGGTTGTGGTCGGGGACGACGACTCCCTGGGCATGAAATCCGGGGATAAGATGGTTTCTATCGAAGAGGGCGTAAACGGCTGGCTAGCCGGCAATCCTTGGGCGGTGAAGAACACAGCCGCAGGCGGTGCAGGTTCCGGTGGAGTTGGTGCTCCTAAAAAAACGTATACCATGGATGATTTGAAAGGCATGACGCCTGAACAAATCAACAAGAATTGGGATAACATCAAAAACAGTTTAGAGAAAGGATGATTAAGTTATGGCAATTTCCACTTTTATTCCGACTCTTTGGTCCGCGCGTCTGTTAGCGCATCTGGACAAGAATCTGGTTCTGGGGAACCTCGTCAACAAAGACTACGAAGGAGAAATCAAGCAGCAGGGCGACCGCGTAAAAATCAACCAGATTGCGGATGTGGTCGTGAAGAAATACGTGAAGGGAACGCCCCTTGTCTATGACGACACGGATGGCAACCCTACGGAACTCGTCATTGACCAGGCCCACTATTTTGGCTTCAAGGTCAATGATGTGGATGCGGCATAGGCCAATGTGAACCTGATGGACCGGAGCCTGGAACGGGCCTCCTATGCGCTTCGTGATGTTATCGACCAGCGGGTAGCCGGCCACGCCAGGGAAATGAGACGGTGCAAACCAAGACAGAAACGAAAACCGTTGTACGCTACATCCCAAAAGAGACCTCAAAGGATGCGGATGTAGATATTTCTATCCCTAAACAGACGCTAACTGTAAAAGTTAATGGCCAGACGCAAATGTTTGAAAAGACCGATTCCGAAAAATATGTTTTGGACAAAAACAAAATTGCCCTGGAGCAATCATCTAAGGCCACGATTGACGTCAAGGTACCGACAATCGATGAGACAAAGAAATGGGAACTGGGCGTAGGTGTCGATAAACACGGGCAGCCCGCCGGAATGATAGGCTTCCCTGTAAAAGGCCACGTCGGCGGATGGATTGCCGGAAGTAAGAACGCTGTAATGGGCGGTATCAAGGTGCATTTTTAAGATTACAAAGAATCCCCGTAGAGCTAGAAATAATCTGGCTTTACGGGGATTTTTTTATAAAATGTTTGATTAAATGATTGACAAATATTCAAATAAGTACTATAATATAATTGTCGGGAGGGGGTGAGATAATGTGCTCGACAAACTAATAAAAATAATCGCTATTCTAGAAGGCATACTTGGAATCCTCAGCAGATTGAAAGACCTACTAAACTAGCGATTATCAGCCGAAGGGTGGCGGGATATCCACACACCTCTTCTAGAGGTATCTTAACATAATGGGAGTGAAAGTTCAAATGAGAGTTTACGATATTGTCGTACTTATTAGTACCATGAGCGCTCTTTTTAATGAAGGAACTATCCATAATCTGATACTACTTATGACGCTTGTTTACGTAGTTTTACGAGCAATACAAATCAGGAGGGCTAACTTATGACTCAATCAAAAAGAGGGGGAATGCGCCCAGGTGCTGGACGTCCTAAAGGTTCTGTTAGCCCAGAAGGAACAAGAAAACAGCATCAGGTTAGAGCTTTTGATGATGAATGGGATCTTATCTACAGATTTGCAAAGCTTATAAAATCCGGGAAAATTAATGCTTGTAAGGCCGCAGTAGAAAAGCTTGAAAAAAGCAGCATCGATTAAATTTGCGCACTAAGTGCGCACCAAAATCTTTTTCTTTCGTAAAAAGCTAGAAATGTAGCCACTTCGTTAAGAGACTCCCCTCATCTCCACCAATTGAAAATAAGCCACGCCATGGGCATTTGGCAGCACCGTATGGAACATAGAATCCATGCGGTGCTTTTTAGGTGTACCGCTTGGCTCCGACAGATAAAGGGCCTTAAAAAAGACATGGCTTACTATCGCCTTTGTCTTAAAAGTGCTATGATAGACCTAAGAGATGATTTTGAAAGGAGCCTTGATTATGGAAATCAAACGAATCGGCATTGCCGGCGCTGGTACGATGGGCTATTCCATGGCGGATATCTTTGCTTCCTATGGTTTTGAAGTGACCCTTTGGAACCATAGAAAGCCTACGCTTGAGCGGGCAAAGACCCTCATCAGTGAAACTAGCCGCGACAAGATCCACTATACGACCAATTTGGAGGACATTGCCCATCTCGATATTGTCATTGAAAACGTGACGGAAGATATGGGCATTAAAGAGGGATTCTATGAATCTTTCTGCAAGATTGCTGATGCGGATATGATTCTTGCAACGAATACTTCCGGTCTTTCTATCAATGCTCTGGCCCAATTTGTGACGCACAGGGAACGCTTTCTAGGGATGCATTGGTTCAATCCGCCGACGCTCATTTACCCGAACACGAAATACTGCGGTGAGCGCTTTGCCCAGAGCTTTGCCGACACCTACGGCATGACTGTGACCTGCCTGCGCTTTGCCAACGTCTACGGCCCGCACATCGACTGCCTGCGCA
>ERZ827104.3293-NODE-3293-length-11565-cov-2.921546_pt1 | contig 11565 bp, 8 predicted proteins | sample MGYA00519781_ERZ827104 | MGnify/ENA primary metagenome ERZ827104 (study PRJEB31778, sample SAMEA3449257) | human gut metagenome | biome: human gut; feature: human-associated habitat; material: faeces | place: United Kingdom | collected 2010/2012 ... | reverse complement strand
TGCAGCACCTCGAACCGGTAGCCGCCGCATTCCAGGGTATCCCCCTCCCGGAGCGGCTGCCAACGGATCTCCGGCGGGAGCATATCGGCGTCCTCCGGATGGACCAGACAGGAACCGAATGCCCCCAGGCCTCCGGCGTGGTCATGGTCGCCATGGGTGAGCACCACCCGCACCGGCAGGCTGGTGATCTGCCGCACTGTCTCCGCCACATGGCTCTCCTCCACACCGGTATCGATGAGCAGGGCTTCCTCCTCCCCGACAATCAGAAACTGACGCACCCAATCGTCCAGAATATAAAACTGCTTCATAAACTCCCGGATCTCCGGCATTTGCAAACACCTCCGCATAATCGGTCTTTTTCTTTATTGTAGCACAGCGGCAAAGGGTTCTTCAAACAAAAAAACACAGGCCCGCCCCATTGGGGAGCAGAGCCTGTGTTTTTCATTGGGGAGAATCCCCGGGGTTCAAGAGAGCGCAGGGATTGCAGTTATGCCTCGAGAGCATACTCTGCGGCGCTGCCGCCAGCCAGACGACCCCATACCAGACAGCCGGTATTGCCGACGCCGCCGATGGTGGTGCGACCGAAGGCATTTGCCATGCCGACAATTTCACCGGCCTGATACAGACCAGGAATTGCCTCGCCATTTGCATTGACTACCTGGCCCTTATCGTTCATATCCGGGCCGCCGGCAGTGATCATGATGTAAGGAGTGGTCTCGAAGATGTAGTAGGTACCGCCGGTGAACTCCTTCATCAGACGGGTACGACCGAATTCCTCATCATAACCATTCTTGGCGTACTCATTGTACTTTTCGATGGTCTTTTCCAGGTTTTCGCCGTTGATGCCAGCCTTCTCAGCAACCTCAGCAATGGTGCTGCCGCTCCACAGAACGGTGCCGTTTGCCAGCTGCTCATCAAAGTTCTTCCACTCGGTATCGCCCGAGATGATAGGCTTGTTCTGAGCCTTCAGATCATCAACCATTGCCTGGTCCAGCATGATCCAAACACGGTTGTCGCCCTTCTTCCACCAGGAGGTGATCTCATCGTAGCTGGAACCGTCCTCGTTGCCCAGCTCGTCTACAAAGCGTTCGCCGTTCTCATTGACAAAGATGATGTACGGGAAGTCCTTGACACGGATGGACAGCTTCTTGGTGAGCGAATCGTCCACCTTCAGGCCGCCTGCATAAGCGGTGAGGAAGTCCATGTTCTTGAGCACGCCGCCGGCCTGCTCTGCCATGAAGAAGCCATCACCGGTTGCAAAGGAAGGAGCAGTGGTGGTGAAGTTCTGGAAGTTGTACTTCTTCACCAGTTCCTCAGAATAGCCGTAACCGCCGGTGCAGAGAATGGTGGCCTTGGCCTTGTAATCCATCTGAACGCCATCGGTGTTGGTGGTCTTGACGCCTACCACAGCCTCGCCGTCCATAATGAGCTCGTCTGCCTTGGTGTTGAGCAGCACTTCTACCATGCCGCTGTCGATGTACTTCTGCAGCTCTGCCTTGAGCACCTTGTCATAGGAAGAGCGGTCGCCCGACCATACACGGGGAGTGTTCAGAGGCTCGTACAGGGTGGGCTGGCTGGGGGTACGGTCCTTTACAGTAGCGCCCAGATCCTCAACGATCCAGTCCACACATTCGCCCGAGTGCTGGGCATAGTACATACCCAGGCTCTGGTTCCAATAGTAATCATCGGCGGAAACGCCTTCCCGCTCCTGATAGCCGGCATTCAGCCGTACAAAGTCATCAAAGAACTTTTCGGGGGTATCATCAGTGATGCCCGATTCGATCTGCATCTTGGTGCCGGTACCCGACAGAGTACCGCCGCCCATGGTGCCGCCCAGGGTACCGGTCTTTTCCACCAGCAGAACCTTGGCGCCGTCCTCAGCCGCGGTGATGGCTGAGGTCATACCAGCCATACCGCCGCCGACAACGATCACATCCGGATCGGTCATGGTTGCGGTGGGAACCTTGGCAGCTTCGCCGCCCTTGGCGAGAACCAGTGCTGCCTCAGCTGCTGCCAGCAGACCTTCGCTGGAACGGGTACAGCCCGCTACGGTTTCAATTCCCTCAGTGCCCTGCTTTTCCACAATGGCTGCGGGGATCTGTTCAAAGGCCGGATCGCTGACGCCATCGGTTTCACTGTGCTCCAGGACTTCAGCCTTGGTGATCTTGCCGCCTTCTACGGTCAGAGCCAGCTTGATGTTGCCGCCGTAACCTGCGCCGGTACCCTCATAGGTGCCATCGATCAGGCCGGTGTCGCTGGTGCCCGAAGTGGTTCCGGAACAACCGGAAAACAGCATGGACACCGCCAGCAGACCAGCCAGAAGAGCGGTCAGCCGCTTGTTGTGTTTCATAATTATCTCCCTTTCCTTTCCTTGCAACGCCCATGAACCAGACATGGGCATAACAGATTGATTCTATCTTAACACATTCTCTGACAGAGTCAATCTTTTCGATAAATCTTTGTCAATAATTCCAAATCCCTGGGAATTCTTTTAGGGAAAGTTCCAGTACCGTTTGAAATTCCAGCTTTTTGAAATGATAAAAAAAGACGGCTGAAATGCTCAGCCGTCGGTTTGTTCTTAGAAAAGGGATTCACTCAGTGGGTATGGGTGGAAGGGGTGACAAAGCCATCATACAGCTCGTCCAGCTTGGAGAAGCTCAGGGCGGTGCCGATGGCAACACACTCCACCGGATGCTCTGCCAGGCGCACCTTGATCTTGGCATGCTGGCTGATGAGGTCGCCCAGGCCATGGAGCATCGCGCCGCCGCCGGTCATAATGAGGCCGTCCTCCCAGATATCCGCCGAGAGTTCCGGCGGGGTGATCTCCAGGATCTGCTGCACGGCGGTGACGATCTGCATCACCTGCTCCATCAGCGCGTCATAGATATCGCTGGTGCGGATCACAAACTTTTCCGGCAGGCCGGTGTGCAGGTTGCGTCCCTTGGCCTCCATCTCCTTATCCTCGGTATAGAAGACACTGCCCACCTCGATCTTGATGCGCTCTGCCATCTTCTCGCCGATGAGGACATTCCGGTCGGTGCGGACGCAGCGCACAATGGCCTCGTCCAGCTTGCGCCCTGCCAGCTTGATGGACTTCTTGCAGACGATGCCGTTGAGGGACAGCACAGCAATATCCGTGGTACCGCCGCCCATATCCAGGATAAACCGTCCCCGGGGCACCGAGAGATCCAGTCCGGCGCCCAGTGCCGCTGCCACCGGCTCCTCGATGAGGTAGACCTTCCGGGCACCGGCAGAAACGGCGGCATTCACACAGGCACGGCTCTCCACGCCGGTGATGCCCGACGGTACGCAGATGCACACCCGGGGCTTGGAGAGGGTGCTCTCGCTGGCCTTCTTGAGGAAGTGCCGGAGCATCTGCTCTGTCTGGTCGAAGTCGGAGATGACGCCATCCTTGAGAGGATAGAGCGCCCGGATGCGGTCGGGGGTGCGGCCGATCATCTTGAAGGCCTCCTCGCCCACCTTGAGCACCTCGCCGGTGGAAGCATCCACTGCCACCACCGAAGGCTCCTTGATGAGCAGTCCCTTGACGCTGTCATATACCAGTACCGTTGCGGTACCAAGATCAATGCCGATGTCTGCCATAGTATTTCATTCCTCCGCCTGTCTATCACAAAAAGGCCGGACCTTTGTCCAGCCGGACTATTTCTGCTTACTCTGTCCAGTATACCCGCTTTTGAGCCGGGGGTCAAGCTGTGAAGCGTTTCCACTCAGTCCTCCGGGGTAATGGCAGCTGCCGCTGTGATCACCCGCAGGGCGCCCCGCTCCCGCAGCACTGATGCTGCCGCCGCAAAACTGTTGCCGGTGGTGCAGATGTCGTCCACCAGCAGCACAGTCTTCCCCTTCGGGTCGCTCCGGCCCGGACGCAGCGATGCGCGGGCATGTTCTTCCCGTTTCTCCCGGGAAAGGGTATGCTGATCGGTGAGCCCGCCATGGTGTTCCAGCAGCTTTCCATCAAAACCGCAGCCCAGCCGGACTGCCACCGCCTTTGCCAACAGCTCAGCATGGTTGTAGCCCCGGCGGCGGAGTTTTTCCTTTGACATGGGCATACAGGTGACCGTCACCTCCGGAATTCCCGAATCGGCAAGGCTCTGTGCCAGCTCGTCCGCCAGAAAGTCCACCGCCCGGTGATCAGGTGTGGTTTTCAGCCGGAGCAGCAGACTGCGCATCGCCCCGGTATAGAGAAAGGGCGTCACCAGCAGTTCCAGCCCGGGGTTGAGCCGGCAGATCTCCGCCTCCTGACCGCCATCACTGCGGAGGCTGTCCAGGCTTGCGGCGCACCGGGGACAGAGATGCTCCCCGGCAGAATATTCCCCGCACAGCACACAGACCGGCGGATAGATCAGATCCAGCACCCGGCTGCCGAGCTTTTTCAGCAGCATCACAGCACCGCCTCCCGCAGGAACTTGCCAAGGTTGGTGTACCGCAGGGTTTTGCGGTCGTTGTGAACCATCTCTGCCACAGCCGAAGCCTGTCCCACTAAAATGAGCAGCTTTTTCGCACGGGTCACCGCTGTATAGAGAAGGTTCCGGTAGAACAGTTTGCTGCGGCTGCCGCTCACCGGCATCACCACCGCGTCAAACTCGCTGCCCTGGCTCTTGTGGACAGTGACCGCATAGGCCAGCTCCAGCTGGTCGAGCATATCGAAGGTGTACTCTGCCACCCGGTCATCATACCGCACATGCAGGCTCCGGCTGGGACGGTCGATCATCTCGATGGTGCCGATGTCCCCGTTGTATACGCCGACTCCCTGCTCACCATCGTCCCTGGTATAGACAATGTCGTAGTTATTGCGGATCTGCATCACCTTGTCCCCCTCCCGGAACACACCCGGGCCGAACTTCTGCTCGGTTTTGCGTCCGTCCTGGGGATTGAGTACCTCCTGAAGCTTCCGGCAGAGTTCCGCTGTACCGCAGGCCCCCAGCCGGGTGGGCGAGATCACCTGGATATCCCGCACCGGTGAATAGCCATAGCTGGCAGGAAGCCGCCGGGCACAGAGATCCACCACCGTCTGGAGCACCGCCTCCGAGGAGGACTTCTGCAGGAAGAAGAAGTCGTTGTCCCGGACAGTGAGGTCGGGCATCTCTCCCGCTACAATGGCATGGGCACTGGTGACGATGAGGCTCTCCGCCGCCTGACGGAACACCTCAGTGAGATGGATCACCGGGATCACATCGCTGTCGATGAGGTCCCGGAGCACATTGCCCGGCCCCACCGACGGCAGCTGATCCGGGTCCCCGACCATGATGAGCTTGCTGCCCAGCCGCAGCGCCTGCATCAGCGAGGCGAAGATCTCAATATCCACCATGGACATCTCGTCCACGATGACAGCGTCATAGGGCAGGGGATTGCGGCTGTTGCGCCGGAACTTGACCCGTCCGTTTTCCTCGCCGAAGTCCACCTCCAGCAGCCGGTGGATGGTCTTGGCATCCCGTCCGGTGAGCTCGGTCATCCGCTTGGCAGCCCGTCCGGTGGGCGCTGCCAGCCCCACCTTGAGCCCCTCCTGCTCCAGCAGGTCGATCATGCCGCACAGGGCGGTGGTCTTGCCGGTGCCGGGACCACCGGTGAGGATCACCACGCTCTGTCCCAGCGCCGCTTGGATGGCCTTGCGCTGCAGCGATGCGTACCGGATGCCCAGCTTCTTTTCCAGGGCGTCGATCTCCCGGGAGTAGTCCCGCACCGCTTCGGGCGGGCTGGATGCCAGGGCAGTCATCAGCCGTCCGGCACAGTAGGTCTCGGCCTCGTACATCTCCGGCAGGTAGATAAAGACAGTCCCGTCCACGGTATCCGAGATGATGTCCTCCCGCTCTGCCAGCATGGTCAGGGGGTCGTCCATCTGTTCCGGCTCCGCCTCGAGCATCCGGGCCGACACCTTCACCAGCTTTTCATAGGGCAGACAGCAGTGTCCGTTGCCGGTATTGTGCCGCAGCACATACAGGATTCCCCCGCAGAGCCGTTCGGGGCTGTCCGGGGCAAATCCAAGCTGCCGGGCGATCTCGTCCGCCTTCTCAAAGGGGACGCCGATGTCCCGGGCACAGAGGATATAGGGGTCCTTTTCGATCTCGCCGGGGGCATAGGCGCCCCATTTTTTCCACACCCGGATGGACACTGCCGCATCGATCCCGTACCGGGAGAGAAACAGCATCACAGCCCGGATGCCAAAGATCCGGGCATATTCCTCGGCGATCTCCGCCGCCTTTTTCGGAGTGATGCCCCGGACTTCCGCCAGGCGCTGGGGTTCCTTTTCCATGATGGTGAGGGTATCGTCCCCGAAGGCATCCACAATCCGGCGCGCCAAAGCAGGGCCGATCCCCCGGATCGCCCCGCCGGAAAGATATTTGAGGATCGCCCCGGAGGTAGCCGGGATGGTGCGCTCGATCACCGCCGCCTTGAACTGGGTACCATAGGTGGGATGGCTCACATACCGTCCGGTCAGGCGCAGCTCCTCACCGGGCTGGATGCCCATGGCCTCCCCCACCACGGTGATCAGCGCCTCTCCGGCTGCCACCTCCATGACGGTAAAGCCGGTATCCTCATTGTGAAAGACAATGTCCTCTACCGTTCCTTCCAGAACCTCTGCCTGCTGTCTGTCCATTCCTTCCGCTCCAAATGAAAAAATCTGTGGTAGTTCTTAGTATAATACACCCGCAGCGCTTTTGCAAACCTCCGGAGCAAACCGCACCCAGGGCCGCCCCCGCATGAACAGACAGCAGATCCTTGCCGTTTCCGGGTCATGGGGAATGCCGGTCAGTTCCACAGCGCCGTAGAGTCCCAGCTGTACCTGCAGTTCCGCCTGCCACAGCGCATATTCCATGGTATTTTCCCGCACCGGCAGACACAGAACCCTCTCTGCCGGTTCCCGCAGCGCCCAGAATATCACCCCGGCAAACACCAGTCCGCCAACGGTCAGTGCCATCATCAGCCAAATGATCATCCGCCTTTCGCCTCCCTGCACCATCCTATGCCGGCAGACGGGATTTGGAACATTGTCCATGAAAAAACTCTTGACAAATTGCACAGATATGGCTAAGATAAAGTCAAAGACTTCGGTCTTACATCAAAATACACAACAAAGTCTGTTTCAGGGCGAGGCGCAATTCCTCACCGGCGGTGATGGACGGAATTTTCCGTCACAAGTCCGCGAGCTTTCACCAGCATGATCGGGTGTGAATCCCGAACCGACGGTACAGTCCGGATGAAAGAAACAAGTGCTGTCGGCATGGTTTGGCTGGCGGCAGTGCTTTTGCACATAGTCCTGCGACCGCTTGGGTTGGCAGGGCTTTTTTGTTGGTAAAATAACCCCGCGCAGGCTCCGTTGCATTACTGGAGGAGCTTATCTATGACAAATCAGACCACTACCCCGCGCATCAGCGCCAACACCAATCAGCGTACCCGGGTACTCACCTACACCGCTCTGATGGCGGCTATTTCCACTGTGGTGATGTTCTTTGAATTCACCTTCCCGCCTTTCCCGCCTTTCCTCAAGTTTGACCTGAGCGGTCTGCCCATCCTGCTCACCGCTTTCATCATGGGACCGGTTCAGGCAATCATTGTCACCCTCATCAAGGACCTGTTCCATGTCCTTTCCACCACCACCGGCGGCGTGGGTGAACTGGCAGACTTCCTGATCCTGTCCTCCTTTGCTGTCACAGCCGGACTGATCCACCGCAAGATGCCTTCGGTCAAGGGGACTGCCCTGGCCTGCTTTGCCGGTACCGTTGCCATCGCCATTGTGGGCGCCCTGGCAAACTACTACCTGCTGATCCCCTTCTTCTCGAACATCATGCCCATTGACGCCATCATTTCCGCCTGCAACGCCGTCAACCCCGCCATTGACAGCCTGGCTGCCTACATTCTGTTCGGCGCCATCCCCTTCAATGTTGCCAAGGGCATTGTCATTTCCATCGTCACTGTGGTCACCTACAAGAAGCTGGGCCATGTGATGAAGTTCCTGTAATCCCAAGTAAAAATCCTTCCCTTTCCATTTCCGAACCCCTGGAGAACCTGTCAGACTGCGACAGATTCCCCGGGGGTTCTCCCTTTTCCCGCAAACTTCCTGACATGCATGTCTTGACATCCATGACTGGGTGTGCTATATTATTTTGGCACAATTAAATATCCCCTTATCAAGAGTGGCGGAGGGAACAGGCCCTGTGATGCCCGGCAACCTGCACTGTGTGCAAGGTGCCAAATCCTGCGGGTAAGCCGACAGATGAGGTTTTCATAAATGCTCGGTTGCCATACCGGGCATTTTTCTTTGCCGAAACAAAGGGGATCACCACCATTTTATCTGACAGAAAGGAAGTAGTACTCTATGAGAAAGTATCTGTTTACATCCGAATCGGTAACAGAAGGCCATCCCGATAAGATCTGCGACCAGATCTCGGATGCCGTTCTGGATGCCATTCTTGCCAAGGACCCCCAGGCCCGTGTCGCCTGTGAGACCACCTGCACCACCGGCATGGTTTACATCATGGGTGAGATCTCCACCACCTGCTATGTGGATATTCCCAAGATTGCCCGTCAGGTGATCCGGGACATCGGCTACACCCGTGCCAAGTACGGCTTCGATGCTGATACCTGCGGCGTTATCTCCAACATCGACGAGCAGTCTGCCGATATTGCCCTGGGTGTGGATAACTCCCTGGAGACCAAGACCGGTGCGGAAACCGATGAATTTGTCACCGGTGCCGGCGACCAGGGCATGATGTTCGGTTTCGCCTGCAATGAAACCCCCGAACTGATGCCCATGGCAATCTCCCTGGCTCACAAGCTCGCCAAGCGTCTGGCTCAGGTGCGCAAGGACGGCACTCTCGCCTATCTGCGTCCCGATGGCAAGACCCAGGTGACTGTGGAATATGTGGACGACAAGCCCAGCCGTATCGATACCATCGTCATCTCCAACCAGCACTCGCCGGATGTCAGCACCGAGCAGATCCGTGCCGACATTCTGGAATATGTGGTCAAGCCCATTGTTCCCGCTGAACTGCTGGACGACCAGACCAAGTACTTTGTGAACCCCACCGGACGCTTTGTTGTAGGCGGTCCTCAGGGTGACAGCGGTCTGACCGGACGCAAGATCATCGTGGACACCTATGGCGGCTATGGCCGTCATGGCGGCGGCGCTTTCTCGGGTAAGGACCCGACCAAGGTGGACCGCTCCGCTGCCTACGCAGCCCGGTATGTTGCCAAGAACATCGTGGCAGCCGGCCTGGCAGACAAGTGCGAGATCCAGCTGGCCTATGCCATTGGCGTGGCCCATCCGGTATCCATCAACGTGAACACCTTCGGCACCGGCAAGGTGGAGGACGAAGTTCTGGCAAAGGCTGTGGAAAAGGTCTTCGACCTGCGTCCTGAGGCCATTATCCACATGCTGGACCTGCGCCGTCCCATCTACCGTCAGCTGGCAGCCTATGGTCACTTCGGACGGGAGGAGCTGGGTGTAGCCTGGGAAAAGACCGACCGCACCGATGCCCTGCTCAAGGCTGTGGAAGAACTGCAATAACCTCTCACAAACACAAAAATCCCTCTCTGTATATGCAGAGAGGGATTTTTTATATTCAGCGTCCGGTTTCGGGATTTTTCTTATCCACAGAATCGGTGGTATTCTCTACCTCTTCAGTGCTTTCAGCTGCGGAAGCAGTCAGAAGCTGTGTCTCCAGATCCTCAAACTCATACCAGATCTTGTCGATGTCGCCGATTTTCAGACCATTGATTTTATAAGTTACGCCGTTCTTGCGCACTTCCAGGGTGATATCGTTCCCCTTGAGGGCCCGGGCCACGCTGGACGGGAAATAGGGCAGGCCGGCGGCGCTCACCTCAAGGGTCTCACCTTCCTCGCCTTCTTCAATCAGCTTGGAAATTTCCTGTTTCACTTCGTCCCATTTCTCATTGCCGTAGTAGTCGCCGTATTCGTGTACGGAACTGTCCGGCCGGGCGACATGGGGAAGCTCTGTCAGCCCCGGATACACCGCTGTACTGCTCCCCTTGGGCCCGCCGATCACCGGCATGCCCGGATTGTCCTGGCCGTTATAGGTGCAGCCGGTAAGTGTCCCGCCGCAAGTACCGGCAAAAGCGCCTGCGTCATACAGGGTGGAATCCAGCACGACTTTGCCGGTGGAGGAAGAACCGTCCACCGTGGAAGGAGCCTGGATCTCCCCGGCGAAGCCGCCGGCTTTCGGCTCAAACTGATCCCCCGCCAGACTGTGTATATCGCCGCTGGAAGTACACTGATCCATTGTGCCGCACTCCAGGAAGCCAACCGCGCCGCCGATCCGCCAATCCGAACCGGTAATGTCTACATCCGCGGTACAGTCTGTCATACTGCAACCGGTTTGGAAAGCAAGCGGATAATCCGAGCTGGTCGCGTAGCCGACCAGACCGCCCAGAGCGTAGGTTCCGGAGATGCTTCCCTTTGCGGAACAGGAGCTGATATCCGCTTCACAGGCCATACCGATCAGGCCGCCGATCTGGTTTCCGCCGCTGATCCGGACGTCCGCGCTGCATCCGACCACATCCAGGCGGAGCGCATTCCCGATCAGCCCGCCGATCCGGGTGGAGTACACATCATTGTGTACCGTAATGGTGCCGGATACATGCACATTTTCCACCGAAGCGTGCGCATAGTCAGGATTTTCCATCATGGAACCGGCCAGAATGCCTGCTGCTGCTTCATTGCGGTTGCCGACATCCACCAGGATCTGCGCACCCTCAATGGTCAGATCCTTCACCACCGGTGAGTTGCCGCCTCCGGCAATCGCTCCGAACAGGCCCGCATCGCATTGGTTGGCCGAATTGTCCACATAGAGGCCCGTGATCACCATATCATTGCCGTCCAGCGAACCGGAAAAGTAATCCTGAGCCGACTGGCTGCCGTCAACGCTCCATATATAACAGCCGATGGGAGTCCAGTTCCGTCCGCTCAGATCGATGGAATCATTGAGTACAAAGTGAGCCCCTTCGTATCTATTTCCGTCCTTCACATCCTTGGCCAGCTTGGCAAGCTGCTCGGCAGTGGCGATCTGATAGGGGTCGTCTGCTGTGCCGCTGCCTCCGGCAAAGTCATCGGCAGCATAGTCAATCCAGTTCTCCGTGGGTACAGCATCAGCGGGTACGATCCCTGCACTCAAAACGCCTGCTGCCACAAGTACCGCCAGCGCAAATGACGCCAGACGATTCAGCATCTTCTTCATCTTACTCTCTCCTTCATGAATATTTTCCTGCATTCAGAAATCCTGTTCATAGTTCCAGAGCAATTATATCCCCCCCCGGCATTTTGTCAATCTTATGCAGGAGAAAATGAAAATGCTGCAATCTGTATATAAAAAAACCGGTACAGTCCCGAAGAACTGTACCGGAGAAAATCAGATCAGATTTTTAATGGCAATAAGCCGAGATTATTCGTTGATAGCGATAACTACGCCAGAACCAACGGTACGGCCGCCTTCACGGATAGCGAAACGCAGACCGGTCTCGATAGCGATGGGGGAGATCAGCTCAACATCCATCTCAACGTTATCGCCAGGCATGCACATCTCTACGCCCTCG
>ERZ827104.3292-NODE-3292-length-11567-cov-4.426251_pt1 | contig 11567 bp, 9 predicted proteins | sample MGYA00519781_ERZ827104 | MGnify/ENA primary metagenome ERZ827104 (study PRJEB31778, sample SAMEA3449257) | human gut metagenome | biome: human gut; feature: human-associated habitat; material: faeces | place: United Kingdom | collected 2010/2012 ... | reverse complement strand
ACACCTACACCGCAGCCACCTCCGGCACCTACAACTTTGAGTGGAAATACACCAAGGACGGCAGCGTCAACCGCAACGATGACTGTGCATATCTTGACGATGTTGAATATCATTCCAATGCGATCCCCGGCGATTCCGACGGCGACGGCACCGTTACCGTAAGCGATGCACTGCTTGCAATGCGCTATGCAATGGGCACCGTTACAAACATCAATGTGAATGCAGCCGATATTGACGGCGACGGCAATGTTACCATCACCGATGCCGTAACGATTCTCCGCATGGCAATGACCGCATAACCTTGACTCGACCGAATCGGCTCGGTTGAATCGAACTTAACCTACCGACAGGGACTGCCCGCAGACATGCGGGCGGCCCCTGTTTTTTGATTACGGTTCCACGAATAAGTTTTATTTCCCGGGAAATACGGCTTCGTTTCCCAAGCCCGGCTCAGACTTTTCTCAATCACGGCTTTTTTAAGAAAACGGCTCTTTAATTCGGCGGCGAAATGCGTTATAATAGAATACCGGTTCAAACCGCAGGCATTCAAATGCACATATCACTCTGAAAGGGTTCAAATAAATGGCAGCAACAGGTTCAAACGGCGCAAAGAGACGCTCCGGACGGAGCTCCGCAGGGCGCAGCGAACAGCGGCCCGCTTCCGCTTCACGAAACGGAAAAAAGCAAAGCGGCAAATCCGCCGATTCGGCCGATACCAAGCGCGAGATAATCGGGGTCGTGCTTATACTTGTCGGCATCATACTCGGCATATTCTGCTATGCCCCCCGTTCGTCCCAAGGGGTTATTGCGGCAATTGTGCCTCTGCTTTTCGGCATTTTCGGCATCGGAATGTATGCAGTGCCCGTGCTTTGTGCGGCACTCGGAATTTGTGTTATCGCAATTCGAAAGGACAATTCCCGCACGGGCACGATCGTTTGCGCAGCCGCTGCCGCATTCGCGCTGCTTTCGTTCATTCATCTTGCCGAATATGCAAAATTGATTCCCGCCATGAACTTCGGAGAGACTGTTTCCCATGCATGGTCCGAAGGCAGCCGCCTGCGCATCGGCGGAGGTTTTTTCGGCGGAAGCCTTGCATACCTTTTTGCAAAGCTGTTCGGCGTCACGGGCGGATGTGTTGCACTGGCGGGCATTGATATTATCATGCTGCTTGTTATCACAGGGCTTTCCCTCCGAAAAACGGGCAAAAAGCTTGCCGAAAGCGTTGCGGAGGCTCACGCCGGTTTGCGTGCCCGCCGACAAACCGAGCTTTACAACGAAAAACTTGACGACACAAAACCCGAGAGAGGACGCAAAAAACAAAGCTCCTCCAACGAGCCGCAGTTTGACGAGGACGGATTCCTTGTTCATTCCGGAAAACCGCTCACGGCGGGGGACAGCGATTACGGGGCGGAAAGCGGCGAAAGAGTTTCCTCCCTTGCAAAACGCAGCAAAGCCCGCAAAAAACAGGAAGCGGAGATGTCCGCACGTTCCGAAAACGGGAATGCGGCGGACATTGCCGAAACCGTCGGCACATCCGATTTCACCGCACGGCGCACCCCGCAGAAGCGCAGGCCTTTCGGCACCGCAAAAAACAATGATGAACTTGAGTTTTTCCCCGTTTCGGGGCCGCTCAAAACAACAAAACCTCAGAAGCACAGGCGCAGCGGAAAACGTGAACTGAAAACAAGCGATTTTGTTCCCTCCGATGTTGATGTTGACAACGGGTCTCGGGAGGGTTTTCCTTCCTACGGCGATGAACACATTGACATTCCGATGAACCTTTCCTATGCCGATGTCGAACGCAACGAAGAGGGCTTTGCTCCTCCGACAGCGGATGACGACATGCCTTTCGAGCCGGATTATTCCAACGAGTCTTCCGATTCGGCTGTTTCCGCGGCGGAAGAGCCGTTTGACAGCCCCGCCGCCGAAGATTCAACCGAAGCCGATGATGATTTCCTGCGCGGCATTCCGGTGACACGCATGGAAGACATTCCGCCGCAAAGCATCACGGAACAGTCCGAAACGGCGCAAAGCGGCTTTTCCGCAGAACGCAAATCAACACCCGTCGGCGGCAATGATTCTTCGCAAGGCGGCAGTCCCTCGGGAAACACCGTCTCCTCCGTCGTTCCCGCCGCCGTGATCGAATACCAACGGCCGCCGTACAGCCTTCTGCGCCTGCCCGACCCTGCCGCAGCGGTTGCATCAGAATCGCCGACGGAGAAGGCAAAGGTGCTTATCGAAACGCTCAACAGCTTTAATATTTCCGCACGAATTGTAAATATCAGTGTCGGTCCGGTGATAACAAGGTTCGAGCTCCAGCCCGCACAGGGGATCCGCGTGAACCGCATCACGACCCTGAGCAACGATATTGCACTTGCGCTTGCGGCTCCGCGTGTCCGTATCGAAGCGCCGATACCCGGAAAATCAGCAATCGGCATTGAAATTCCGAACAAGGATACCGCACCCGTGTACCTCCGCGATGTGCTTGAAACGCGTGAATTCAACTCTGCAAAATCCCCGCTTACAATGGGCTTGGGCAAGGATATTGCGGGCAAAGTCGTGCTTGCGGATCTTGAAAAAATGCCGCATATGCTGATTGCGGGTCAAACGGGCTCCGGTAAATCCGTGTGCATCAACTGCATCATATTGAGCTTGATCTTCAAATCCGCACCTAAGGATGTTCGAATGATCCTCATCGACCCGAAAGTCGTTGAGCTGTCCATCTTCTCCGCGCTTCCGCACCTGTTCTGTCCTGTTGTTACCGAACCAAAAAAAGCGGCGGGCGCACTGCGCTGGGCGGTTACGGAAATGGAGCAGCGTTACGGCAAGATGGGAAAAGTCAACGCCCGCGACATCTACCGCTATAATGCCATGCAGGAGCGTGAGGAGGATAAGTGGCCGCGCCTTGTTATCATAATCGATGAGCTTGCCGACCTTATGATGGTTGCTTCAAAGGATGTTGAAGAATCCATCTGCCGCATTGCGCAGCTCGGCAGAGCCTGCGGCATTCACCTTATCGTTGCAACTCAGCGGCCGTCCGTTGATGTTATAACAGGCCTTATAAAAGCCAACATTCCCTCGCGAATTGCGTTTGCCGTTTCAAACGGCACGGATTCCCGCGTTATTATGGACGCAAGCGGTGCGGAAAAACTGCTCGGCAAGGGCGATATGCTTTTCCATGCGAACGGCGCAAGCAAGCCCACACGCGCACAGGGTGCGTTTGTGTCGGATGAAGAAGTTGAAGCAATTCGCGACTTTTTCCTTCAGAATCAGGTGGCTGCTCCGTCATATGACGAAAGCGTGTTAAGCGAAATCACCGGCGGCGGGGGAGGGCTCGGCCAAGGCAACGGCAAGCAGGACGACGATTTGCTTCCCGATGCGGTGCGGCTCGTTGTTGAAAGCGGCACGGCCTCTATTTCAATGATTCAGCGCCGACTGCGCGTCGGCTATGCGCGTGCGGCAAGGCTTGTTGACATCATGGAACAGAACAAATTCGTGAGCGAGCCGGACGGTGCAAAGCCCCGAAAGGTGCTCATTGATGCAGCCGAATACAACCGCATATTCGGCGGAAATCTGCAAAGCGGCTCCCCCGGGAGCGGAAAGGATACTGATTAAGTGAACAGCGATAAATTATATTCAAAATGCCCCCGTGTCGGTCTCGTCTCTCTCGGATGCAGCAAAAATGCCGTGGATTCCGAAATTCTGTTGGGCGAACTTAAGTCACGCGGGTTCGAAATCGTGAACGATGCCGCGCAGGCGGAAATCATTATCGTTAACACCTGCGGCTTTATCGAAAGCGCAAAGACGGATTCCATAGATACGATTCTCGACATGGCGCAATATAAAACCGCAGGCAGCTGCAAACTGCTTGTTGTCACGGGTTGTTTGAGCCAGCGTTACGGTGACGAGCTTGCGCGGGAACTGCCCGAGGTTGACGTTTTCAACGGCGTAAAAAACTATCCCGCTCTTGCGGAGCGGCTTGCGGAAATCTGCGGAGTTAAACCCGCGCCCGAAAGTGCGAATGCCGCGGCATGCTGCGGCATCCCGAAGCGGCTGCTCACCCCGCCATATCGCGCATATCTGCGCATTGCGGACGGCTGCGACAATCGCTGCACTTATTGCGCGATCCCGCTGATTCGCGGCGGCAGAGTCAGCACCCCCATGGAGACCCTTCTTGCCGAAGCTGAACAGCTTGCAAAAAGCGGGGTCACGGAGCTGACCGTTATTGCGCAGGACACTTCGGCATACGGCATTGACCTTTACGGAAAACCCATGCTGCGTGAACTGCTTGAAAAACTGACCGAAATCGAGGGGCTGCATTGGGTTCGCGTGCTTTATGCCTATCCCAACACCGTCACGGAAGAGCTTGTTGACGCAATGTACCGCAACCCGAAAATCTGCAATTATATCGACATTCCGATTCAGCATATCTCGGCACATATGCTGCGCGACATGAACCGCCACGGCAGCGCGGAACACATCCGCGAAATCACGGACTATATCCGCCGCAGTGCTCCCGGGTTCATTCTCCGCACAACTGTCATGCTCGGCTTCCCCGGCGAAACCGAAGCGGATTTTGACGAGCTTATGCATTTCATGGCGGAACATCCTTTCGACAGGGTGGGCGCATTCACCTATTCCGCCGAGGACGGCACACCTGCCGCCTCCATGCCGAACGCAGTCGATGCGGAAACCGCCGAGCAGCGGCTTGACAGGCTCATGCGTCAGCAGATGAAGATCTCCCTTGAGCTGAACCGCGCAAGAATCGGCACCGTTGTTGAAGCCCTTGTTGACGGCGCGGACGAGGAATTCCTTTTCTGCCGTTCCTACGCCGAAGCAGCCGATGTTGACGGAATCATCAAGGTTCCGCATTGCGGAAACCCCGTTCCCGCCGGAAGTTATGTCAGCATCAAAATCACCGGCGCGGATTATTATGACCTCTGCGGTGAATTGGTGCCGCCCCTTAAAACGGTTATACGGTAAGCCGGCACCGCCCCTTAAATACTGTTATGCAGGGAGTCGGCGCCGCCCTTTAAAACGGTTATGCGGTAAGCCGGCACCGCCCCTTAAAACTGTTACGGAGAAACAAAAATGAACCTTCCAAACAAGCTTACAATGCTTCGCATGCTTATGATACCGCTCTTTATCGCATGCTTCTATCTGCCCGAAAGCTGGCTTATCGGCACACTGAACGGCGTTCCGCTGCTGCTCAAATACGTTCTTGCAGCAGTGGTTTTCCTGCTTGCCTATGTTACGGACACGCTGGACGGGCGCATTGCGCGCGCACGCGGCCTTGTTACCGACTTCGGCAAACTGATGGATCCGACGGCGGACAAGCTGCTCACCTCCGCCGCACTCATCATGCTCTGCCGATTTGAAGTCATGAGCTTCGGCAATTTCCTGATGCCGGTGTTCACATTCATCATCATTGCGCGGGAAATCTTCGTCAGCGGCATCCGCCAGCTTGCCGCAGGCAAGGGCATTGTTATTGCCGCAAAAGCCATCGGCAAGGCGAAAACAACGCTGCAATTTGCCGCAATCCTTATTACCCTGCTTTGCGGACCCGTGTTCACGGCAATAGGCATTCCCGTGGATTTCGTGCTTATCTGCGCCGCCGCTGCGCTGACGGTCTGGTCCGGAATCGACTACACCGTCGGAGCCAAGGATCTTTTCAAAAACAGGTGAGCGTTCGCCGCATCTCAACATGATTAATGCTTTTAAATCAGCCCCGATTTTTCGCGGGCTGATTTTGTTCGAAAATATTCCGAATACTTTCTTTCATGAAAAAAGCTTTAATTAATTGTCTTTTTATCCATGACCGACTCTAAATCGGCTTTTCTTTTAAGAACGTTTTTTAATCCCGTTTTCCGTGTTCAAACCGCAGTCGGTTCAATTTCGCAGTGCTTTTTAATTATATTATTTTTTGATGTTGACACACAGTGTAAATCATGGTAAAATTATTTTTGTATGACAAGCAATCTCCAAAATGAGTGCGATCTTAACTTTCGTCAAAAGGTCTTGATTTGCATTCCGTAGAAGTTGCGCTTGTTATATGGTATATCAGTGAAGGAGAGCTCCTCGGAAAGGAGAGCTCCTCGGAAAGGAGAGCTCCTTGTTTTATTTAATTCGGTAATTAATTCAACCTATCCCGATGTTCCCAAAATGTAAATTACGAAAGAGGTCTAAGATGAAAAAAAGTACAAAAATCACAATTATCGCGATGTCGCTCGTTATTGCACTGCTTATTGCGGCAGTGGGCGTGCTTTGGTATTCGCTGAACACCGCCGAAACGTTTGTGAACCGCAGCCGAACCGATATAGCTCTCGGCAAGTATGAGATTCTGCGCGACCGCAGTGCTTCTCCCGAAAAGTTCCTTGAAGCCGCAAAAGCCAAAGATTATGACATCATAATCTTTTCAAAGGAACAGACGCTTGCTCTCGGGGAAAAAATCAAAGAGCTGTTCCCCGACGGCAATGCCGACAGCAGGCGTTTCACCATTGGAATTGAAGATGTTATGCCGAATGACCTTACAAAGCTCTTCAACGATGAAATGTTCTCAAACCTTGAAATTTCCGGTTCGTATTGCGGTGTGATCATTGATTTTGACAGTGTCCCCGGTGCATCCATGACGGTAAGCCCCTGCGCGCCCTCCTACTCCGGCAGCATCATTGTTGAACAGGCTGCAAAGAAGTTTTCGGATGAGCTGCTGTCCCAAATTCTGCATAACAGAAATTTCGAAGACAGTCCCGAAGCGGCTTCCGACGGTTTGAACTGACCGAACCCGCCTTCTCCGCTTCAAACATCCTTTGTGTGAAGGATATGCGCAAAGCCCGAAGCAATTTATCATTTTGAAATGAACAAAAATCCGAAAAGCCGTGCCGCATCGGCAGCATTGTTTTTCGGATTTTTTTATTTTCGCTTTTATCGGCTTCGGTGCGCTCACCGTTCAAACGCCTGCACGGTTCTTTCCGGCTTTTTTTCGGTTTTTTTACCCACGCTCTTAAGCGCACGGATATTCCGCATCATATACATCAGGAACGAAAAGCACATCATCGCCGTGCAGATTATTATCAGCGTGTCCGACAGCGCAGGAGCAATATTATAGAACACAACATGTGCAATCATCAGCGTGTATAAAAGGAAAGTCGTCAGCTTGCCGTGCCATTCCGCCGCAAGAACCTTTCCCGTGCGGCGAATTACGGCAATGCCCATGCAGCCGGTGACGATTTCCTTCACGATAAGCAGAACGCAGGGGAACAGCAGGTTGCCGAAGCGCGTCAACAGGCAGGCAAGCATCACAATTTGTGTGAGCTTATCCGCAATCGGATCGAGCGCCTTGCCGAGGTCACTCACCATTCCGAATCTCCGCGCAATAAAGCCGTCCGCAATATCCGTTGCGCCCGAAAGCAGCAGCACCCATGCCGTTGCGGAATAATCCTTCCGAACAAGATACAGCCACGCAAGCGCAGGAACAAGCAAAAGCCGGAATGCGGAAAGCACATTCGGCACGGTCAGAATCTTGTTTTTGTAAATTTCGTTTTTGCGGGCATCATCCGCCTCGTTGTTTTTCATGTTCTCCTCCCGTCGGTTCATCCTTTTTCTTTCGGGCTTTTTCGTCGAACATATGCTGCCCGGGCTTTTCTCTGCATTTCCTTTTTCGCATTGATTATATGCCGCCTGCCGCAACGTTGTATCAATTCAACATCAACGCCCGTTAAAAAAAGCAGATATCATCTTTTTAAGGAAATTATCCCTTTTCAGTCTTTCTCGACGGGGAAGGATTCATTCTTTATTTTTAATTTTTTTGCTCAAACGCAGCGGATCCCGCATCCTTCGGCCGAACGTTATTTAAGTTTCGGATTCGCCGTTCGGCATTTGCTCCGCATACCTTTCATCGCCCCACCATTTCGGCATCAGCTCATTCAAAGTAATCGTCTCACGCGTTTCGTAGTCAACAAGAATTTCCGCATCTTTGTTGCGCGGGGACAGCTGCATGAAAAACTCGCGGCACGCACCGCAGGGCATTCCGCTTCCGCCGCCGCAGGGCGGTGCATCACGGAACGCGATCATGCGTTTCACAACAGTCTGCCCGCTGTTCACAAACATATTCAATGCGGCAACACGCTCCGCACAAAGGTTCATCACACCGCTGCAGCTTTCAATGCAGAATCCCGTGAAGATCTCTCCGTTTTCGCTTTCAAGCGCGCAAACAACATGATGCGCATACACAAACGGCGTAACATCCTCCGGATGATATTGTTCCTTTGCTTTAAGGTACAGTTTTTCCCAAATATCCATATCAATAATCCCTTCTAATTCTCCCAACGATTATCAGCTGCGGTTGTCCGCCGCATAAACTATGCAGCCTATGCCCGCAATCATTGAAAAAAGTATTGCGCCGCCCATTCCGTCCGTAACAGCCGAACCTGCAAAAAAGCCTGCAATTCCGGCAAGTATCATGATAATTACCGAAACTGTTGTTCTGAATTTTTTCATATGCTTCTCCTTATTTTGAATTGCGTTTTCCGCCACGGCTCATTTTCGGGTCTGAAAGCACAAAAAAACAACTTTTATCGTGGTAGACAAAAGTTGTTTTCCTGATGGTGCGGTTGATGGGACTTGAACCCATACGGTCTCCCATACGCCCCTCAAACGTACGCGTCTGCCTGTTCCGCCACAACCGCATTTTTCACTGCGAGAGATATTATAACGCTTTCCGATGCATTTGTCAACACAAATTATGTCCGAAAGTCAATATATTTTTAAAGCTGTGCAAATTTCCGCCTTTTGCCCTTTTGCAGGGTGCAAAACGTGCTGCGTTTATGTTATAATATAGGCACAGCAAACCCTTGTTTCAGGGTCGTTTTACGAATAATATCGGGAGGTTGGGGCGATTTTCGACTTTTACTGCGCAATTCCGTCCGAACCGGAAAGGGAACAGAACATGCAAAAAGATAAAGCACTTGAAATGGCACTCGGTCAAATCGAAAAGCAATACGGCAAGGGTGCAATTATGCTGATGGGAGATGCCGCCTCAAGGATTCAGGTTTCCGTCATTCCGACGGGCTGCATTGAGCTTGACGCAGCTCTCGGCGTCGGCGGCGTTCCGCGCGGAAGAATAGTTGAAATATACGGGCCGGAATCCTCCGGCAAAACCACCATTGCGCTGCATATCATTGCCGAAGCGCAAAAAATGGGAGGTATGTGCGTTTTTATCGATGCTGAACATGCGCTTGACCCCGTTTATGCCGAAAAGCTTGGCATCAGCATGGACAAGCTCTATGTTTCCCAGCCGGACAACGGCGAACAGGCACTTGACATTGCGGATGCACTCGTTCGCAGCGGCGCGATCGACGTTATCGTTGTTGACTCCGTTGCGGCTCTCGTTCCCAAAGCCGAGCTTGAAGGCGACATGGGTGATTCTCACGTCGGCTTGCAGGCAAGACTCATGAGCCAGGCATTGCGCAAGCTTGCCGGCGTTGTCGGAAAATCCCGCACCTGCGTTATTTTTATCAATCAGCTCCGCGAAAAAGTCGGTGTTATGTTCGGCAATCCCGAAACCACCACCGGCGGCAAGGCGCTGAAGTTCTTTGCCTCCATCCGTTTGGACGTCCGCAAAATCGACACGCTGAAACAGGGCAATTCGCCCGTCGGAAACCGCACGCGCATCAAAGTCGTTAAAAACAAGGTTGCGCCGCCTTTCCGCGTTGCCGAGTTCGACATTATCTACGGTGAAGGTGTTTCTAAGGAAGGTTCCATTCTCGATATGGGCGTTGCAAACAAAATCATCACAAAGACCGGCGCATGGTTCTCCTACGGCGATATCCGCATCGGACAGGGCAGGGAAAACGCACGCAATTTCCTGCGCGACAACCCCGAGCTTTGCAAAGAAATCGAAAAGAAGCTCCGCGACCTTATCGAAACAGCCCATGACGAAACCGCTCCCGTCAGCGAGGACGAACCCTATTCCGAGGATGAATAATTCAAAAGCAACCCGCGCTTTATGCCGTGCATACCGAAAACATGCCGGTTGACGTCCCGGTTAACGTTCCGCAGTTAAATTTTCAATTACAAAAGCTCCGCAGCAGGTATTTCGGCCGTGCGGAGCTTTTTCGGGTTTATCCGTTTTATTCAAATTCGAATTCTCAGCCCAATCCGAGCGCGGCACGGAGTATCAGCACGGCGTCCGAAAGTGTGACGTTTCCGTCCCCGTCCGCATCGCAGAGTGCAGCAGTTTCGGGCGAAAGCTCAGCCGTTCCGAGTGCGCACCGCATCACGAGCAGCGCATCCGCCGCCGTCACAACGCCGTCCCCGTCCGCATCCCCGGGAACACCGGGTTCGCCGCCGTTAACAAAGATCCATCCGCTTTGCGTCTGCGTCGGCACGGGATATTGATCGTCGTCGGTCATCATATAATTAAATTTTTTAACTTCAACACGGATTTCGGAATCCCCCGCAGCGCCTGCAATCACGGTAAAATTCATTGTGTGAATAATGCCGTTGTTTGCCTGCGTCATGCCTTCATTGCCCGGGTACAGCACGCCGAGGCTGATCCTGCCGGGCATGAATGTGTCCAGATGGTTAAGCGTGTTTTCCCAATCTATCGCGCTGCCGCGGGTCACGGAATTCAGCTCCAACGCCTCCGGATCATACCAAACCGTGACTGCAAGCGCATGTGCAAGATAGTCTTCGCCTTCAATGCAAAGATTGATGTCTGCCGATTCACCCGCCTCCGCCGCTGCCGTGTCCGCATAAAAAAGCACCGTCTCCGTGTTTATCCTGAGTGCCTCGGCACTCGCCGCCGCAGGCCGAACAAAGCCGCACAGAACCGCTGCGGCAAGAATGATTGCAGCAGCAAGAAGTCCTGCAAATCCGCGTTTTGCTTTCCGTATTTTTCCGTTTGTCATCTGATTTTGAACCCTCCCCGTGATTCTGCACTTATTCTATCTTTTTTTTGCATGATTTGCAACACCCTTCAACAAAAACTCGCCCCCGCGGTTGCCCGCAGGGACGAGGCCAGGAAGAAATCCCGCTGTTCTGTTAATGTGGGAGGGGAATCATGCATCATGGTGATCGACCCTCCCCGTCGAAGTTGTTATTGCTCGATATGCATTGCGAAACGAAGTGCCAGCAGCGCATCCATGGAGGTTATGAATCCATCGCCGTCAACATCCACAATATGCTGATTTTCAACGGGCAAAATGTCCATTGCCATGCGCAGGATCGTCAGCGCATCCGCCATGGAAACATTGCCGTCACCGTCAACATCGCCAAGCATTTCATACTGTGCCGTAACAACAAGGTCTGCCGTGATGTTTGTGAATTCCTTGTCCCAGCCGGTGAAGGTGTACCCAACGCGAGTCGGGTCGGCGGGTGCTTCTGCGTCGCCGCCGTACTGCACTTCCTGAGTCTTAAGCACTGTTCCGTCCCAGTCCTTGAAAGTTACGGTGTAGGTATTGATTTCATACTGCGCCGTGACAACAAGGTCTGCCGTGATGTTTGTGAACGCCTCGTCCCAGCCGGTGAAGGTGTACCCAACGCGAGTCGGGTCGGCGGGTGCTTCTGCG
>ERZ827104.3291-NODE-3291-length-11569-cov-2.959006_pt1 | contig 11569 bp, 7 predicted proteins | sample MGYA00519781_ERZ827104 | MGnify/ENA primary metagenome ERZ827104 (study PRJEB31778, sample SAMEA3449257) | human gut metagenome | biome: human gut; feature: human-associated habitat; material: faeces | place: United Kingdom | collected 2010/2012 ... | reverse complement strand
ACCTGCAAAGGTGCTAATTTCGGAGGCAATACCAAACCGTTATCATCCGAATGAGCCATGATCAGAGCGCCCATCAAACGAGTCGATACCCCCCACGAAGTTGCCCACACGTATTCGAGTTTTCCCTCAGCATTGGTGAACTGTACATCGAAAGCTTTGGCAAAATTCTGTCCGAGGAAGTGGGAAGTTCCGGCTTGTAAAGCTTTTCCATCCTGCATCAGCGCTTCAATCGTAAAGGTTTCCAGGGCACCTGCAAACCGCTCGCTCTCACTCTTCGAGCCCATAATGACGGGGACAGCCATCCAATTTTGTGCAAAATCGGCATACACCCTCACCATCTTGTTGGCCTCTTCCAAAGCCTCTTCTTTCGTCGCATGGGCTGTATGTCCTTCCTGCCACAAAAATTCGGCCGTACGCAAAAACATCCGGGTACGCATTTCCCAACGCATCACGTTAGCCCACTGATTACACAGAATCGGCAAATCCCGGTAGGATTGTATCCAGTTTTTATAAGTATTCCAGATGATGGTCTCCGAAGTCGGACGAATGATATACTCTTCTTCCAATTTTGCTGCCGGATCGACAACAACTCCTCCTCCGTTCGGGTCATTTTTCAAGCGATAATGCGTCACAACAGCACATTCTTTTGCAAACCCCTCGACATGATCGGCTTCCTTAGAGAAAAAAGATTTGGGAATCAACAACGGGAAATAAGCATTGACATGCCCTGTTTGTTTAAACATATCGTCCAACTGACGCTGGATCTTCTCCCAGATCGCATATCCGTAAGGCTTGATCACCATACATCCTCTCACTACGGATTGTTCGGCCAAACCGGCTTTTACCACTAATTCATTATACCATTGTGAGTAATCTTCGCTTCTTGATGTTAAAAACTTGCCCATCTTCTTATTATTTGATAAAACGGGAGCAAATTTAAAGAAAAAAATAGTAGATATGACCGAATTTGATTATTTTTATTCCATGATCGGCAACAGGTTAAAAAAGAATAGTAAAAACAATAGCAATTTTTTTCTTGGTATACTTTTTGATACTAGTAATAAAACGAATAAATAAACTAACATGAAATTTTCTTTATACATAGCAGGTCTTGCTTTTATAATAGCATCCTGTTCCACTACCCGGAATTTCAGCTCTATCATGGAGGACGATATCTATTACGTCCCCGGGAAAAAAGCGCTGGCTATCCAGGAAGTAGAAAATCTTACCGGACATGATATCGGGACCGAACAACCGGTCGATCCGACTGTCTTAGCCGAGGAAATCTCCCGTTCAGCAGGTAGCAGTACACCGCCTGCCACCTTCTCGAGTAGTAACAGCACGAAGATCAATGCCCGTAGCGGGCAATTGGAGCAAGTGAATATCCAAAACTTGACCCGGGAAGCAGAAGAGAAGCTTGCCAACAATGAAGAGATCGATATGACCTTGTACGAAAATACCGGATACTGGATCGGAGGCTACCGGGGGCCGGCCAGCGATTTGGCAGAAATACAACGGATCATCAATATGTATCCCGAAGGATTCGCCAATTTCAGCAATGGGCAGGAAATAGCCCTCAACCTTTCGTTCGATTCGGATTGGAATGTCTATACAGATAACGGACGTTACTGGTGGTTTCCTTCCAATACGAATATCAATTTATATTCTTCCCTGCTTTTCGGTACTTATCCGAAATATATCTGGACCATCGTATGGAACAATCCCCGCTTCGACAGTTGGGCTTTCGACGCTACTTTCAACAACCGTTTCAACTGGAGTCTGAATCTGGGTTGGGGCGGTCCGGGCTGGAGCATCGGATTCGGTTGGAATTCAGGCTGGTACGATCCTTGGTACGGAGGTTGGTACGATCCCTGGTATCACCCCTGGTACGGTGGTTACTATCCGGGATGGGGGTATCCACACTGGCCTCACCCACATTGGGGACATCCCGGTTGGGATTATCCGCACTGGGGCGGTGGAAGCGGTCATTATCCCAACAGGCCCAACCGGCCTCATTGGGCAGGACAACGGCCTGGATTCGGAGGCGGAGTAAGCGGCATACGCCCCAACGGAAATCGGCCCAACAGCAACAATGGGGTGAACCGCCCGAACAGCACCCGTCCGGGTACAGGAAGTGCGTTACGCCCGGGCACCAGTAACTCTTTACGGCCAGGAACAGGAACAACCACCCGTCCGGGCAATTCAACCGGAACGGTTAACCGTCCGGGCACAACACGCCCCAATACTTCCGGTATCAACCGGCCGACAACGACAGCACGACCATCGACAACGACTAACCGGCCGTCTACCACAACCCGGCCGTCAAACACAACGAACAATCGGTATACCCGGCCGTCCGGAAGTAGTTCAAGTAATGTAAAAACGTATAATCGTCCTCAAAATAGTTACAGGCCGACTTATAATAATAATAGTTCTTCGAATTATACTCCCCGGAGATCCTCATCGACCACCCGGAGTTCGGGTAGCAGCTATACCCCTTCCCGAAGCTCAGGTAGCAGCTATTCGCCTTCCCGGAATTCATCGCCTTCCCGGAGTTCAGGTGGTTCCTCCCGAGGCACAATAAATCGCCCAACTAGAAGATAAATTTAAACCAGCATATCATGAAAAAAGTAATTATATTATCCGCTCTTCTGGGATTCGTACTTGTTTCACAAGCTCAGACTTTCGAGGATGCCGTACAATTTTCAAGGACGCTGAACTGGGGGACAGCCCGTTCGGCAGGTATGGCGGGAGCCTTCGGGGCTTTGGGAGGTGATTTGTCTACCCTAAGTTCCAATCCGGCCGGGATCGGTGTTTTCAGGAAATCGGAAGTCTCTATTACACCCAGTTTAAATTTTGCCAACACCAAGGCTACCGACTATAGTCCCAAAGACAATTCTTTCCAATTGGGAGATTTGGGAGCTGTATTCGCTTTTTATTCTCCCAACTTCGACTGGAAAGGCATTAATTTCGGAATCAATTATACCAATTTGAATAATTTCAACCGGAAAACCGATCAGGTGATCTGGAACTCTTCCACCTCCTTACTGGATGTACTGGCCGCAAGTAGTGGAGATTATCCCTCCGACGAATTGAATTCTTCTTTCAGCAATTATCTGGCTTATCAATGCTACCTGATCAACCGGAATGAGGATGAAAAAGATCCTAATTTCGGCTACTATCATTCTATCCTCCACAACGGAGAAATAGTGGCCCAGACTAAACGCATGAAAGAAGACGGTAACCAGGGAGAATATGCTTTTTCTTTCGGAACCAATTACAAAGACAAATTGTACCTGGGATTGACAATCGGTATTCAGTCCATCTGGTATAAAATGCATTCCGAATATACGGAAGCCCCCCCTGAAAATTCACCCAGTGGATTGGATTATTATACCTACTATGAATATAAGAAAATGAACGGAGTGGGTACCAATCTGAAATTCGGGGTGATCTACCGTCCTATTCCGGAAATCCGGTTAGGAGCTGCCATCCATACCCCGACCTGGTACAATATGAATTACAGCATGGCCACTTCGATGTATTCGTCTTTTTATACGTCACAAGATCCGTCAAACGGCAGAGAGGGTTTCGATTTCGATTTTTACAGTCCGGACTATTCGGTAGACTTTAATATGCGTACCCCCTGGCGGGCTATGTTAAGCGTGGCTACCGTCCTCAACCAAAAGGCCATCGTCAGTGTCGATTACGAATATGTGAACTACCAAAATGCCAATATCAGTGAAATTGAAGACGATTATGACGGCTCTATGGAACAAGCCACTAATCAAGACATCGAAGATTATCTTCGTGCCACCCATAATTTCAGGGTAGGTGCCGAATACCGTTTCAATAGTCTGTTCAGTCTGCGTGCCGGTTATGCATTCTGGGATTCTCCCTACCACAATGAAACTCACAAAAATTATAACCGCATTCAGGCTTTTACAGCAGGTGCCGGTCTCAATTTCGGCATGTTTTATTGTGATGCAGCATTTATTCACAAGTTTTCGGAAAATGAAACCGTATTTTATTCCTACTACGACATTCAATCCGAGCCTTTAAAAAACAAATACCTAAGTAATGAAGCCCGAATCACTTTGGGAATCAGATTCTAAAAGCAAGATCAAGGCGTTTTTAGGTAACAAGGGTTACAGCGTTTAGATTTACGTCTGTGCCCCTTGTCATTTTCGATACCTCCTGGAAGTTAGACAGGAACCATATCTCCTTCCGTCGTTATAAAAGTTGTCTTCCAAGTCAAACTTTCGACCTGGGGGACAACCCACTTTTGTTTTTATTTATTCTTTTTACAGTCCGGTAAACGCCCGGTCGGATTTGTAATTCCAACGGGAAGGACATTGTTTCAACACTTTTCTCATCCGCAACGCCTGATCTACACTCACCGAATTCTTCCGGTTATAGCAGTCCATTACTCCAAAAGAAGTAAATCATTCCATCGGACGGGTAGGCTCATCTTCGGGCTGACTATCCAGATTATTCGCTTTAAATACAGATGGATAAAAAGCATAGTAATAATTGTAAGTATCCGGGCAATAAGCGTTGTCTCCATCAGGGTTCAAATAAACATAATCGTTACAGTTGGTTTCCAGGAAACCGTAATAACCTCCTAATACCGTACCAAAGGAAATTCACTGCTTCTGGTCGAAATTTTAGTCAGCCAAATATTCAGATAACGAGTCGGATTCCACAAGCAAGTTCTCCAATCTGCCATAATATACTGATCATAAGCAGAAGACAAACCATAATCCTCCACTTTCCGATCGATCCAGTTCATATCGGAACTAAGGCATATCTGTAATCATTTTTTTCTTTTGATCGGAAGTCTGGGAAACAGTTTCCTGAAACGTACCAGATAAATCGTGACATTTCCTCCTGCAATAATCAGAGTTACAGCGAGAATAATCATCAACATACCACACCCCAACCGTAACGTCAGCGATTCACCGAAAACGACCACTCCGAAGAAAACAGCAGTCAAAGGCTCTAAAGCCCCCAAGATAGCTGTAGGGGTAGAACCGATATATTGTATTGCCTGGGTAGTACAAAGAAATGAAATCGCCGTTGGAAAAATAGCTAAAGCGATCAGATTTCCCCACAAATACCAGGTATCGGCCACATGAAGACTCTGTCCGAAATCAACCCGGACCCAAAATAAGACTAACCCAAAGAGTAAAACGTAGAAAGTCAACGGAAGGGTCGCTAAATTCTTCAGGGTCGACTGATTCACTCCTACAATATAAATAGCATAGGAAAGGGCAGAAACCATCACCAAAATAATTCCTGTCAAGCTAAGCGTACTACCATCACCGCTTTTATATAGCAGTCCGATACCCCCCAAAGCCAGTAAAATACATAAGATTGTCGGTAAGGTCAATTTTTCTTTAAATACAATCCACATAATCAATGCCACCAGGATAGGATAAACAAACAGCAAAGTAGAGGCAATACCGACATCCATATAATTATAGCTCTGAAACAAAGTCAGCGAAGAAAGGGCAACCAGTAATCCCATGATGATCAAGGGCAACACCTCTTTACGTTTCAGTTTAAAACTTCTCCCCCTTGCCACGATCATCATCCCCAACACAGGTATGGCAAAAAGATAACGGAAAAACAGTACCGAATCCGGATTCATACCTGCCTTATACAACGGCAAGGCAAACAACGGATTCATCCCATAAGTGGCCGCTGCAACAGCACCTAAAATATACCCCTTGGCTTTTACGTTCATAAAATCAATTTTGACGCCAAAAATAACTCATTTTTAGTTATCTTATCAGCAACAGGCAAAATTTATCGGGGAAGTAGAGTTATAAGAGTTGATTGAGTTAAAAGAGTTAATAGAGTTACAGGGGTAATAAGGTTCCAAGGTCCCCCTTTCTGCCTATAGCTTATAGCCTATAGCCTTTAGCTTATTGCTTTTAGCCTCTAGCTTACGAGGAGCCGTTCAACCTTTGTAAACCCTGTAACTCTTTTTCCGACAAGCAACGAATCCAAACAGTACTGACGGCAAGCGGAAAGCAGGCGAATCGATTTACAACGGATAATAGCTCCGGCTCGATCCCCTCATTTTAGGTGAAACATACTGAAGGTCGACGACTTTTCCCTTACCTTCGATCACCCTTTTCGGTTGGCCCATCGGTTTTCCGCCCAACATTTCATACATGTATACCTTATAGTTTCCACTTTTATAGGTACCGATCATCAGGTAATTAAAATTATGTTCGGCATCATTGGTCTGTGACCAATATTTATGTTCCAGATAAGTGATCGTCTCGTCAGCCGGTAATCCCTCCGGATTCAAAGGGGATTCCTCCTGGTTATCGACATCGTAAAAATAAAGCCGGTTGTTATTGACCATATAAATCGCCCGGGTATCGGTCCGGTTCGTGGCATACAAATCAGCCGAATTCAATTTTAAATTTGCAGGCAAGGTGACGATCTCCTTGACAGGATTAGTGTATTGGGTAGACGAAGGCATTTCCAATTGATATAGATATCTTTGGTTTACGTCCTTCTCATCGACAAAGATCGCATACACCTTGTCAACACTATTAATCCGGTTCAACCCCATAAAAATCAGTTCATGGGAAATATTATTCGGAGATTTTCCGGAAGCGTCTTCCTTAAATGCATGGAGAAATCCATTATAATCGACAGCTAAAAAACGTCCGTTTTTAGCATCGAAACAAATGACAGCCGACTTCTTCGGACTAAACAGAGCATACCGGCTCCCTCTATGTTCTCCGGCAATGTCCCGGACAAAACCGAACTTACCGGTCCCCCAGGAATTATTATCCACATATTGCATAGATGCATACACTCCTTCACTACTGATATATACGACACAGAAACTAACCTGACATATATAGTAAGGAATTTCTACCGGTGGAGTGCTGTAATAGAACATACTATTGTGGTTGTAAATCAAACGCATATCTCCCGTACTCATCAGACTGATATCTTTTTCGGTCATCACGCCCAAAGTAGCTGCTGCAGCATATTTTCCCGTTTCTTCATCCACAAACGAATAGTTGAAATAAATTCCCAAACGGGTAGGTGCTCCCGACATCGGTGCTCCCAAAGATTTTGCCAACAAATTATCGTTATGTGTGTCGTCATTCAGACACAGATCCAATTCTGTATCTCCCGACTCAGTTTCTTTCAGCATGTAAAATCCTTCATTGAACTGGGTAGACACCGTTAAAGGGATCTTACGATAAACGGTATAATTATTATTCACATTCTTCACCGTATATACCAGGGTATAACTCCCTTGTTGCAAATTCACCTCATAAGAGAGATCTTTCTCCCTGCCGATTGTATCCACTTTTATTGCTTCCGTCAGATAAGAGTCGTAATAATTCGGATTGTAAACCGTCCAAAGATATTCGAATGTATCTTCCGGATTCTTAGAAGTAACTGTCGGTTTTATCTCCAACTTTTTAGCCAACGCTATCGCAGTATAACTGTTTTCGATGCCAGTGATCGTAATATCACCGATGTCGGTATAATCGTAATTTCCTTTATCGTCATAACACCCTCCTACTAACAAGATCATCCCTATATATAGAATAAAAACTTTCTCTTTCATAGCTTTAATATCTTACAAATTTAACTAAAGTACCTACCGTCTGCCCAGCCGCCGGTGCTTCCCGAAGAGGTTCCAAACCTTCAGCAGCCCTTTCTGCATTCTTCTCATCCAATTTATCCGAAAACCAGGTACCCAAATACATCAAATAGGCTAACTCCGAAGTACCGTTATGAAGTCCCAAAGCTTTAAACCAATCGTTATCGATACTTTCACCGGTAACATCGATCATAAATTGGTGTTTCACAGGCCCGTAAGCTCCCAGGAAATATTGTATCGAATAATTCGTCCATAAAGTCGGTTTCACCAACATGTCCGAGATAGTGATCATCGTCCAGGATTTATCGGCATACCCAACTTTAAAATCAGCACTTTCTGCCAAACGGATTTTTAAATTCACCGTTTTTTCTTTCAGAGAGGCATCCCGCATGACTAAAACCGGTAGATCCGCATAATTTCGTTTAGCCGGTATATAATACAGGTCTTTTACCCGAGGATCGTCGAAAGCCACATAATGTACTCCCGGTTCAGCATTTAAAGAATCCGCTTCTACCTGTTCGAATTTTACCACCCGGTCCTGATCGGACAATAATCCCATAGTCTGCACTCTTACCCACACGGTATCCAGCATCACAGAAGCCGGTTTGATAGTAAAAGTATAGTTGATCAACGTGTCCGAAATAATATTCAACCGATTATCGGGTTCTGAATACATATCGTACTTTTCTTCACAGCTCATCATCAGGGCTGTAATCATGAAAACTATATATAAAACGATCTTTTTCATCATCTGTTCTAATTAAAGATTAGGATTGTATTCTGTATCCGGCAAAGCCACAATATAATTTTCTTCGCTCACATCTTCGTTTCTCCAAAGCATAGTCGTCGCTCCCATACGTTTATAAGTGAAAAACATTTGTCCTTCTCCGAAAAATTCACGGCGATATTCATTGACGATCTCAACCCTTAGGTCTTCTTGTGATTTAAATCCTTCAGCCGGAATATTCCGGGCCTGCATATAATCGATATACATCGTATTGGCTTCAGCCAGCGAAGTAGTCGTCTCCATGGCTATCAGGTACATTTCGGATAAGCGGATCAGGGGTACCACCTGTTTTTGAGTAGCCAGATCCACACTGGAATAAGAAGCATCGGGATCCTGATAGTATTTATGCAAAACGGGTTTATTTACTCCCGAAAGGTCTGTCTTAGACATATCCCAGGCAAAATTATAGCGATTATTAGCCGAAGTTTGCTGTCCGGAAAAAAGATCGGCGATTTTGCTCACATTCATATACAGTTATTAAGCTTATCGACAGCAAATAAATCATTGACATAATCTTCCAGTTCAAAATTATTCAAGGCCAGGACACATTCCGAAGGAAGGGCAAAATTACCTTTATTATAATCCTCTGTTCCGGCCAAAGTCAGGACCTTCGTGCCATCTGCATTTTTTGCATCGATCACAGCCTTGGCCGCGGCATAGGCTTTAGCTGTTTCGCCGATATACATAAAAAAGCGTGCTTCCAATGCTTTCACAGCATAATAATTAAAGCGGAACTGACGATATCCCATATAAGCATCCTCCAAGGTGATTTTGTTTGCATCGGAAGACTCGAAGCGATTCAGCTGATTAAACGTATACTTGAAAATCGGATCGTTATCTTTCAGCAAAGTTTCAGCTTTAGTCAGGTCGTCCTCGATTTTAGTAATAAAATCGGTATATGAATAATAGGCTACCGCTTTTATAGACACGGTTTCAGCATAAGGCAGAGCGACCTGTATCGTAGCATTTTTGGGGATTTGCCCAAATAAACGTAAAACATCGAAGTGACAAAATGCACGAATAGCATACGCTTCCCCCTCAATGACCGCCCGGGTAGCATCGTCGGTAATCACTTGTCCGTTATCCCGAATATTTTGTAATACAGCATTCGCCTGTACAATGACATTATACAAACCGCCATAAATATTCTTGATCACAGTTTTAGCCTGATCGTCCTTATAATCGAAGTCCTTTAAAGCCACTTCGGCAACCATCGAATTTGGATAATCGATTTCCCAATGCTGGGCCAGAAATTCCACAGCCGAGATATTCATCTGCTGTCCATATAATTTCCGGTCGTTCATTTTGATATAACAGGCAGTAAGAGCATCTTTAAATCCCTTATAACTGTCGTACATCTCATCGTTTCGCACCTGAGTCCGGGGTTTTACATCAAGCCAGTCATTACACGAAGAAACGAGTAATCCCAAAAGTAGTAAAAGATATATATGTAATTTTTTCATACCGATCATTTTTAAATCAAAACAATAAAGAAACCGTCATACCCACCCGACGGGCAAAAGGATAAGAAGTCCCTCTCTCCCTTTTCACCGACGACAGATAGAAAACATCCGACATATTTATACCGAAAGTCATATTCTGAATATTGGCTTTTTTCAAAAAATCCGACTCCCATTTGTACTGCAAAGTAGCCGTTTGCAATTCAAATACCCGGTCATTCATCACAAATCTTGAAGTGGCATGCGTCTTGACATTGGAAATCTTTTTAAAGAAGACAAGATCTCCAGCTTCCGACCAGCGGTCTTCGAGCACCCGTTTATCGAGATTGCGCTCTCCGACAGAAGAGCGAAGTACTTCTACCTTGTCGATCAACGTTTCGTTATACAGCTTTCCTCCCCAATGGAAACCGAAAGACAGATTCAGACTTAAATTTTTATACATAAACATCGTACTCGCATTCCCCCGGAAAGTAGGTTCGTTTACCCCCAGATAAACTTTGGCCGAAGGATTCCAGGTATCCGTTATATTCCCATCCTTATCCAGGAAAATTTCATTTCCGGTACTGGGGTCGATACCTAACGATCTGACCGCATAAATCGAGTTTTGGGAATAACCTTCATAAAAAAGATTATTGACATCTACTTCCTGCAATTTATATTCCTCGGTTTGTTGTTTAATAGCATCCGACAATCGGGTAATCTTATTTTTATTATAAACCAGCTTCCCCGATACCAGCCAAATCAGTTTCCGCTCGGTGTCCCGAATAACATATCCACTGAGGGAGGTCTCGAAACCGGTATTCTTCACCTCACCGACATTATCCACATACGAACCGAAACCGGTAGCCAAAGGGATATCCATTTGGGACAACAGATTAGAGGTCTTTTTCAGATAATAATCGAAAGAAAAGGTCAGTCGGTTATTCCAGGCGCTGATTTCAGTTCCCAGATTATACTGGTCCGTAAGCTGCCATTTCAGGTTCTCATTGCCATGTCCCATCAGGGCAGCTCCCCCCCAGTTGATGTACTTTTTATCCGAATAATACTGATAAGTCGACAAAGCCTGATAAGCGCTGAATTGCTGAGAACCCGTCTGCCCATAAGAAGCTTTCAGGCGTAAGGTATTGATCACGTCCTGTCCGGCCAAAAACTTTTCCCGGTGTAAATTCCAGCCGATACCCGTACTCCAGAAGGGAGCGAATTTGTTTTTACTTCCGAATTGTGACGAACCGTCTATCCGATAGGAAAAATCGACATAGTAGCGGTTGTTGTAAGTATAATTGGCATTACCGGTCAAACCGATCCTTCGGGAAAAATTTTCTGTACCAGTAGGTTTTCCATTTTCTTTATACTGAAGAGCGTTTCCGATAAAATCGAGGTCCTCGTTGGACAGTCCTTCCACGACGAATTTGTAATTATACGTTTTGCTTTGTGCCAGAGAATAGTCCAATCCCACATACAACTGGTGTTTTTCACGGAAATTTTTAGAATAGCTGAGCGTTACATTTCCGTCATAATTATGGTTTTCTCCAACTCCATAGGTATATTGTCCTCTCCGGAAATAGCCATCCCCTTCAGTATAGGCCGATGTCAGGAACATCGAATGTTCGGCAGGGTAAAATAAATCGCTCATATTCGTCTTTTTCGAGATACCGATCTGTCCCCTCAATTTCA
>ERZ827104.3288-NODE-3288-length-11575-cov-3.749045_pt1 | contig 11575 bp, 8 predicted proteins | sample MGYA00519781_ERZ827104 | MGnify/ENA primary metagenome ERZ827104 (study PRJEB31778, sample SAMEA3449257) | human gut metagenome | biome: human gut; feature: human-associated habitat; material: faeces | place: United Kingdom | collected 2010/2012 ... | reverse complement strand
TGAAGCTCTCCAGCATCCTTTGAAAGCCGTCTACCGCTTCCTGCGGCGCTGTGATCTTCATCTTCCCGCCGGAGGCGAATACCCAGCCGTAGAAATTGCTGCTGAGATCAACGGTTGTCTCCACGCCGAAATGGCTCTCGTCCACGATCTGCGTAGGAACGTTCTCTATGAAGCGAGGGGCTGTTAGAGGACGGCTTTCTGTTTTATTTGAGATCAGGAATAAGCCTCAAATGAAAAATACCGAGAGGTTGTGTTGTCGCATCTCACATTTAATAATATTATATTAAATATTTAGAGGGACGCAACGGCACTCACGTGGGAGGATTCAATAATCATAAGGAATAAGGAAAAAGATTATTGCAATAATTTCGCTGTTCATATATACTTAATATAGGTATTTCATCACGTTGAATCCACGTAGAATCTTTAAGCAATGACTATGTTGTGGCTTTGAGAGAATCCGATTCTATAGGAAGGAGTATGTCGATACGATATAGCAATGAAAACAAACCTCAAAGTTGCATATACTGACAGATCAAGACCGCCCCTATGTGGTTGCCAGTTGACATGCTCATACTTTTCATTTAGAAGGTGCATTTTGCCCGTGCTCTTAGCGCGGACGAAATGCACTTTTTGTTAGGACACCTGTTCATTCGCAGGTATGCTGCGCGCTTGATGACTTTATAGGGCATGAAAAAAATAAAACCCAAAATAAGGGCTGAACAGAAAACAGGAAGAGAAGAAGGGAGAGAAAACAATGAAAAAACATATTTTGCATTTGGGCGTACTGCTCGCGCTGGTAATGCTCCTTGTAACTATGAGCGTACCTGCCTTTGCAGAAACCGGAGACGTGGAAATCAACGCAATCAATTTCCCGGACGCCAATTTCAGAGAGATAGTTTCCTTTTCTGATGTGGACAAAAGCAACACCCTAAGCGCTACGGAAATCGCCGCCGTAAAAACCCTTATCTGCTATAATAAGGGAATAAAAGACCTTACGGGAATCGAACACTTTACGGCGCTGACGAGTCTGCAATGCGATTACAATAAGTTGACCTCATTGGATATCAGTAAGAATACGGCCTTGACAAACCTGCTCTGCGTAAATAATCAACTTACTGTACTGGATGTGAGCAGGAATGCGGATTTGAAAAGACTGTCCTGCTTTGGTAACAAGCTGACTACGCTGGATGTCGGCAACAACACGGCGCTGGAAGCTCTACACTGCGATTCCAACGAGTTGACCGCACTGGATGTAAGCAAAAATGCTGCGCTAAAAGAGCTGACTTGCGCCAACAACAAGCTGGCTTCGCTGGATCTCAGAAAAAATATGGAATTGGCTGTACTGGACTGCCACTATAACGGGCTGACGGAACTGGATGTCAAAAGCAATACGAAGCTGACGAAATTGCGCTGCTTCTCCAACAGTCTGACCGCACTGGATGTAAGCAAAAATACGGAGCTTACAGAATTGTGGTGCAGCACTAATCGGCTAACTGCGCTGGATGTAAGCAGAAACACAAAACTGGCGAAGCTGGACTGCTCCGGTTCCGGCAACCTGCTGACCACACTGGATGTCAGTAAGAACCCGGAGTTGAAGGAGCTGCATTGCGGTTACAACCGGCTGACCTCGTTGGATGTCAGCAATAACACAGAGCTGACCGTTATGGACTGCCTGAATAATCGCTATGCCATCACTGCCGCGTCGGACCGCACCTTTGATCTGTCCAATCTTCCGGGAAACTTTGACGTGAGTAAAGCGAGCAATTGGAACGGAGGTTCGGTCAGCGGAAACACGCTGACCGTGAACAGCGGCGTCTCCATTGTCACATATAGCTATGACTGCGGCAACGAAAAATCTGCGATCTTTACTCTTAATGTGACGGTCACGCCAGCGCCTACGCCCACGCCCACGCCGTCGAATACTCCTACGCCAGGGGATACGGTCAGCATCCAAGTAACCAAATATGCTCACGGGCTTGATAAAACCAAATCATACACATTTGATTTCAGGTATTACCAGATTGAAGATCCGCAAAACCTCGATAAGCCTGTGGAGGGCGGAGTGAAAGGAAATTTTTCCATTCCCGTCAGTTGGGACGATAAAATAGATAGGCACTCTGGAATTTTAACATTGGAAGATATACCCTGCAATACATATATAGCCATTGAGGAAATAAACCCCATTATACCGCAGGGGTACAGGCTGTACTACATGTATCCGGGAATTGCGAGAGTGCATACAACTCAGAATGAAAACTATGTTACTTTCTATAATGATTACAATAAACGCGAAGATTGCGACATAGTTATATCCAAAGCGGTTGCGGGCAATAGCGCAAACGCAAACGACGAGTTTGAGTTTGAGATAACGTTCTATTTGCCATTGCCGAAGTTAATGCTGATGAATGCATCCGTAGAGCAGGTAAACGTACCCCCCGCCATTGGCTACGGAAACCGGCGGATATACATAACCTATGCGGACGGCAGCACCCACGAATTTGAAGATGAAGATTACGAGGCGTTCACGATTGGTGACGGAGAAAGAAAGGTAACTGCACGCTTCAAATTGAAGCATGGCGAACGCATCTATATCCTAAATATCGCGGACAGGAATAGACCTATAACGGTAAAAGAATTAGGTAACAACGGTTACGACAGCACTACGGTAAACGGGAAAAACAGCATGGAGTGGATGGTGGACGCGCCGTATACCGATACTGTAGAAGTGAAATTCATCAATACCAAAGGCGCAGTACAGCCCCCAGAGCCAGTCACGGGAAGTCTGACCGTAAAGAAGATGTGGAGCGATGGTAACGACAAGCACTCCAATGACAAAGTGACCGTTCAGCTTTACCGCAATGGTCAGCCGTACAGCTTTACCTTGTTTGGTCGCGTTGTGGACGACGGCAAGGCAGTACTCAGCGCGGAAAACCGCTGGCAGCATACATGGAGCGGCCTTGACCCGAACTATACGTGGACGGTGGATGAGCTGTATCTCCCCGGCAATTGGATACGTACCATAGACTATTACGGCAATACCGTAACGATAACCAACACTGTGGCGAATTTTGCACCTCCGCAGACAGGCGACAGAAATAATGCCTCCTACCTTGGCGCGATGTTGGTACTCGCAGCCATAACCGTCGCAGTCATCACCACAGTGAAGAAAAGGGACTGAATTAATTAGTCCCGCATAGATGCGTCAGCCCATCGACCACTTTGTCGATGGGCTGGCTTTTTCGTATCAAGAGTTATCTCGATTTCAGGACATGATATGCTGCTTTGTTTCAGGATCAATCGTTTATTGGACAGCAGAAGCATCACCAGATAAGGCATGGATACCATTAAGCGCACTTCTATCTTCGCCATATTGCGGTTCTCCCAATATGGCAAAACATTATGATGATAATCGCTGCATAAAGACGCGCTGGTTTTGCATCTCTATACCGATTAGTGTTTCACATTTCGGCGGATTGGCATCCTTTCCGTTTACAATAAAATCAAAAAGATCGTAATGATATTTTTTCGCAAAGATCTCATTAGGATGCGTTAACCATTCTAAATAATCACTTTCAAACATAAACATTTCATTTATAAAAGCTCCTTCCCAAAATCGCACAAAATAGAGCTCCTTCAAAGTTTCGGCAAGCCTATTCATCATATAGCGATTGGTTAATGCACCGTTTAACAATGCATAAGACTCTTTTTCTAATGCTTCGCAGCACTTTTCCATATCTTGATATAACCTGAATATATTGCATTCATATTGTAACATTAATAGACGATACGTATTTGGATAATGAGAAACCATAAGTCGAAGTACATTGTTCACAAAGCATTCTATATATGTCACGCTATAGCTGATGCTCTCCGTACCGAAAAAATGCGGGAAAAGAGTTGGATACTGTTTGATGAAAGCCGCAAAGTACCTACCATCACCACCAGCATTAAAATTATTTGTAAGATTGCTTTTGACTAAAGAGTTTTTATATGTTTCATAGAACTCAGTGCCCCTCAAAATGGTGAGCTTATGAATCTGTATGTTTTTAACGCCTGCTGCTATTAAATCTGATATCAGCTTCAATGTCTGAGTCAAATCAGAAACGGTTTCGTTTGGGAATCCATAAATAAAGGAACAGGTGATTTCAATGTCACTTTTCTTAAGCAATGAAATTATTGGAAGAACTCTCTCTAAGCGCAGGTTCTTATTTATTTCTTTCTGCATAGCAGAAGACCCTGTTTCAATTCCGAGGAACATAGCACGGCATCCAGCTTTTGATAGCAAATTTATCAGTTCACCGTCCAATACATCAACACGCGAACTACACCCCCATGTGATGTCTAGGTTATTATTTATGAGATCGTTGCAAAATGTAACGATTGTTTTACGGTTGGCAGTAATAGAATCGTGCTCAAACTGGAATTTATTAATGCCAAAAAGTCGTTGTATTTCTTTTATTTCCTCGATAATACGCGAACTGCTTTTCAATCTGTATTTTTTCTTCCAAAAGCCCTTCGTTGAACAAAACTTACAATGAAATGGACACCCACGCCCAACTTCAATCGGAAACGCCTTGAATTGGCTAACATAGGGGACAAACGCATAATCTAAGTATGGGAGACTGTCCAAGTCTTCAATATATGGCGCAATATCCGTTTGAACAGTGCTATCACCATGACGTATTATAGCACTAGGACATTTCTCATAATTTCTTTTACTGGCATTGACAACGGTATCGTATACTGTGGACTCGCCTTCCCCTAAAGCGACTATATCAATAAATGGAAAACAACGTAATGTTTCTTCACCGCAAACGCTTGCCTGCGGGCCTGAAAAAATAACAACACAATCAGGATTAATAGCTTTAACTCTTTCAGCTATTTTTATTGAAATATGGTAAGAGTTTGCCATTGTATAAAAGCTAACCACTTGAAATCCTTCAGAACAGATGATTTCTGCGCACTTATTGATGTAGTTATAACTAAATCCTTCTTTTGGAATAATGTCATTAACATCAAGTTTTGTAAAATCAACGATCTGTGCTGAAACACCCTTTGACTGCAAAACCGTACAAAGAGAAACGAGCCCAATGGGGAATGAATCTAGTTTATTTGTAAAAATAGCATTTATAAAGCCTATTTTCATTTTTACCTCTTCTGTTCTTGACTAATCGGGTATCTGCACACTATACGAATTATCCATAGTGTGCAGATGAGAGATGCGTCTGAAATAAAAGACAAGAGTTGGTGTTACGTCAACGCAATGTCGATTACATCAGAGAAATTGATTTCTTCCGGCACCGGAAGTTCTACACGAGTTTCTTCGTTCATTAGTTCCACCTCCTTTTATTTTCTTTATATAAACGCGGGATCACTCTGGAAATGATCCGGAAAGATATTTGATATAGTCAAACGTCTCTCCATGCATCTATATATCATTTAATAAGTTGCTACTTGGTTAGTACCTCATGTTTTTAATCCTCTCCTATCTTCAGAACCCTATTCTGTCGGCAACTTATTTGCACGCAAGTCCAACAGACGTATACATCCGAGCAACACAACAAGCAGACTGCCGCAAATCAGCGGAATAACGTAAGATTCCACCATGTCAACAGCTGTACCAGCCAAAAGCAGCGATATAGGTATCAAACTATATGATACTGCTGTCAGAGTGCCAATAACTTGGCCACGAAGGTCATCTTGGACAAATATTTGGATTGTTGTAATTGTCTTGATGTTGATTGCTACGCTTAGCCAACCAACGATAAACTCAAGTATGCAAAAAGCCATAACTGTGAGGATATGATGATATGGAATCCGCGCAATAAGACTAATCAATAGCATTATGAATCCAAGGCTTCCTACTTTAACATATGGGTATTTAAGCTCCGTTTTACAAGGATGTTTGGTTTGGAACAAGGCGCTTAAAACAGATCCAAAGCCGAGGCATCCGGTGATTATCCCATAACTGCCAGAAGAAATCCCAAGAGCGTTCGTAATGATGAACGGAACCGCTACACTGATCCCTGCTGTAACGCAAAAATTTACAAGACCGTCGCCAAAAAGAAATGGGCGAAAATCCTTATTTCTCAATAGCCAAAGGAATGCGGAATATGTCTTTTTCTCCGATTGTTCTTTGAATGAAGTAGTTTTTGCCGCATTAAATATAAGGAATAATTCACCGAATGCAGATATTAAGAATGAAGCGATATTGATTACGGCAAACATTTTTACAGGGATAGCGCTGATAAGGACTCCCCCAACAGCAGGCGCTAAGATGTTGACGCCGGATGTAATGAGCTGCGATGCGGAAGCCAGCTTTTTTAACCCGACCGCATCCTTGATTCCGTCAAGGTTTGGCAAGTGAGCATCTACTACATTGTTGAACAGTGCTGAAATGCAGGAGAGAATAAAAATCGTACAGTATATAGCGGGCAAGCTAAAAAACACCAGCGGTATAACACAGGTAATTGCGCTTGCTATATCACATACGACGAGCATCCTGTTCGGATGCTTCAATCTATCGCTGACTCTTCCAGCAATCATAGAAAAAATGATTGTAGGAAGATAATTCACCAAAAGTGAAATGCTGAAGTTCAGCCCCGATCCGGTCTGCTTCAGAATATACCAGCTCAAAGCAAATGAGAACAGCTTTGTTCCAATGTAGGAAACGCCCTTACTCAGAAGTAATAAAACACGATTATTCATAGTGATTTTGCCTCCTCAAAGCTTTTCCCATAGAGCAGATAGCTTTTTGTCGTTAAAGGCGTTAATGGCTCGTTCCAAACTTTCAAGTGCCGTTGTTCCGAGATCGTCATATGCGTTTACCCTATCTATAAACTCAATATAACGTATGTTGCTCATATCAAAACAAGGAACAGCATCATAACCGCGTGCAAACGCTTGAGCCTTCTTCAATGAGATAATTGCGTCGTCCTTGTTTTCGCTTTTTATCTGCATAAAGGCGAGAAAAACATAGAATCTGCCAAGCATCTTATCAAGAAAACTTGTTTTTCCGGGCTGAGTCAAACCGGAAATGAGTTCAATTCCCCAAAGTAGGATTGATTCAGCGGAAGAATAATCATTTCGCACACAAAAAACAGTTGCATATCCTTCGATCATACGCATGATTGCAGTAATATTTTGCAACAATGCCATTGATAAAAAGGGCACAGCATCCTCTGCGAGATTTTGATCGGTCGCCAGTATGAACCCGATTCTGTCATTATAGTGTCCGCCCGCATTGTACTGTTTCAGAAGTTCTATGGCTTTTCCCCCTTCATTGATCATTAAGTACACATCCGCCATTTCACCATGAAGCGTCAACTCACTGATAGCCGGGTCTGTGTTCTGCGGTAGCAGCATACAGGACTTTTCCAGAAGCTCCAAGGCCCGCAAAAGCAACTTTTCCTCGTGCCTTTCCATACCGAAGACTCGATATAAAATGGCACTCTCGTGAACTACTTCAAAAGCGTGAGGGAATTTCTTTAATGCTTTTTCCGCTTCAGAGAGCCCGACATATTCTTTCTTGATTCGGTATTCTTTTAGGCGCTGAACTGTAACAGATAATCTATTGTCCTTCATTGTATAACCCAATAGAGCATCCACGGACATATCAAAGTAATCCGCTATTTCTATAATCATATTTAACTCGGGTACAGACAGGTTTGCTTCCCACTTGTATACGGCTCCTGAGGTAACGCCCAAATCCGCAGCAAGCTGCTCTTGTGTTAAACGCTTTTTTTTGCGGTACATCCGTATGTTCTCAGCAAGCATCATTTCCATAATCAATCCTCCCGTCCATTCTATTATAGCAGAAGAGCACACTAAAGTGAACATACCATCAGTACTAATAAGAAAGCATATTTCATACCAACGGTATGAAATATGCTCTTGTCATACTGAAATGTTCATTAAACAAGAATTACTTTGAATGCTTGCTTCACACTCCTAAAGGTTCTTATGGATGCACGGGCTGTTTCTTCCATATGAAAAACGCAACTGTCTTTGATGAAAACAGTTTTAATCTCGACTCATTTGCCGACATGTGAAAAGATAAGGCAAAAGCAATGCATGCGCATCCTATTCTAATTAGATGCTACCTTTCCTGTTTTGGAGTCTATGTCTAACATCGCTGTTTACATATATCAGAAGTCAATAAAAGAGTAGACCCAACGGCTTGGAAATGTCGAGCGGATCTTTCTATAGTCTCTAAAAAGACCTGTCGATATCATCTATGTATTAATAGCGGGTAGGCATGCGTGGATGCTCCAATAATCGTAGTCCATCAAGATGAATAGCGCCGCCGTTTTTTCTGTATCCTAAGCTACTCGCTTTTGTCTCTCATGGTGTACAATTTCCTGTTGCAATATATTTATCTCGGAAAAGTTGCAGCCAGCAACGAGCCGAGACATCGCGTTGCCTAATCTTGTCTGGAACATATATTCTTGATGCTTTTAATACACACAGCGCAGAAAAACGCAAAGGGATAAAAAAATGTGAAATCAAATGCACGCCTTCCATGTAAAAAGCCAAATTCTGTATCTTGCCGTCCTGGAAACAGAGCGTTCTTACACGGTAGCGTGCCCTGGCATGTCCTCCGGTGTGCATGGAAGACTCCTGTGTAAAACACGCCGACACATCAAAATCCTCGGACTTTTGAAGGGCAGCTTTCTGTGTGATCTGCAACCCGTCGATGCGGTCTACCCGGAACTTCGCAATCTGCTGCCTGTGTTCGTGGAAGCCCACGAGGTAGTAGGTATCGTTATTCCAGAGCAGGGCATATGGGGAGACGGAATAGACTTTCCCGCCGTTTCGATGCACGCGCTCCTTGGCGGGGGAATAATCAAAGTAGCGGAAGGCGATTTTCCTTCGCTCTGCAATAGCGGTCTGGATGCGGTCTACGCTGATGTAGACGCTCTCGTTGACAGCTTTTACGCGGCTGTCGATGTACAGATGCCGTTCCAGCAGCGCGGCGTCTCCGGGAGCAACAAAGGTCGTCAGCCGCTTGACCAGCTCCTTGCTTTTTCCCGGCGTGATGAACCGCGCAGATTGCACCGCGTCGATGAGCAGCTTAACCTCCGGGGCTTCAAAGTGCCGGGTTGCCACATGGTAGAGGTTCTGCACTCTGCGTTCTTTGACGATATCCACGCCGAACTCCACAAGCTGTTCAATGTCGTTGCGGAGCGTTCGCGGGTCGGCGGTGATGCCGTGTTCCTTCAATTGGGCGGAGATATCCGCAAGGGAGACCGGGTGCGCTTCGTCCGTGGTCTCCCAGAAGTATTTGAACAGGATGAGCGTGCGGTTTGTAAGTGCCATTTTTTCCTCCTTTGCTGGAGCTTGTTCCTGTAAATTATAGGTCAGCTGCAATGAAGTGGATTGATGTCCATATTGTCTCCAGCAGTGGAAGGTCTTTCCCATAACTTATTTGCTGGCTCTATAATACAGTAACGGATGTTCCAATGGACTCCAAGAGAAGATTAAGCGGACGATCGCAGAAAAGACAGAACATCTGACCAAACGGCATCGGATTATTGTGGAAGGACTTTGACCGAATCGCCAAAGGATGCACATACCAGTGTCCTGACCATCATAAGTATTTATACCAAAATCTGTCCAGCAGATACCCAAGCAGCAGGCCAAGCAAAGACGATGAAAAAACCACAAGCAAGGTGTTCCAATTTGAAAATTCTGCGGGCAAATTCGGCGCGATAATCGAAAATGACGCAAAATCGGCTGACCCTGAAATATAAAAGCAAAGTAGGAGATATGCTACAACAGGGATGCAGCCTATCGTCACATTTTTAAGCAGCATGATCATGAAATAGAGGAAATTGATTATAATACCAAACTGCAATGCAAGACGCACATATTCCAGCCAGGACACCCGGAACATGATTGCTGCAAATATAATTGTGGGAAAGACCATCAGCAAATAAGCTGAACAAAGCAAAAGCAATTCGCCAACACAAGTTTTGTGGTATTTTGTGCAGGCACGAAGCGCTTCACACCCGTCGCCTTCTACCCAGACATGGAGATATCCCATCGGCCAAAGCAGTCCACATAAGGGAATAAACACTTGTGCCATGTAAATAAAAGTGCTGCGCGCCTCTGAGGGATCAACATAAAAATACTTGATAGCAGACACGCCCGGCAGCAGGCAGTATGCGATAATGATAGGAATGAAGAACAGGGGCTTACAATTACGCAGAATAATGCGTAACAATTTCAAGCGCAGCCTCATCGTATCCCCCTTATTATATTTATATATCCATCTTCAAGTGTCGGTTGAATCGATTTGCCGGGTTGTTCTTCGTTGGAAAGCACACGCAGGTATGCTTCCCCATCAATTTGCTCCCTGCGCAGGATGTAGTATGGAGAAGTAAGTTCTTTCTGCCTTTTCTCTGAAACATGCCACACATGCTTCATTGCAGCCTTCCGTATATTTTCCGGCGTGTCCTGGCAAATACTTTTCCCGTGTGACAGTATGATTATATGGTCGCAAAGAGCTTCAACATCTTCCACGATATGTGTTGAAATCAAAATCGTGCAGTCCTCTCGGTGTTGAGAAATCAGATTTTTGAAGCGCAGTCTTTCTTCAGGATCAAGTCCTGCGGTAGGTTCATCAACAAGGATTAGTTCGGGATTCCCAAGCAGGGCTTGTGCAACACCAAGCCGCCGGATCATTCCGCCGGACAGTGTTTTTACCTTATCAGAATGGCGCTCCCAAAGATTTACATCTTCCAGGCAGTCATGAATGTCCTTTCCTTGGCGATTGGAGGGTATTCCTTTCAATTCTGCAAAATACTCCAGAACCTCATAAACCGTGAGTTCCCGAAATGCTCCAAATTTTTGAGGAAGATACCCCACGTTGGAAGGTGTAATGATTCTTCCATTATAACGGTAAATTCCTGCAACGCACCGCATAAAGGTTGTTTTCCCGGAACCATTTGGGCCAAGCAAGCCATAAACTCCATGCGTTAGCTGAACAGAAATATTATCAAGAACGGTTTTCTTACCGAAGCTCTTGGAAAGGTTATCAACTGTTAGCATTCTTATTCCCCCAATCTATAAAGAAATTCTATTTGGTTGCATTCTGGCGCCGATTTTTTCAGATACTGATAAACTGCTTTCAAGACGAAGTTTTCTCCTAACAGGTTGGCTTTATAGCTGAACAGTTCAGAAAAGAGATTGCTGGCTTCTATGTACTCTGACCATTCCTCCAAATCTTCTATTTCATTGGCAGAATCATATCGAGTAAGAATTTCAACGCTCGACCACGGGATTTCAGCAACTTCACGGCTGCCGCCAAAAATCAGATAATCCGAGAACACGTTATATAGCAGCATTGTGTTTTTCTCCTTGGGCATCGTTGCAAGTAAATGCTGTTTGCAAAGAGAATCTGCCGTAACCGACCAGTCTGCCGTAATAATATGATCGCTGAATTCGACATATCCTTCCTGACCAGAGTTGGCAGCCATAATTGTTACCGGCTGCATGAAAATGGTCTTTCCAATCAGGTCGAATGCTGCTGTTTCACCAACTTGATCGGCGAGTCTTTTCCAAGCCTCCT
>ERZ827104.3287-NODE-3287-length-11582-cov-3.169689_pt1 | contig 11582 bp, 10 predicted proteins | sample MGYA00519781_ERZ827104 | MGnify/ENA primary metagenome ERZ827104 (study PRJEB31778, sample SAMEA3449257) | human gut metagenome | biome: human gut; feature: human-associated habitat; material: faeces | place: United Kingdom | collected 2010/2012 ... | reverse complement strand
CAGACGGAGATGGAAAGCTGACTTATAAGGTAAAGGATGAGTCTGTGGTTACGGTAAGCGCTGACGGAAAAGTAACGATCAAAGGAACAGGAACAACAGATGTCGTGATCACGGCTGCAAGAACAGACGCTTACGAGTGGGCATCGAAAACGATCCATATCAGTGTCCGGGGTGTGGTGAAGAAAAAATCGCAGACGATCACCGTCGCGGATATTATCAGTATCTATGAAGGAAATACGGTAGCATTAGACGCTGCAACGGATGGGGACGGAACAATTTCTTATGTGTCAGATGATAAAACGGTTGCAAGCGTGGATGCTTCCGGAAAAGTCTGTGGAATAAAACAGGGGACAGCACATATTACTGTTCTTGCATCAGAAACGGAATTGTATCATGCATCAGAGACAATCGTCACAGTAACTGTGAAGCCAAAAAAGACACAGAGTAATACAGATCCGGGGAAAAAACCATCGGATAACGTGTCGAAGGATGATTCACAGACAACAGAGGATAAAAAACCTTCTGATGGCGGCAACAATACATCCGGGACAACAGATGGTCAGCAGACAAAGAAGAAACAGACCATAAAAGCAAAAAATATCACAAAGACATACAGTACAAAAACATTTTCCATCGGAGCAAAGACAAATGGTGGAGGTAAATTAACATACAAGGTGGCAGATAAAAAAATTGCGACCATAAGTAAGACCGGAAAGATCAAACTGAAAAATTATGGACAGACAAAAATTACGATCAAAGCAGCCGCAAAAGGAAAATATAAGGCAGCAACAAAGACGATCACATTAACCGTAAAACCGGTAAAGGTAAAAGTAATCTCTGTAAAGCAGCTAAAGGCAAAGACGTTACAGGTAAAGTGGAAAAAGGATAAGAAGGCATCCGGTTATATCATTCAGTACTCCACAGATAAGAAATTCAAAAAGAATGTGAAAAAAGCTGTTGTCACAAAAAACCAGACCGTTACGAAAAAGATCACGAAATTAAAACCGGGAAAGAAATATTATGTCCGTGTGTGTGCATATAAAAATTCTCACGGAAAAAAAGTACAGGGAAGTTATGGTACGGTAAAAAGTGTAAAATTGAAGTGATATGCATCGGCATAAAAGTGGTAAAGGATGGAGAAACGTTATGAAAATGAAAAGAATACTGACTGGAATGCTGGGAGCAGCTATTTTAGCTGCAGGCGTAAATCTATTGTCCGTACAGGCGGCAGAAAATGCAGGAGTGATGGAATATATAGCTGCGACAGAATACATAGAGGAAACAGAAGCAGCAGAGCCGGAAAATGCAGAAAAACAGGTGTTTGAAACTGAAGAAGATACAAAAACAGCAGATACGGGTGAATTTACGATCAACAACGGTCTGTTGACAAAATATACCGGAACAGCAGAGACGGTTACAATCCCTTCAAATGTCCGTAGAATTGGCGAGTCAGCATTTCAGAATAATAAATACATCAAAAGCGTAATCATTCCGGGAAATGTACGGAAAATTGAAATGCTGGCATTTTATGGATGCAGCAATCTGGAAAGTGTCACAATGGCAGAAGGTGTAGAAGAGATTGGTATGCAGACATTTTCCGAAACTCATTTGAAAAGTGTTGTTCTTCCCAAATCCATAATCAAAATGGATAGACTTGTGTTTACAAGCTGCAATCGGCTGACAAGTATTGATTTTACAGAGGGCACTTATAATATTAATGGTGATATCATAGGTTCCTGTGCTGCGCTGACAGAGATAAAGGTTTCAGGCAATAATACGAGATATCAGGTTAAAGATAACGTGTTATATGAAAAGAATGGAAAAACAATTTGTTATTGTCCGGCAGGCCGCAAGACTGATATGAATGTGCCGGATGGAGTAGAGCATATCGGAGATTTTGCATTCTGGGATTGTCTTACAACGAAAGTTACACTTCCTGATAGTGTAAAAAGTATTGGAGAACGGGCATTTTTTTCGACCGGAATGGAGACGATGATACTTCCGGCGAATCTGGAGTCGATTGGAAAAGAAGCATTTTTTTATTGCAAAAATTTAAAACAGATCACAATTCCGGCTAAGACAACAAAAATAGGAAACAATGTGTTCGGCAGCTGTGATCACTTAGAGACGATCAATGTGGTGGCAGGGAATACGATATACAGATCAGAGGATGGCATATTGTATGGCACAGAGGAAGGCAGACTCGTGTTGATTAATTGTCCTGCCGGGAAAAAAGGCAGCGTGAAGATCTTAGAGGGGACGGTGGGAATCCTTGATGGTTCCTTCAGTAACTGTGAAAAGATCACATCGGTAGATATGCCGGACAGCGTAAAGAGCATTGGCGAAGATGCATTTAAATCCTGTTCCTCGCTTATAAAAGTCCGGTTCTCAAATCAGCTTACGGATATAGGAAACTATGCCTTTTATAGGTGTGATTCCATGCAGCAGGTACATCTGCCGGACAGTGTTAAAGATTTGGGGGCATGGGCTTTCCGGTATTGTGATGCGTTAACAGAAGTAACAATTTCCAAAAATATTTCGGATATTCCGGATAATGCGTTTGGTGGCTGTACAAATCTGACCGGTATTACCATACCAGACGGGGTAAAAACAATAGCAGACAATGCGTTTTCGTATTGCAGCAATTTAACGATATACTGTAGTTCAGGTTCTGCTGCAGAAAAATATGCGAAAAATAACAATATTAAAAGAAAGGTAACTGACGAACGGAAAACCCAGACGATTACGACAGATAATGATAACATTGAAAAAACGGTTGGAGATCCGGATTTTAAGATCACTGCAAAAACAACCGGGGATGGAACTCTAAGTTTTTATTCGGGAAACGAAGATATCATTCAGGTATCTGAAAATGGAGCTGTAAAGATCATCGGAGCAGGTACGACCAATATTGTGATCACGGCATCTGCGACGCAAAATTGTAAAATGGCGCAGACAGAAATTTATATTACAATAAAAAATAAAGAAACGGATCAAAAGCGTGTGCAAAAGATCACGTATTCTTATCAGGCAGATAAAAAGGATCTGAATATTTTCTATCTTGACGCAAAGTCAGATGGGGATGGTAAGATATCTTACCGGTCAGAAAACGAAAAAATCGTAAAAATAGATGCAGATGGAAAAGGATATATCTTAGGTTCCGGGACAGTAAAAATTATTATCTCGGCATCAGAGACAGATACCTGTGCGGCAGCGCAGAAAATAGTTACGTTAAATGTAGAAAAAATAACAGATCAGACAGATGAACCGGGGCAGACACAAAAGCCGGATCAGACAGAAAAGCCGGGGCAGACAGATACTCCGAATCAGCCGGATAAGCCGTCAGACCAGAACGGTAATGCCACACAGCAGAAAAAGAAACAGACCATAAAAGCTAAAAATATTACAAAGACCTACAGCACAAAAACGTTTGCCATAGGTGCCAAATCAAGTTGTGGGGCAAAACTGACCTACAAGGTGGCAGATAAAAAGATCGCAGCCATAAGTAAGACCGGAAAAATCAAATTAAAGAGTTACGGACAGACAAAAATCACGATCAAAGCGGCTGCAAAAGGAAAATATAAGGCAGTAACAAAGACGATTACTTTAACGGTAAAACCGGTGAAGAACCAGATTACTTCTCTGAAATCCAAAAAGGCAAAGACATTTGAAGTAAAATGGAAAAAGGACAAGAAAGCATCCGGTTATATCGTTCAGTATTCCATGGATAAGAAATTCAAAAAGAATGTAAAAAAAGTTGTTGTCACAAAAAACAAAACCACTACCAAAAAAATCACAAAATTAAAGCCGGGAAAGAAATACTATGTCCGCGTATGCTCTTATAAAAATTCCCGCGGGAAAAGAGTGCAGGGAGCTTATAGTAAGGTGAAAACTGTGACGGTCAGAAAGTGATTGCTCCTGTTATTTTCGGAAATAAAAGATTAAAAAATTTAAAAGAATTAATGTAAGAACAGCTATAAACACAGTGTTTATGGTTGTTCTTTTTTTCTATTTATGGTTCCTGATACCTAAGTACCATTTTGCAAAACTTTATCAAATTACCTTGACAAATATTTCCATCAGTCATATACTTTGAAAAGCTAATTATTTGACTATCAAACTATTTGAAAGGCAAATGATTACATGAATCAGAAAATAAGAAAAGAAAATCAGCCCACAATAGAAATAAGGGCAAGGCGCTGGAAAAATGATAAGGCATGCGCAGAAAAGGAGAAAAAATATGTTAGAGAAAATGATCCCGATTATTGCAGAGCAGTTAAATGTAAATGAGTCTGAAATCAAGGCAGAGTCTAATTTCAAAGATGATTTAGGAGCAGATTCCTTAGATTTATTTGAACTTGTCATGGCTCTTGAGGAAGAGTTTGGCGTGGAGATCCCATCTGAGGATTTACCTTCTATCGTAACTGTCAATGATGTTGTTGAGTACTTAAAAGGAAAAGGTGTGGCTTAAGTATGGAAACAAGGGTAAGTAAACTGCTGGGAACGAAATATCCGGTCATTCAGGGTGGTATGGCATGGGTTGCGGAATATCATCTTGCAGCGGCAGTTTCAAATGCCGGAGGTTTAGGTATCATTGGAGCGGCAAGTGCACCGCCTGAGGTGGTCAGAGAGCAGATCAGGGAGGCAAAGAAGCTGACTGACAAACCGTTTGGCGTGAACGTCATGCTGTTAAATCCAAATGCAGCCGAGGTTGCACAGATCGTCATTGAAGAGGGCGTTAAGGTTGTGACCACAGGTGCCGGAAATCCCGGAAAATTCATGGATGCATGGAAACAGGCAGGCGTTGTTGTGATTCCGGTCGTTGCGAGTGTTGCAATGGCAAGAATGATGGAGCGTGGCGGAGCGGACGCAGTGATTGCAGAAGGAATGGAATCAGGTGGACATATCGGTGCGCAGACGACGATGACACTTGTTCCACAGGTGGCAGATGCGGTACAGATACCGGTTATTGCCGCAGGCGGAATTGCGGATGGCAGAGGAGCCGCCGCCGCGTTTATGCTTGGAGCTGAGGCTGTACAGATGGGAACAAGATTCGTTGTGGCTAAGGAGTCAAATGTCCATCAGAATTATAAGGACAGAGTTATAGCTGCCAAGGATATAGATTCAGTAGTAACTGGCAGAAGTACTGGTCATCCAGTAAGGTCACTTAGAAACAGCATGACAAGAGAGTATCTTGATATGGAAAAAGAAGGCGTTGAGTTTGAAAAGCTTGAAAGACTTACTCTTGGAACACTAAGAAAGGCTGTTGTGGATGGTGATGTCAAGCAGGGAACTGTAATGGCAGGTCAGATAGCAGGTCTTGTCAATAAGGAACAGACATGTGAAGAGATTATTAAGGAGCTTATGAAGGAAGTCTCTGAGGTATATAATTCACATAATAAGCTGGCATAAAACAGTGTATGGAAATGAGGATTTAAAAGGTATGGGAAAAACAGTTGTAATGTTTCCAGGACAGGGAAGCCAGCGTACTGGAATGGGAAGAGAAAGCTATAATAGCTGCACTTCATCAGTAAAGTGCTTTAAGAAGGCTGGTGAACTGACAGGTATCAATATGGAGCATTTAATATTTGAAGAAAATGATCTTCTTGATAAAACCGAGTATACACAGATTGCGTTATATGTAACAGAAATCGCCCAGCTTGCTGATATGGTTGAGCAGGGCCTTACGTATGATGCAGCTATTGGACTTTCATTAGGTGAATATAGTGCACTTACTGCAAGTGGTGCGCTATCTTATGAAGATGGTGTAAGACTTGTAAGAAACCGTGGAATATATATGGAACAGGAGGTTCCGGCTGGTATAGGCGCCATGGCTGCAGTTATCGGGCTTACATCAGATGAGGTTGACAGTGTACTTGCTAAATATAACAAGGATAAAAGTGGGAACACAGAGTCTGATAATGATATGTATCCTGATACAGTTTCCGCAGCTAATTACAACTGCCCTGGCCAGATAGTAATATCAGGTAAAAAGGAATGTGTACAGGAGGCTATGGAAGTGCTTAAGGAAGCAGGAGCAAGAAGAACACTCCTTCTTAATGTAAGTGGACCGTTTCATTCAAAGCTTCTTAAGGGCGCAGGTGATAAGCTTATGAAGGATCTTGAAAAAGTTACTTTTGATAAAGTGAAGTATCCTTATGTGGCAAACTGTACAGCTGAGTATGTGGATGAGAATACATCCAGTGGATATATAAAAGAACTTCTTTCAAAGCAGGTATATAGTTCAGTACGTTTTGAACAGTCAGTCAGAAAAATGATAGCCGATGGTTATGATACATTTGTTGAGGTGGGACCAGGAAAGACTTTATCTGGCTTTGTTAAAAAGATAGCTAAGAGCATGGAAAAGGAAGTAGTTATAAAATAACAGGCAATAAATGCAGACAAGATATTGGTAAGGCTTTAGCAATATTGTATCGATGAAAGGCAGTGTGTTATGTGTATGGATAATTGTATAAAAAGATATGAAAACAAGATAGTGCTTGTAACCGGAGCTAGCAGAGGAATAGGAGCTGCTATAGCTGCCCGTTTTGCCAAAGAGGGGGCTGTGGTTATTGTTAATTACAGTGGTAATGATGAGGCAGCAGATAGAACAGTTGAAAATATTCTGGCTGCCAACGGAAAGGCAGAAAAATACAAGTGTCAGGTTGATTCGTATGAAGAAACTGAAAAAATGATTACATATATAATGGATAAATATAAGAGAATAGACATTCTTATAAATAATGCAGGTATAACAAAAGATGGTCTTATCATGAGAATGAAAGAGGAAGATTTTGACAGAGTTATAGATGTTAATCTTAAGGGAACATTTAACTGCATAAGACACGTAAGCAGATACATGTTAAAGCAAAGAAGCGGAAGAATAATCAATATGTCATCAGTTGTAGGCATAGCTGGTAATGCAGGACAGGTTAATTACAGTGCTTCTAAAGCAGGTGTGATAGGTATTACCAAATCTGCGGCAAAGGAGCTTGCATCGCGAGGAATAACTGTTAATGCAGTTGCACCTGGATATATTGATACAACAAAGGTTTTATCTGATGAACAGAAGAAGTCAGTACTTGATATGATTCCTCTTTCAAGAATGGGAAGCGTGGATGATATAAGCAATGCTGTAGCATTTCTGGCATCAGATGAAGCAGCATACATAACAGGACAGGTGATATCAGTAGATGGAGGTATGAATATCTGATGAGAAGAGTAGTTGTTACAGGTATGGGTGCAATAACACCTATAGGTTTAAGTGTGGATGAATTCTGGAATTCTGTTAAAGAGAATACAGTTGGAATAGATAATATAACAAGATTTGATACAACAGATTATAAGGTTAAGCTTGCAGCAGAGGTAAAGGATTTTGATGCTAAGAATTATATGGATTTCAAGGCAGCCAAAAGGATGGAAAAGTTCAGCCAGTATGCTGTTGCGGCCGCGCATGAGGCTATGAAGGATTCGGGGCTTGATATGGCTAAAGAGGATGCTTTCCGTGTTGGTGTATCAGTAGGCTCTGGTGTTGGAAGCCTTGAAGCTATGGAAAGCAATCACAAGAAGCTTCTTGAAAAGGGTCCATCTAGGATTAATCCGCTTCTTGTACCTCTTATGATAACTAACATGGCAGCTGGCAATGTATCAATACAGCTAGGTTTAAAGGGTAAGAATATAAATGTTGTTACAGCATGTGCTACTGGAACTAACTCTATAGGTGAAGGCTATAGAAGCATACAGCATGGAGAAGCAGATGTTATGTTTGCAGGTGGAACTGAAAGTTCTATATCTCCTATTGGAATCGGTGGTTTTGCTGCGCTTACAGCACTTTCAACATCTACAGACCCTAAGAGAGCCTCTATCCCATTTGACAAAGAAAGAAATGGCTTTGTCATGGGTGAAGGAGCAGGTGTGGTTGTACTTGAAGAACTGGAGCATGCTTTAAAGAGAGGAGCGCATATATATGCAGAGATCACAGGCTATGGCTGTTCTTCTGATGCATACCATATAACATCACCTATGGAGGATGGAAGTGGAGCTGCATATGCTATGACAAGTGCCATGAAGGAAGCAGAAGTAAAACCAGATGATATCGATTATATAAATGCACATGGAACAAGTACCCATCATAATGATCTTTTTGAGACAAGGGCGATCAAGCTGGCACTTAAGGATGCAGCTTACAATGTGCCTGTAAGTTCAACAAAATCCATGGTTGGACATCTGCTTGGTGCAGCGGGCGCAGTTGAGTTCATAGCCTGTGTCAAGTCAATCCAGGATGGTTATATACATCCAAATGTAGGACTATCAGAAACAGAGGAAGAAATGGATCTTAATTATGTCAAGGATGAAGGAATCGAAAAGGACGTTGATGTAGTCATGACGAATTCTCTTGGTTTTGGTGGACATAATGCAACTCTTATAGTAAGAAAGTATTCATAATATGATGAACGCTTAAAGTACATAAGTAGATTGCTGGTGAGATATATGGAATACCAGAATATGAATAAAAGGTCATGAAGAAATGGAGATAATATATGGAATTAGAAAATGTAATAAAGCTCATTAATGCTGTATCAGAATCTTCACTTACAAGCTTTAGCATGGAAGATGGCGACACTAAGCTTTCGCTTGGCGCTGACAGAAGTGACAGGGCAGCTGTTAAAGAAACTGCCGGTGCTGATGATATAGTTAATAGCGATAACGGCAATGAATCAGGATTGAATAAATCGGACATTAAAACTTCTGATGATAATGTGCTTACTGTTAATTCACCACTTGTAGGTGTATTTTACAGTTCAGCATCTCCGGAAGCTGATGCATATGTAGCAATAGGTGACAGGGTTAAAAAAGGTCAGGTAATCGGTATAGTAGAAGCAATGAAGCTTATGAATGAGATTGAAAGTGATTATGATGGTGTGGTTACTGATATTCTTGTAGATAATGAACAGATGGTTGAATATGGACAGCCTATGTTTGTTATAAAACCAGTCTGACAATACGTCGGTATCAAAGGCATGGGTTTTTGATACCGACATTATATATATGAAATTCGATTATTTAATATAAGGAGTTAAGTATGCTTACAACAAAGGAAATAATGGATATTATACCACACAGACATCCTTTTCTGCTTGTGGATACGATAGATGAACTTGAGCCTGGAATAAAGGCAACAGGATATAAGTGTATTACATATGATGAGCCTTATTTTGCAGGACATTTTCCAGCTGAGCCTGTTATGCCGGGGGTCCTTCAGATAGAGGCATGCGCACAGGTAGGCGCTGTTGCGATACTTTCGCTGGAAGAAAACAAAGGTAAAACAGCATATTTTGGTGCAGTTAATAATGCAAGATTTAAAAGAAAAGTAGTTCCTGGTGATAAACTTAAGATGGAATGTGAGATTATAAAGAAAAAAGGACCAGTTGGCGTGGGAAAGGCTGTTGCGACGGTAGATGGCGAGATTGCACTTACAGCAGAGCTTACATTTATGGTAGGTTAATCCGTCTGATGTTATAAATATAATATGTGGATTATGGAATGATTATAAGGAGATGAAGCTGTGTTTAATAAGATATTGATAGCGAACAGAGGCGAAATAGCTGTTAGAATAATAAGAGCCTGTAGGGAAATGGGTATACAGACAGTTGCAGTATATTCTGAGGCGGATAAGGAAGCACTTCATACGCAGCTGGCTGATGAGAGTGTATGTATAGGAAAGGCAGCAGCTAAGGATAGTTACCTTAATATGGAAAGAATATTGAGTGCAACAGTAGCTACACATGCAGATGCAATACATCCAGGCTTTGGATTTCTTTCTGAAAACAGTAAGTTTGCATCATTATGTGAAAAATGTAACATCACATTTATAGGTCCAGATTCAGATATCATAGAGAAAACAGGTAATAAACAGGAAGCAAGAAATACAATGATATCAGCAGGTATTCCAGTTATTCCAGGAACCAAAGAACCAGTTATGGATGCAGAAAGAGGAAAAGAGCTTGCAGACAATATAGGTTATCCTGTTATGGTTAAAGCTGCACTTGGCGGCGGTGGCAAGGGGATGCGTGTTGTATATACAAAAGAAGATTTTAAAAGGGAATTCGATAACGCACAGAGAGAAGCTGTGAATGGCTTTGCTGATGGCACAATGTATATAGAAAAATATATAGAAAAGCCAAGACATATAGAGTTCCAGATATTAGCTGATAAATATGGAAATACAATTCATCTTGGTGAAAGAGATTGTTCAATACAAAGAAATCACCAGAAGTTAGTTGAGGAATCACCCTCTCCTGCGTTGAATGATGAATTAAGAAAGAGAATGGGAGATACTGCAGTGGCAGTGGCTAAGGCAGTTAACTATGAAAATGCAGGAACAGTTGAGTTTCTTCTTGACAAAAACGACAATTATTACTTTATGGAGGTAAATACCCGTATTCAGGTCGAGCATGGTATAACGGAACTTGTGACAGGTGTTGATCTTATAAAGGAACAGATAAAGATAGCAGCCGGCGAAAGTCTTGGTATTAAGCAGGAGGATGTAAGGATACATGGTGCTGCCATGGAAATAAGAATCAATGCTGAAAACCCTGAAAAGAACTTTGCACCTAATCCGGGAACAATAAAGAATATACATATACCAGGTGGTAATGGTGTAAGAATAGATACTGCAGTTTATAGTGGATATACGATACCTCCTTTTTATGATTCCATGATAATGAAGGTTATGACATATGCAAACGACAGGAAAACAGTGATTGAGAAGATGAGAAGTGTCCTTGGCGAGATTATTATTGAAGGTGTCACAACAAATACAGATTTTATGTATGATATATGCCAGAATGAGAAGTTTATTAAAGGTGATGTCAGTACAGATTTCATACCAGAGGAGTATCCACAGGTATGTAAAAAATAGTTGTTCGTTATGCACAGTAAGAGTGCGTGGAAATGAGGATTTATATGCAGATAAAAGGCTTGTTTAAAAAGAATATCCATAAAAATAAAATCAACAATCTGGATAGCAGTAATATAAATGTTCCAGATGGATTATATACGAAATGTCCGGTTTGTTCAAAAATAATTTTAACAGAGGACATGTATCTGAATAATTGTGTATGTCCGGAATGTGGATATTATATGAAGCTGGATGCCAGAACAAGGATATCCATGGTAGTGGATAAGAATACATTTTCAGAATGGGATACTAACATTGAAGAGAGCAATCCATGTGAATACCCAGGTTATGAGGAGAAAATCCAGAATCTTAAAAGAAAAACAAATCTTGATGAGGCAGTAATAACCGGTGTTGGAAAGATAGATGGCAGCAAAGCTGTTATAGGTGTCTGTGATACAAGATTTCTTATGGGCAGCATGGGCGAAGTTGTAGGTGAAAAGCTTACACGGGCAGTTGAGAAGGCTACAGAGCAGAAGCTGCCGGTTATTATATTTACATGCTCAGGCGGAGCCAGGATGCAGGAGGGAATAGTATCTCTTATGCAGATGGCAAAGATAAGTGCCGCATTAAAAAAACATGATGAGGCAGGACTTTTATATATCACTGTTCTTACTGACCCTAC
>ERZ827104.3284-NODE-3284-length-11586-cov-2.773220_pt1 | contig 11586 bp, 5 predicted proteins | sample MGYA00519781_ERZ827104 | MGnify/ENA primary metagenome ERZ827104 (study PRJEB31778, sample SAMEA3449257) | human gut metagenome | biome: human gut; feature: human-associated habitat; material: faeces | place: United Kingdom | collected 2010/2012 ... | reverse complement strand
GCCGACACCGAAGGCAGCCAGCTGCCCTTCACCGCCAGCTACATCACCCCCTACCCGGAGCTGAACGAGGAAGAAGCCGACCTGTTCTATCAGGAGGGCACCCCGGAGGTACCCTTCCAGTCTAATCAGGAGTGGTACGCTACCTTTACCGGGGAGGATGGCTCCCGCTACGCCGTCACCCTGGAGGACGAGGACACCCTTGCCCTGAAGTTCTATCTGGACGGCGAAGAGAGCTACATGAGCCTTGTCAATACGGTCTACTTTGCGCGGCAGGAGGCCATGGGCTGACCGCTGCCGACCCACACCGGGAGGAATGCACCATGAAACACACCAAAAAGATCACCATCCTCCACTCCAATGATCTGCACGGAGACTTTCTGGCAGAGCAGGTGGACGAAAAACTGGTGGGCGGCGTGTCCATGCTGTCCGGCTACATCGAAAAGGTGAGGGCAGAGGAGCCCAACACCATCTACGCCATTGCAGGTGATATGTTCCGGGGCTCGGTCATTGATTCCGAATACAAGGGGCTTTCCACTATCGAGATCATGAACGCCCTTGCCCCGGACATCGTTACCATCGGCAACCACGAGGTGGATTACGGCATCGCGCATCTGCTGTTCATCGAAAAATGCGCGCGCTTTCCCATCATCAACGCCAACCTCTACATCAAAAACACCCCCACCCGGCTGTTTACTCCCTACAAGATCCTGCGGGTGGACGGCATGAACATCCTCTTCATCGGCATCATCACGGAGGACCTGACCGTCTTCAACACGCCGGAGATCGTCGACGGCGTCGCCTCCGTATGCGAAACGCTGAACTATCATTATATTCTGAGCAATCTGCGTTTCAACAAGCGCTACCACGACAATCCCTGGGACTATCCCGAGAGCAACGTGCTCGTTCGCTCCGCCGTGAACGATCTGCTGTCCAAGCAGGTCGCGGGCATCATCTATATCGGCTGTCACAGCCACCTTGTCGCATCGCTGAAGGCGCATGCCCATATCCCGTTCGTGTGCGTTTACTGCACCTGCGAGGATCAGGACGTGCCCTGCGTCGGCTATGATGACCGTCTTGCCGCCTATGAGGCAGGAAGCCGTTGGCGCGGCGCAGGGTGTGCACGGAGTGGATGGGCCCCGTGATCATGCCGATGTGCTCCGACGTGTGCTCCAGCAGAGTGCCAACGGCTTCCTGCAGGCCCTGCACGACCACGGCGTAGCCTATGACTCTTCGCTCGTCCGCGCAAGTGACTGGGACCGTGACTCCGGCTACCGTCTCGGCGGCGAGCTCATCCGCGCGGGCGCAAAGGCCATTTTCGCCCAGAATGACCTTGTCGGCACCGGCGTGATCGACTGGTGCAACCAGAACGGCATCGAGGTCGGCAGGGACATCTTCCTCATCGGCTACGATAACCGTGAGATCAGCTCCGTCTGCCGCCCGTCACTCTCCACCGTCGCCCTGCCGCTGTTCCAGATGGGCCAGAGCGCGGGCCACACCCTGCTGGACATGCTCTCCGGCAAGCATCCGGCGCAGAAGGACATCATGCTGGAATGTACGATCATCAAACGAGAATCCACAGGAGGTTAATTCATGAAAGCTCGCATCCGACTGCAGAAGGACTGCATCATCTCCCCCATCGATCCCCGCGTGTTCGGCTCGTTCATCGAGCATCTCGGCCGCGCCGTCTATACCGGCATCTATGAGCCGGGCCACCCGACTGCCGACGCCTTCGGCTTCCGCGGCGACGTGGAAGAGCTCATCCGTCCGCTGCATGTCACGCAGATCCGCTATCCGGGCGGCAACTTCCTGTCCGGCTACGACTGGCGCGACGGCATCGGTCCGAAGGACAAGCGTCCCGTCCGCCCTGACATGGCTTGGAGCGCCATTGAGCCGAATCAGGTCGGCACGGATGAATTCCTGCAGTGGTGCGAGCGCATCGGCGCGCAGCCGATGATGGCCGTGAACCTCGGCACCGGCACGCCGAAGGACGCCGCGGAGCTGCTGGAATACTGCAACGGCGACATGCACACCTATTGGGCGGACAAGCGCCGCGAAAACGGCCGCGAAGCCCCCTACAACGTCAAGCTCTGGTGCCTCGGCAACGAGATGGACGGCCCCTGGCAGATCTGCTCGAAGACGGCCACGGAATACGGCCGCATCGCCTGCGAGACGGCCAAGCTCATGAAGATGTTCGACCCGACCATTGAGACCGTCGCCTGCGGCAGCTCCTACTGCACGATGCCGACGTTCGGCACCTGGGAAGAGGAGGTCCTCCGCCAGAGCTATCCCTACGTCGACTATCTGTCGCTCCATCAGTATTATACGAACCATGAGGGCGACGTCATGAATTTCCTTGCACGCAGCGAGGAGATGGGCGAGTTCATTCAGGAGGTCGCCGCCATCTGCGAAAAGATCCGCCTTGAGGTCGGCAGCGACAAGCACATCGGCCTGTCGTTCGACGAGTGGAACGTCTGGTATCACTACGCCAAGAACGGCAAGGTGCCGGAGAAGTGGACGGTCGCCCGCCCCATTGAAGAGGAGAACTACGACTTTGCAGACGCTCTGCTCGTCGGCAGCATGCTCAACACCCTGCTCAACCACGCCGACGTCGTGAAGGTCGCCTGCCTGGCCCAGCTTGTCAACGCGCTGGCCCCCATTATGACCGAGCCAGGCGGCCGCGCCTGGGCGCAGACGACGTACTGGCCGTTCCTCTATGGCTCGCAGTTCGGCCGCGGCACGGCCCTGCAGCAGGAGGTCGAGGTCCCGACCTATGCCTGCGGCGTCAGCCCGAAGGCCCCGTACCTTTCCAGCTCCGCCGTGCTCTCCGAGGATGGCGCGCATGTGACGGTCTTTGCCGTGAACAAGAGCCTCGACGAGGCCATGACGCTGGAGCTTGACGGCCTGAACGCCGTGCTGGAGCAGCATGTCACGCTGACCGCTCCCTCGCTGGACTCCGAGAACACCGCAGACGCCCAGCCCGCTCTGCCGCGCGAGGTCGCCGTCGGCGCAGAAGCCCCGGAGCTCCCCGCCGCCTCGTGGAATATGCTCCGCTTCCGCCTTGCCTGATTTTGAAGATATCCCCTACCGGCGCAGGTCCCCCCTGCGCCGGTTTTTGCGCCTGTATTGGGTCATTCATGGTAGGGGCGGGGCATGCCCCGCCCGTGCGCGAAGCGGCAAAAGCAGCACCAATTCGGTGCAGTGTACCGTTTCCTGCGCCATGCTTCCTGATGTGTCATTGCGAGGAGCGAAGCGACGTGGCAATCTCGCAGGACCCGGCCGGATAACAGGACACTCCCGGCGAAATTGCAGCTGCCTCCCCGAGATTGCCACGGGCGCAAAGCGCCCTCGCAATGACAAATCGGGAGCCATCGCCGTTTTAGCGATAGCCTGTGCAAATCGTCAGTGCAGCGCCGGGAGCGGCATGCCGCTCCCCTACAATAAGGGTACGATCGACAGCGCGCCGCAAAAGTCAAAAAGGAGCCGCCCGGTGGGCGGCTCCTCCCCTGCCCGCTTCCGCGGACAGGGGAAATTTTTATGGGATCAGTTCTCCGCAGTCAGATAGCGCATCAGAATGACGGCGATCTGGGCGCGGGTCGCGGTCTCCTGCGGGGCGAGGTAGGTCTTGCCGTCGCTCTCGGAGATACCGTTGATGAGGCCCTGCTCCACTGCCCACGCCATGGCGTCGGCGGCGTAATCGGAGACCTTCTCAGCATCCGGGAAGCCGGCGAGCTTGCCCTCGACCTTCTCCGCCTTGGCATAGCGGAAGAGGATCGTCGCGATCTGCTCACGGGTGATCTGGTCGTTCGGGGCGAACGTCGTGGTGTTCACGCCCTTGACGATGCCGTTCTCCGCTGCCCAGATGACAGCGTTCGTGTACCACTGACCGTCTGCCACGTCGGCAAACGGGTTCGCGGCCGTGCTCTCCGGCTCGCCCGCGATGCGATAGAGGATCGTCACGAGCTGGGCGCGGGTCAGGTTGCCGTCGACGTCGAACGCATCGTCCGCAACGCCGTTCATGAAGCCGTTTCTCACCATGAAGTCGACGCCGGTATGATACCAGCCATTCTCCTCCACGTCGGTAAAGTTCGTGCTCGGGCAGCCTGCGGTCTTGAGGGCCTCGCGTGCGGCCGCAAGGATCTCGTCGACCTCCTCGGGCGTCTTGGCGGCTTCGATGGCGGCCTTGGCGTCCTCGATGACCTTGGCATAGTCCTCACGGGCGTGGCCGGTCAGGGTCTCGCTCTCATGCAGGAGCTGTGCCAGCTCGAACGTTGCGGTGTACTTCGAGGCGGCGAGGGCAGCCTCTTCGGCAGCCTTGCGGGCCTCTTCGGCAGCCTTGCGCTCGGCCTCTGCCTTTTCGGCAGCAGCCTGGGCCTCGGCCAGATAATCGATGAGCTCAGCCTTGATCTCAACGACCTTCTGATAGGTCTCGGCCATCTGGCGGGCATACTCGGCAGCCTCGGCGGCAGAGGCAGCAGCCTCGACCTCGGACTTCTTCGCAGCCTCGAGCGCCAGCTCGGCAGCGGCCTTTGCTTCCTCTGCGGCCTTCTGGGCATCCTCGGCAGCCTTCTTCGCGGCCTCGGCCTCAACCTTGGCGCGCTCGGCAGCTTCCTTGTCCTCGGCGCTGGAAGCAGCGGCCTCCTCGGCCTTCTTCTGAGCCTCTTCGGCTCTTGCCTTGGCGGCTTCGGCAGCAGCCTGCGCAGCCTCGGCGGCAGCCTGGGCTTCCTGTGCCTTCAGCATGCTGTCGGCAGCCTGCGCAGCGCTCTGAGCAGCCTGTGCGGCGCTCTGCGCGGAGCGGCCTGCCTCTTCCGCAGCCTTCAGTGCCTCGGCGACAGCCTTGGCAGCCTCGGCAGCAGCGGCGGCGTTGTTCTCCTCGGCAGCCTTCTGGGCAGCGTCAGCGCCTGCCTTGGCCTCTTCAGCCTTCTTCTGAGCTTCTTCGGCCTTGGCCTGTGCGGCCTCGGCAGCGGCCTGCGCGGTCTCAGCAGCCTTGCGGGCCTCCTCGGCAGCGGCGTTGTTCTCACCGGCCTTGGCAGCGGCGGCCTCAGCGGCCTCCTGCGCGGCCTTGGCGGCCTCAACGGCTTCCTCGGCAGCCTTCTGCGCGGCTTCGGCCTCTTCCTGTGCCTTCCTGGCTTCCTCAGCGGCCTTCTGGGCGATTGCCGCAGCCGATGCCGTCAGTTCCTCATACAGCTCCTCGGCAGCGAGCAGCTTTTCATAGCTCTTGACCAGTTCCTTCTGCGTGTCGGTCAGGGCGTCATAGGCGGCGCGGGCAGCCTTGATCGCGTCGCCGCTCTCAAGCGTGACCTCGCCGATGGCGTCGATCAGGTCATCCACAGCCTTTGCGGCAGCGGCGTCGACCAGGGCGGTGTAAGCTTCCTCTGCCGCAGTCAGCTTCTCGTAGTTGTCGACAAGCACCTTCTTGGCCTCGGGCAGCTTGTCATAGGCGGTGCGGGCAGCGTCGATGGCGTCGCCGCTCTCGAGCGTTACCTCGCCGATGGCGTCGATGAGCTCCTTGACCGCAACGACAGCGGGGTCGTCCGGGGCCTTGAGCACGTGGATCGTCAGCATGGCCTTCGTGGCGGTGCCTTCGACCTCGCCCTCGAAGTTCACGTCGCCGACATTGGCCAGCTCGGCAGCCGTGATGGCGGGCCAGGTGACCTTGACGGTCTGGTTGTCGAACGCGCCGTTGTTGTAGCCGACCTTCACGGTCTTCGGCAGCGCCGGGACGATACCCTGCATCGTCGTGACCTCAACGGGCTCGACGCTCGTGATGGTGGCCTTATCCATGTCGCTGCGGACATAGATGGTGCAGGTGGTCATCTTGCCGGTGGAGTTGTTCACGCCGCGGAGCTTGACCTCGCCGTCGGTGGCGATCATGTCAGCCGTCAGGGTCTCCCAGGTAACGGGGACGCTGATGAGCGCGCCGTCCGAGGTGACTGCCGTGACGTTGGAGGGCAGCGTGGGCATGACGCCGGGCTTCGTGGCGAGGAAGACCTCGTTCAGGGAAGCGACGTCAACGGAGGAATAGACCTTGAAACGGTAGATGCCGTTTGCTTGCGCGCCGGAACGGACGGTCACATACAGGCGCAGGCGGGTGGTGGTAACGCGGTCGAATTCAATGCGGTTGTACTTGTTCTTTGCAATGCTGCTCTCGAACGGGGTGGTGATGTTGACATCCTGCCAGGTACCGCTGGCATCGAGGTACTGCATGCGCAGCTTGGACGGGACCTGCGTTCCGCCGCCGTCGTCATACCAATAGATGTCCGCGCCGCCGACGGTCACGGCCTCATCCCAGGTATAGCCGACATAGTGCTCGGAGCCGGCGCTCTGAGGCCAGTTGCCCCAACCCTTGCCGGCGCCCACGTTGGAGCTGGTCGGCTCGAAGCCCGGGTTGTTGATGCCGTTCAGGTTCTCCCAGCTGGAGGTGTAGTCACTCTCGACGGAAGCGGCGTCCGGAGCGACGTCCTCACCGAGGCCGCCCGCTGCGCCCTGCTTCAGGGTGACGGTCAGCTCGGCAGTCGCGCTCAGCTCGCCGTCACTGACGGTGAAGCGAACGGTGTACTCGCCTTCCACGGAGCCGGAGATGGTCGTGGTGGGCTTGTTGGCGCTGCTCAGGATAACCTCGGCGCCCTCCGGAGCGGAGACAAGCTCCCAGGCGTAGCTCATGTCCTTGTCATAGGGCAGGCCGTCGTCGGTGCAGGTCGCCTTCAGGGTAGTGTAGAGGTTGCCGGTCATGGAGGTGTCTTCCGCGAGCTTGACGGACGGAGCCGTGTTCTGCGCGGGATGATCGCGGTCGCCGCCCTCGTTGAAGAGCTGGATCTCGGTCACGGCAGTGAAGCCCTTGTCCTTGTTGGTGAAGGTGAAGCGGAACTGATCCGTCTCGACCGGTGCGAAGTACACGGCGTTGTAGTTCGCGCGCGGAGCGGACGGGGTACGGGTCTGCTGCCGGACGGCCTGCCAGGCCTCGCCGTCCCAGTACTCGACTGCGAACTTGGAGGGCTCGGAGTAGCCGTTCGTCTGGCGGTCGTTGTAGAAGTACAGCGTCGCCATGTCCACGGTCTGCTTGGAGGAGAGCTTCAGCGTCAGGCTGTCGCGCTCGTTCACGCTGCCGTAGTTGCCCCAGAACGGCATGTCGACGGTCGTGCCGTCCACAACTGCCTGCGGATCGGGCACAGTCTCGTTGACTGCCTTGGAGGTGGAGTCGCTGCCGTCGGCGCGGTGCTTTTCTGCCCAGGAGGCTGCACGGGCCTTGTCCGGCGTGAAGGTTGCGGTGACTTCCGCGCCCTCGGCGAGGTTCGTCATGCCGTGCACGCCGGACTTCTCCAGCATGTTGAGGACCTTCTTCTCGGTGATGGCGGTGTTCATCGCGGTGGGGATGGCAGCGCCGCCGTTATTGGTGACGATCTCGACAGCGCCGTCGGGGAAGGAGATTTCCTTCGTGGCGGAGTCATAGACGACATGGGCCAGATCCTTCAGGGTGAAGGCCAGCGTGCCGTCGATGTACAGGGAGTAGCCCTCGGGGCACTCGTTGTACCAGGTCTTGCCGTCGTCCGGCTTATCCCACACGACCGTCAGGTCATGACCGTGATAGCGGACGTTGTTGACCATGAAGTGGTCATAGGAGAAATCGATCGGGCTCAGCTCGATCTTCTCATCGGAACGCGGCTGGATACCGGCCATGTCCTCGATGAAGAGGTAGGTGTAGTTGCCGAGGATGTTGTGGTAGATCCAGGAACGATAGTAGTTCTCATAGGTTCTGCCGTCGATGTTGTGGAACTCGTTGTTGTTCGGATAGCGGATGTCGCCTGCATCGGGGTAGACGTTCCATGCCATCCACTCGGCCATCATGGCGAGCATGTCGTCGGTGATGTAGGTCTGCTCCTTGTCATAGGTACGCAGAGCGGACTCATACAGACGGAGCTGCACGGTGAAGTTGATGTTCGAGAAGTTGTTCGAACCGCTGACCTCCTGGTTGTGGACCTGGTTGGCGGTGTAGAACGGGAAGATCGGGAACTCCTTGCCGTTGGAGAAGGCCTTGAGGGCTTCCTTGTACTTCGTGACGGAAGCGGCATCGTCGGGGACGAGGCCCACGGCAAAGTAGTTGTAGTTGTTGGACTCGGTGTACTTGACGAGGTTGGGCTGGTTAGCGTTATGCTGTGTGCCGGTCGGACGGACGGCATAGGTCTCGAACTTCTGGCACTCCTCGCACCACATGAGCTCGAGGACGTCGGCCTTGATCTTGTCGGCCAGATCGCGGTAATACTTGGCCTGCTCGGTGTTGCCCAGCTGCTCATAGAGCTTCGCGGCGGCGTCGGCAGCGGCCCAGACGTAGGCGTTTTCGCCGTGTGCCTTCCAGGTGCCGGTGCCGGGAGCATGCATGGAGATGGTATCGGCGTCGTTGCCGGTCATGTAGTTGTTGCGGTAAGCGATGAGGTCACGGCCCTCGATGTGATTGCCGTAATGCTCCAGCTGGCCGGTTGCGTCATGGCCGAAGTAGTACGCGAGGTTCTCTGCGAGCTCCGCGCCGCCGCCGATGACGTTGAACGCCTCATAGCCGGCCTCAGCCAGATACTGACCATAGTGGTTGTTCCAGTTGTTGCGGTTGCCGGGGTTATCAAGGAAGGCGCTGCTCTGGGAGGAGTTGCCCGCGGACAGCAGCTGGCCGTAAGCCAGATACGGAGAGCGGAGCCACTTCGTATCCTGCAGGTGCATCGGCTGCGTCAGGATAATCGCGTTGTTGTAGCCGAGGACGCCCTCGATGGTGACGGGGTACTGATAGTCATAGCCGGGGATGTTGGCATCGAGCGAGTTGAAGCGCTCCAGCCACCAGCGATAATCGATCGCCTTCTGGACGGCCTTCTTCGGCACGTCGATGTAGGGCAGGTTCTCCGCCCAGTAGAGGTTGTATTCCGCCTTCTGCGCACGGACAGCCTCAAGGTTTCCGAGGCCTGCGAAGCGGAGGTACTGCTCGGTGGACTCCGGGATCTCTTCCGTCGTAAAGGCGATGACGACCTTCAGCTCCACACTGCCGCCCGCGGGGACGGTGACGTCGCGGGACAGCCAGCAATAGTCGTCGGACGAAGCGGCCTCGAAACCGTCGCCGGTCATGCGGGCATAGATGGTAGTAAGGCCTGCAGGGGAAGAGCAGGTGCCGGTCAGCTCTGTCTGCTCTGCACCATTGACCGTGACCTTGCCGGGCTCCGTCGCAAAGATGGAGTCCGCTGCCACCGTAATTGCCTGATCCTCTGCGGATTTGTTGGTCAGCGTCATCGTCGTGACGGCGACGTTCTCCTGATGGATGAACTTCACGACATCCAGCGTCAGGTTGCTGCCGACAGAGTAGGTGCTGGACCAGTTACTCGGCGCATTGACGCGCTTGCTGGTGTCTTCCTTCGTGGTCAGGCTGCCGTCGGCGTTCGAGAAGAGAACGCGAACCAGATTGCCCCGGCCAAGCGGCTGATGATAAGCCGTGTTGCCGCCGAAGCCGATGACGGACGGGCTGCTCGTGTACATATACAGCGCGCGGCCGCGGGTCAGGAAGGTGTTGCCGTCGGCGTTGCCGTTCGAACCGGCGTTGCCGTTGCAGACGCCCTCACGGGCGAGGATGCGGTCCATATAGAAGGAGTCGCCGCCATTGGCAAGATCCTGCTTATAGATCGCCATCATGATGTCCTTTTCGGAATAGGACACACCGAGCTTTGACAGGTCATAGACCTCGTCGAGAAGCTCTGTGTTCTTGAATGTGGGATAGCCGATGTCCAGCGCTGCGGGTGCTTCTGCGGCAGATGCCTTCAGAACGCCAGCCGGGAGCAGCGAGAGTACAACAGCCAGCACAAGCAGTGCAGAAAGCAACTGTTTCACATGCTTCATGGTTTATTGTTCCTCCCAAGTTCGATTTTCGAGCATATTGTTTGTCTGGGCCCAATTGCCGGGAAATGCTGGGGGGCTCCCCATGCGGCAGGCCGCATGGGGAGCAGGGGGGAAAGATCAGGCGTTCAGATACCGGGCAAGGATCACGGCGATCTGTGCACGGGTCGCGGTGTCCTGCGGCAGCAGCTTGCCGTCAGAGCCGTTGATGAGGCCTCTGGCGACCGCCCAGTTCATGGCCTCCAGCGCGTAGCCGGAGATGTCCTTTGCGTCGGGGAAGCTCGTGAGCTTGCCGTCCTCGGTGTTCTCCTCGTGCGCATAGCGGTAGAGGATGGCGGCGATCTGCTCGCGGGTCACATTGCCCTCCGGGTCGAACTTGTTGCCGCCGATGCCGTTGACAACGCCGGACTCTGCGGCCCATGCGACTGCGTCGGCATAGTAGGCGTTGGCGTCCACATCGGTGAAGGTCGTCGCGGTCTTCGGGGCCGTCTCGCCGTCAAGACGCCACAGGACCGTGACGAGCATGCCGCGGGTCATGGGCTCCTCCGGAGCGAACAGGTCCTTCTCCACGCCGTTGAAGAGACCGTTCTGATTTGCAAAGTGGACATCGTCATAGAACCAGTCGGACTCCGTGACATCGCGGAACGGGCTGACCCACGGCTCCTCGGCCGTCGTGCCGTGCACGACGGTGATCGTGGCGATATTGGAGGCGAGGCGCTTGCCCTGTGCGGACTGATCGGCGTACTGCTGCTCGCTGATACCGTAGCAGAAGCGGAGGCTGCCGGTGTTCTTCGCAGCGGCGGCGACTTCCTCCAGCGTGCCGGAGCCGGAGGCCCACGTCAGCGCGAGGATCGCGGGGACCTCGGTCTTGCCGTCTTCGGTGATGTAGTAGCGATAGGTCCCGCTGCCGGCATAGGTCAGCTCGGAGCTGAAGCCGTCGGCTGCGGCGGCCTTCAGGGTGTCGAGATCGGAGAACGTGACCCCGGCGTCGGTCAGCAGGTCGTTCACGGTGACGTACTGCGTCGCCGCGACGAGCTGGGCCTCGCCCTTCTTCCAGAACTGATAACCGGCAGCGCCTTCCGCGGCCAGAGCGGCCAGCTCGGACGGCTTGTAGGACTTGACTTCCTTCGCTTCGCCGCCTTCGGTCTGCTCATAGACGGTCAGGACGACGCGCTCGGGATGGGTGACGGTCAGCGTGACCACGTTGGAGGCAAGGCGCTTGCCCTGTGCAGACTGGTCGGCGTACTGCTGCTCGGTGATGCCGTAGGCAAAGCGGAGGCTGCCGGAGATATAGGCAGTCTTCGCAATGTCCTCGGGCGTGCCGGAGCCGGTGTTCCACGAGAGCAGGATGGCAGCGGGGACCTCAGTCGCGCCGTCTTCGTTGACATAATACTTATAGACGCCGCTGTCCTCATAGGTGAGCGTCGAGGTGAAGTCCGTGGGATCGGCCGCCGTGACGGCATCGCCCGCGCCGAACTCGACCCCGGCGTCTGCCAGCAGGCTGCCGACGGTCGCATAGAGGTTCGAGGCGATGACCTTTTCACTGCCGTTCTTCCAGTGCTGATAGCCGACGACCTCGGTCTGAGCCAGCGCCTTCAGCTCGGAGAGGGTGTAGGTCTTTGCTGCAACGGCGGATTCGCCCTCGTAGCGCTCATAGACGGTCAGAACGACCGGCTCGGTGGGCTTTTCGCTGCCGAAGCGGAATTCCGGCGTCGCACCGGCGTA
>ERZ827104.3277-NODE-3277-length-11603-cov-4.089106_pt1 | contig 11603 bp, 9 predicted proteins | sample MGYA00519781_ERZ827104 | MGnify/ENA primary metagenome ERZ827104 (study PRJEB31778, sample SAMEA3449257) | human gut metagenome | biome: human gut; feature: human-associated habitat; material: faeces | place: United Kingdom | collected 2010/2012 ... | reverse complement strand
TCTCCAGAATTACAAGCAGATATAGTCTGTTGAAAATAGTCGGTGATGATATACGTATTAAAAAGAAGTTAGAACATTAGGAGGATTATGACTCATGTTAAGTCGTTCAGAACGTATCTTGGAGAACATACCAGTAGGAAGCCTTGGAATCATTCCTTTACTTGGCTGTGAAGAGCTTGGAAATAAGGTAAATGATTACCTTGTTAAATGGCGCCGCGAAAGCGCTCACGAGCACAAGAATGATGTTGCTTTCTCCGGATATGAGAAAGATAATTATCTGATCAATGCCAGTGTACCGCGTTTTGGTTCTGGTGAAGCCAAAGGTATCCTTGGAGAATCCGTACGTGGAAAGGATATATACCTGATGGTCGATGTATGTAATTATAATGTTACTTACTCTCTGACAGGAAACACAAACCATATGTCACCGGATGACCATTTCCAGGATCTGAAGCGTATCATCGCAGCAGTAGGCGGAAAAGCAAGACGTATCAATGTCATCATGCCGTTCCTTTACGAGAGCCGTCAGCACAAACGTACCGGAAGAGAATCTCTGGACTGTGCACTGGCACTGAACGAACTGGTTCGCATGGGCGTTGACAATATCATTACCTTTGATGCTCACGACCCGCGTGTGCAGAATGCAATCCCTCTGAAAGGTTTTGAGACCGTTCAGCCGGTTTACCAGTTTATCAAAGGTCTGTTCCGTGCAGTTCCGGATCTTCATCCGAACAAAGACACCATGATGGTCATCAGCCCGGACGAAGGCGGTATGGGACGTGCTATCTACATGGCAAACGTTCTGGGAACCGACATGGGTATGTTCTACAAACGTCGTGATTATGCTACCATCATAAACGGTACAAATCCGATCGTTGCACATGAGTTCCTGGGTTCTGATGTGAAAGGCAAGGATATGATCGTGATCGACGATATGATCTCTTCCGGCGGAAGTGTTCTGGAAGTCGCTGCAGAACTGAAAAAACGCAAAGCAAACCGTGTATTTATCTGCTCTACGTTTGGTCTGTTCACAAACGGCATGGAGAAATTTGACAAGGCTTATGAAGCCGGCATGTTTGATTTCATTCTGACAACCAACCTGGTATACCAGACACCGGAGCTGCTCCAGAAACCATATTATATCAACTGCGACCTCAGCAAGTATATCGCTTACATCATTGATACGCTGAATCATGATGCATCCATCAGCAGTCTGTTAAACCCATTAGACCGGATCAATAAATTCTTAAAAGAACACAATTCATAATGTTTGTCCTGTGCAAATAAATTGAATTAAAGATGTTTTTGTAAAAATAAGACGCCATAATGTTCGAAAACAATCTTCTGACACGCTTCGTTTCCTGTTCGGTTCGCTCGTGTGTTATCCGCCCTTCGCCTAAACTCGCCTCTTCGAGGCTCAGACAGCGGCTCGGGGGCGGAAACATCGCAAACCTCACGACGGAAGCCTTGCTATCGTCAGTACGATTTGTTTTCGAATCATTATGGCTGTTCTTATTTACATACCACATGTACCTCAAATATCACGCATTTTATTTGCACATGAGCAAACAGGATTCATACTACCAAGGTGTGGGCACTACTTTTTCTCCATAAATGAAAGCAACTTCTTATTTTACACTTTTCTAACAACTTCCAATATTTTTATAAAATTGCAACAATAAGTCGGACAATTCTATTGTATATTTGTTCAAGAATGCTTCTGGCTTTCTTGCTGCAAGGTGCACATCATACATCGCATGACATATTCTTCTGTGCACATCTGATATAAAATAACCTGATAATCTATGTTATTACAACACAAATCATCAGGTCATTATCTATGATATCGTTTTAGATCAGTTTGTATAAAAATTATGTCTTTATCTTTTTCCGAGTGAAGTAAAAAGATTTGTGTCTAGTTTCCGCCGCCGAGCGGTGTCTGAGCAGCGTAGCTGCGAGTTCCAGCGAACGGCGGATCATAGACGGCACAAATCGAACAGGAAACGATGCGTGTCACGGGTTCTGCCTTTTTCGTCCGGCACTCTATACACTTCTATACTCTCATTTTTATACATTCCATACACTTACAAAAATATCCGTGCGTGCCTTCGGGGAATTCGTTCGTTTGCACATTCAAAAATTTAGTTCTCCTGCTTTATCTCATCCAGAATCCTCTGTTCTCTTCCATGGCAGGTAAACAATATCACCTGTCTTCCGCTGTGATAGAGCCATTTCAGTGTCTGTTTCAGTCTCTTATCATCATACATCACAAACGCATCGTCCAGTATGATCGGCATCGTCTCATCCTGGCAGAACATCTCACCGACCGCCATACGCAGTGCAAAATAGATCTGCTCCATCGTGCCGCGGCTCACCTGTTCCAGGGAGAGCAGCTTTTTCGGCGTATTGATACGTACTTCCATGTTTGCATCGAGAAATACACTGGTATAACGTCCTTCTGTGATCTGGCTTAAAATATCGGAGATTTTCTGATTCAGATGTGCGGCAGATTCTTTGTAAATATCCTCAGAGATCTGGTTCATCGTCATGATCGCCAGACGTACCGCATCGAGTTCTTCCTGGATACTTCCGCTCTGCTCATTCTCTTCCTGCAATTCCTGGAGGCTCTCTTCCAGATTGTTTAAAATAACCTGTTTTTCTTTGCTCTCCGCACTGATGCGTTCCTGATTCCACATCTGCTTTTCAAATTCCAGGTTCAGCTCTTTTTCATGCTGAGCCAGTTCATCTTCTTCATGGTATTTTTCTTCCAGAAGCTTCTCACGTTTTGCGGAACGCTCCCGCTCGGCCTGGATCTCTTTTTTCATACGCTCCTGCATCCGTTTCTGGATACGCTCCTGCCGCTCCTGCTCCTCCTGATGGCGACGGTAGATCTTCCATACAAAAATGGCAGAAATCCCAAGCCATCCGGCAAGCACAAGGGCACTGATCCAGATATGCGGCACAAGAATGCAAACCAGCAGTGCCAGCACACCGCCTCCTAAAAGCCAGAGCTCCTGGTTACGCCACAGCATCCTGCGTTTGTCCTGTCCTGCTTCCATTCGCATTTTCCAGGACTCCATCTCATCTTTACCGGCATTCTCTTCCAGTGGAATATCCAGTTCCCGCTTCATTTTCTCCAGGCTTCTCTTTTTTTCTGTCAGTCTCGCCTGAAGTGCGATCCGCTCTTTTGCGATGCGTGCCATCTGGACTTCACAGTGTTTCTGTTCTTCGGACAGCTCCAGCAGTTCCTGACGCACGTACTCCAGACGCATCTGCTGGCTTTCCAGCTCTTCTGCCTGTTCTGCATCCAGACGCTTCTGTTCGGATTCCAGATGCCGTCTCTGGCTTTCCAGGCTCTTGATCGCCGCACTGACGTTCATCTCACCGTCTCCGGAATTCTGCAGATTGGTCATGTAATTTCGCAGTTCTCTTGCCAGACCTTCGTCCGTCGCTGCCGACTGCTGATTAAAAAACACGGTATTGCGAAAAGCATCCTCATTCATGCCTTCCATCAGAACCTGAAGATCGCCCTTTTCTACGGACAGTACTTCACCGTTTGTCTCGCATACCAGGCTGACGCTCTTTTCCTTGCGGTAAAAATTCCGCTCCAAACGAAAGATTTTGCCGCCGCTCTCAAATCGCATGATACCTGCAAACTGTCCTGCATGAAACCACGGTTCCCTGATGCTGTATTCATCTTTTCTGGCTGCCCGCCCTCTCTGCTTTTCAATCCCGAAAAACATACCGCGGATAAATGAATGAAGCGTTGTTTTTCCCATTTCATTCTCGCCATAGATCAGATTCATTCCATCATGAAATGTGACTGTCTCGTGGTTGAATTTTCCAAAATTAATGATTTCTAATTCCAGTATCCGCATGTACTTTTATCCTCTCATCTCCAGCAGTGCATGTATTCCGTAATACAATGCCTTTCTCTCTGTATCACTCATGTCTTTATGATACAGAGTCTGGATGTATCTTCCGGCAATATCGCCCGCATGGACACGCATAAGCCGTTCAAAATCATAGTCCGGAACGCTCTCATCCTGTACGCTTACGATATTTCCAAGCTTCCTGCAGGCATCCAGATCGTATACAATATCCGGATCACGATATCCCTGCAGAAGCACTTTATAAATATGCTGCATTCCCTTTGCTGCCATCCGCATCCGCACTGTCTCCTGAAATGCCAGGTTGGTCGGACATTCTTTCGTATCCAGCTCAAGCGGGATATACTCTCTGCACGCCCACGGCACAAACGAAATACTCAGCTTGCCTTCGTTATATTCCCCTTCAATAAAGCCATGAGGACCGATATCATTCTGGTCGATCGGCTCTAACGCTCCGGCATACGCCATACGGTCCGGCTCTATCATCTCTGGTCTGTGGATATGTCCAAGTGCAATATAGTCAAAGCCCGACAGAAGCAGCTTTTTGCGGTCGATCGGAATATGCTTTGCATCTCCGCCGTGCCCGAGCAGAATGGAAAAACCGGCCTTTTTCTCCGGCTGCAGATCATTATATTTCGGCTCTTTGATCTCCCTTGTATGGTAACTTAATCCATACACTTCCGTATCCAGATCCTCAAACACGACACTTTCACATTCCTTGCCCCGGAGGCAGGTCACATTCTCACTCCACGGAAAATCCAGATAGTACGAGTCTACTTTCAGGTAATCATGGTTTCCTATGATAAACACGACTTTTGTTTTTTTCAGCGTGGAAAACAGATAGTTGACTTCTTTGAGCTCGCGCATCAGTGGCTGTCTGTGAAACAGATCTCCTGCGATCAGCAGCAGATCCACTTCCTCTCGATCTGCCTTTGCCACAACACTGCGAAAGCTCTCCCAGATCTCGCTTCTGCGTTCTTCACTCCACGCAAAACCGGCATCCGGGATCGCTCCCAGGTGTGTATCTGCTATATGAAAAAACTTCACGATACTACTCCTTTTCTTTAGTCCTCTTCTTTGCGGTTGAAGAATCCTTCTTGACCAAGCTCAGATGCCTTTCTGGAGCGGTCTTTAAACTGCAGTTCCGGATTTTTGATGCTGACTCTCGTCTGAGCCGGTACGGAAGATGTAATAAATGCATTACTTCCGATCACCGCTCCGGTGCCGATCACGGTCTCTCCGCCAAGGATCGATGCTCCGGAATATACGGTTACGTTGTCTTCCAGGGTCGGATGACGTTTCACACCGCGAAGGCTCTGTCCCCCTCTGGTGGAAAGTGCACCAAGTGTCACACCCTGATAAATCTTGACATATTTTCCGATCACCGTGGTCTCACCGACCACAACACCGGTACCGTGGTCGATAAAAAAATATTCTCCGATCGATGCTCCCGGATGGATGTCGATCCCAGTCAGGCTGTGTGCATGTTCGGTCATCATACGCGGGATCAGCGGCACACCGAGCAGATAGAGTTCATGTGCAATACGATTGACTGTGATCGCATACATACCCGGATAAGAAAAGATGACTTCATCGGTGTTAAACGCAGCCGGATCGCCCTCGTATCCTGCCTGGACATCGGTCGCCAGCACATCACGCAGCTTCGGGATCTTCTCCAGAAAATGGTGCGTGATCTCTCTTGCACTTTCCATCAAGGTCTCTTTATCCGCCTCACGGTACTTGCTGCTGTGCGGCAGTGCCATCATGACCTGCTTGGTCAGGTTATACTCTATGTTTTCCAGAAGTTCTCCGACATGATATTCGATCGAATCTTTTCGAAGATTTTTTATCTCAAAATAGCCCGGAAAAAGGATCTTGCGAATCATTTCCAGAAGGTCGTTGACACTCTCACTGTTGATCCGGCTGCGGCAGTCGATGTTTTGAATGACCGGATATTTATCATAACTTTCCAGAACAGCATTTACAAGATCTTTGATTTCTCCATATTTTTGCATACGATTTCTCCTTCTTTCACTTCCTAGATAGTAAGGATGTTGGTGTCAAAAGTCCCCAACTATGATGCCTGCGGATTGTTCCGTGCGTCGCACTCCCACAATCCTGGCATCATAGTAAGAGTATAACAGAGTTTTCCCCTCAAGGCAATCTGAACCGTAATTATAATTCATTTCCCCAGTCTACGATGGTTCCGTCGTTTGCATTGATTGTAAGCAGACTGTCTGTCCGTTCCTGTCTCAGGTAACACTGCACCCAGAGATCATCCGCATCTGCCAGCAGCTGTTCCGTCTGCGGACTGCTGTAAGTACCGATAAAATCCCAGACTGGGATGATCTGCTCTTTTTTCTTTTTTCCGTCTTTGTCTTCGGTTTCAATCCTGCGGTATCCAAGCCGGATCGTCTGAATGGTTGCGGAAACCTCCAGACCGTTGCCGGAGAGCATCTCGAGAATATACTGTTTGGTGATCGATTTCTGAAAGACCTGCAGAATATCTGAAAACGGAAGCAGAAAAACTCCTCCGCCCTCATTTTCTTCTACGATACATGGGTTGATCCAGGTCACTTCTGCAAGACCTTCATCATCAAAGGTAATATAAAAGCTTTCGGCTTCCCGGCTCGGTTTCCAGTTTTCCGTCCCTGATCCTGTTCCGTCGTATCCCTCTCCCTCGTTTTCCGGGGAAGCCATATCCAGATTGCCGCCCAGTCCGAACAGGATATCCCCTGACAGGCTGTGGTCTGTGCTCTGGTTGATCCGTGCTTCGTCCACCTGCCTTGTATAGTAAAACCTCCAGCCCATTTTCTGCTCCGAGGCTCCGGTATCGCCTGTTTCCGTTTCTTCCCCGGTATTTTCATTCACAGAATCTTCCGTACAGTAAACCGCCCGTGACTGCATAAAATGAAACTCTTCTGCAAGTCCCAGAGTCTGAAGCAGAGCATCTGCTTCTTTTCTCATCCGTTTTCTTCCAACCTTTGTATGCAGAATTTGCCAGCTGTCATCCCTGCTCCACGGTACATATTCACATTCTTCCCTTCTGAGTGAAACACCGGATTCTTTGTAGCCGTCTTCCAGCAGATTCTGCATTTCAAACTGATACACTTTCTTGCCTGCCGCCGCCCAGGAAGCATACGGATCTGTCATCTTCACCGTTCCGGTAAGTTCCTGCTGTGCCCGCCAGGGAATCGTATCTCCGCTGTCGTTTTTCAGCGGCTGTCCCTGCGTCAGGATATGGATCCAGCCATTCATATCTTCCTGTGTGAAATAGCGTGTCTTTGCCTTGTAGATCTTCATGCTGTTTCCCTGCGGGAGATAAACACTCGCCTGAAGATCCACATGAATCTTACCTTCTTCCACACTCAGCATACAGGGACTCGCTGCCTGTACCTGTTCTGCTACGCTGACATTTTCCACTGCCTCTGTGCCGGAAGAATAAGGACGGATACTGTCTCCGGTCTCTGTCTCTTTTTCCTTTACAATACATTCATCTTCCGATGTTTCCATACAACCGGTCAGAAATCCTGCAGCCATCAGGATCATTCCGATCCATACGATCCTTCGTAAGATTCTTTTTTTTGCCCTTTTCATTTTTTCTCCTTACTGTTCTTCCGAAAAGATCACCCGGATCTGCGTACCGACGCCCGGTTTGCTTTTGATCTCCATCTTTGCACCATGAAGCTTCACGATCTGTGTGCAAAGTGCAAGCCCCAGCCCGATCCCGCCTGCTTTTTTGCTTCTGGATTTGTCAACCATATAAAAAGCCTCCGTGATCTTCGGAATCTCTTCTGCCGGGATTCCTCTTCCGTGGTCTTCCACCAGAATGCATGTTCCGACCGCTTCAACATAAATGGTATCACCTTCTTTGGAAGCTTTCATGGCATTATCGATCAGATTCACCAGAAGACTCTCCATCAGATCCATGTCCATGAGCAGAACGGTGTCATCGCTCCTGGTTTCCAGTGTGATCCCCTGTTCTTTCAGATGATATTTCTCAAGCTCCGCCACTTTTCCGATCAGCTGGCTGACCGGATGCTTCTCCATATGGATCGTCTCGTTGTTGTAAAGCTCCAGCAGATTCATCATCTTTCCGGAAAGTCGCTCCAGACGGCGACACTCGTTGTTGATGTGCGTCAGTGCCTTTTTCTGCTGTTCTTCGTTGATCCTCACATGCAGAAGCGTATCCGAATAGCCGATGATGGAAGTCATCGGCGTTTTCAGCTCGTGTGCCAGACTACCAAGAAGCTGTTTCCTTCGCTCAGAAACCTGTGCCAGCTCCTCCATCTGACATTCTATCTGGTCTGCCATCTGATTAAAAGAGACGCTCAGTGCCCCGACCTCGTCATTGGAACGCACACGTACACGGCGGTCCAGCTGTCCCTGGCTGATCGCACCGGCTGTCTCTCTTAAGTCACGCAGCGGTTTTAACATTCTTCGTATCATCCAGAACACCGCATTGATCGCCACCGCAACGATTGCACCCAAAATGATCAGGAACATGCCGATCTGCGTCAGCACATTGTTATAAATTTCCGAAATATCCCGCACCAGCAGAAGCTGATACGATGTATTTTTACTGTCTGAAAGCGGGATTTTCTGTCCGACGATCATCAGATGTCTGCCGTTTTTCTGCTGAAAAGCTGCCACCGGCTCATAAGAATCAAACTGTTCAAGCCGGTTTCCGGTCAGCTCGAAATTCGTGGTATTCGCTGCAAGCTGCCAGTCCTGAAGCAGCATATAATCTCTGCTGCTGTATCTGCGCAGCAAAAACTGGAGATAAGCTTTCCTTGCGGTGTCGCTCATCTCCTCCGTAGCTGCATTTTCAAGACTCTGTCCCAGTGCATAAGCGGTCGCACGCACCTGTCGTGACGCTGCACTTGATGTCTGCCTGATGTTATAATTTGATGTCTCATACACTGTGATCCCACCGTAAACTACCATGGAGATCAAAAGAATCGCTGCCGTGAGCAGAGATATTTTCTGCCAGAGCTTCATACTACTCCTCCAGTCGATATCCGATCTTCGGAATGGTCTTGATGACATCCGACAGATCCAGTTTCCTGCGAAGCTGTCCGATATGTACATCGATCGTCCTTGTCTCACCCAGATAATTGCTGCCCCATACTTCATTCAGCATCTGTTCTCTGGTAAATGCCACATTTTTATTCTTTGCCAGTAATACCAGCAGATCATATTCCATCGGCTTCAGACTGACTGTCTGCCCGTTTCTGGTCACTTTATGCTCTGATAAATGGATCTCCAGATCTTTCACCTGTATGATCTCTTTTTGCTTTCCGGTACGCTCCAGCACTTTCTCCACACGCACCAGCAGCTCCAGAACCTCAAACGGTTTAACGATATAATCCTCCGCTCCCGATCTCAGTCCCTTGATCTTGGAATTTACATCTGCCTTAGCCGTGATATAAATGACCGGTATGCCATATTTTTTCATAACTCCGAGAAGTTCAAAGCCGTCTTTGCCCGGCAGCATAATATCCAGCAGTGCCAGGTCAAAATCCTCCTCTTTCTCCAGTGTTCCCTCAACTTCATTGCCATCCAGAACCGGAACCACTTCGTAGCCGGTCACTTCCAGATTCATACAGATCAGCTCTGAAATCGCCGTATCATCCTCTACCACAAGAATGCGGTTTGCCATAATTCTCTGCCCCCGTACTTCTACATTTTATAACTGCCCGCCATCGGTGCAGTTACCCTGCTTTCATTCTTTCCGGTCATCCTCCGCTTCCAGGCTCTTCAGTTCCCGGCAGAGTCTGGAAATCGGAAGTCCGACCACGTTATAATAATCTCCTTCAATTCTTTCTACGAAAATTCCTGCACGTCCCTGTATTCCATAACTGCCTGCCTTGTCAAACGGCTCCCCGGTGGCAATGTACGCTTCGATCTCCTGATCACTCATCGATGTCATAAAGACATCGGTCCTTTCATGGAATGACCGGATGATCCTTTCATCCCCTTTTTTCTGTAACAGTGTCACGCCCGTATAAACCTGATGCTTCTCTCCCTGAAGCATGGCAAGCATCTGATGTGCATCTTCGGCATCTTTTGGTTTCCCAAGTACTTTGTTTCCTTTGGCAACGATCGTATCTGCCCCGATGATCACAGCATCTCCTGTCACGGCTTCTGCAACTCCCTTTGCTTTTGCAAGTGACAGTTCTTCAACGATCTCTCCCGGTTCTTCTTTTGTGATACATTCTCTGGTACTGCCGATCAGTATCTCAAAATCGATCCCGGCCTGTTCTAAAAGCTCACGCCTTCTCGGCGAAGCGGATGCAAGTACAATTCTCATACAGTCCTCCTGTTGCGGTGCTGCCTGCGGCAACCCAAAAGAACCACCCCTCGCTATTACTATAACAAAGAGCGGTTCTTAAAATCTTCTAATTTTTGTAAACAAAATGTAATTTCCGTTAGCGGATTACCTTAATCCATCCTTCCGGTGCTTCCAGACGACCCATCTGGATACCGGTCAGTGTCTCATACAGTTTTTTGGTAACCGGTCCCATCTCTGTCATACCGCTTGGCATGCAGATTTCTTTGCCGTGATCTACGATCTTTCCAACCGGTGAGATAACAGCGGCTGTTCCGCAAAGTCCACATTCTGCGAAATCTTTTACTTCATCGAAGTAAACTTCTCTTTCTTCTACTTCCAGTCCCAGATATTCTTTTGCAACATAAACAAGAGAACGGCGTGTGATAGAAGGCAGAATACTGTCTGACTTCGGAGTTACGACCTTGTTGTCTTTTGTAACGAACAGGAAGTTTGCTCCGCCTGTCTCTTCTACTTTGGTTCTTGTAGCCGGATCCAGATACATGTTCTCGTCAAATCCCTGACGGTGTGCATCCATGATCGCATGCAGGCTCATGGCATAGTTCAGACCTGCTTTGATATGTCCGGTTCCTCTTGGTGCTGCACGGTCGAAATCGCTGACACGGATCGTGATCGGCTTTACGCCGCCCTTGAAGTACGGTCCGACCGGTGTACAAAATGCACGGAACTGGTATTCATCAGCCGGTTTTACACCGATAACTGCATTTGTTCCGAACATGTACGGGCGGATATATAAAGTAGCACCTGATCCGTATGGCGGTACATAATCTGCATTGGCTTCTACCAGTTTTACGATTGCATCTACGAAACGATCTTTCGGGAATACAGGCATTTCCAGTCTTTTTGCGGAATTCTCCATACGCTCTGCGTTGAGGTCCGGGCGGAATACAACGATGCGTCCGTCTTCTGTTGTATATGCTTTCATACCTTCGAATACCGTCTGTGCATACTGCAATACACAGGCACACTCACTGATTGTAACCATGTCATCGGTACTTAATGTACCCTCATCCCAGGCACCGTTTTTAAAATTTGATACATAGCGATAGTCTGTTTTTACATAGCCAAATCCAAGATTTGACCAGTCAATATTTTTTCCCATGTTATCCTCCTGACGCCTTACCTGCTGCTTTTTCAATCCATAAATACTGGTACAACAGTCTGACAAAATATTTTTGATATGTTTCTAAGTATAATACTTTTTTCTGTGATGCACAAGCATATTTCCTGCAATTTTTAGCAAATTCATGCAAAAACTGCAAGAATCAGGTCCGTTTGATAAATTTACTGCGGCAGGAAGGACAGGTGATCTCGATTTTTCCCTTCCCTCTCGGGACACGGATTTTCTGTCTGCAATGCGG
>ERZ827104.3253-NODE-3253-length-11663-cov-2.866213_pt1 | contig 11663 bp, 6 predicted proteins | sample MGYA00519781_ERZ827104 | MGnify/ENA primary metagenome ERZ827104 (study PRJEB31778, sample SAMEA3449257) | human gut metagenome | biome: human gut; feature: human-associated habitat; material: faeces | place: United Kingdom | collected 2010/2012 ... | reverse complement strand
TCATAACTTGTTTTTGAATCAAGTATTACATTTCCATCTGCATCAGTTATTTTTACTTTACTTTCAAGTTCCCAACTACCTTGAATGAAGTAATCTCCTGCCTTTCTAATATCTCCGTCAACTACAAACGAAAGTGTTCCACGATTAGTCCATTTAGGTCTATATATATCATATTCCGCAATAGTCTCCTCATTCATAGGAACTCTTTTTATATTTGTATCAGCATCAGCTTTTATCATAGTGCTTCCAGTTATACCTATTATTGTTGCAGTTAACAATAAAATTATAATATTTTTCATAATTGTTACCTTCCTTTTTATAATAAAATTTGTAAATATCTGTTTCTATAATTACATATTACTATTATAACTACACTTTGTCAATAGTATTCACAATGTTATTTTTATTTAATATATTTTCTAGTAACCTATGAATGACTTTAAGAATAAATTTCCTGATATTCTACTGTTTTTATCACATGCTATGGAGATATTGTTATATTGCCCTATTTTTAAGTATTGCCCTATATCAATATTAACATCACTTGTGTTATTGTATACATTGTAAACTAAAACATCATTAACACGTACTTGTATATTGGTTGGAGTTTCATCAGATTCATATATACCTCTTAGAATTGAATGATTGTGTTCGGTGTTTAGAGTATGGGTATGATTTCCTATGGTGTGTGTATGAACATCAGTTGTGTGTGAGTGTGAGCCTATATCCATACTTGTGTAAGAACCAGCCCCTGGGGCTTGAGACGCTTTTACTAATAGTAATCCACCATTTGCCAATTGAAGACAAGTATCATAAAATTGAGCTTGTATATCACCAACATCCCTAAACATAGTGTGTGAATGCCCACCATTGGAGGAAGATGTTCCACCTCCGCCACCACTTGATGTAGTTGCTCCCCCATTACTGCTTGTTTGGACACTTCCACCAGCACTTAAAGATCTCTCATAACTCCTATACTTCCCTATTTTAAACATAAGTTTGCATTTACGAACTTCGAAGACCCCACTATCTACAAACAGAGGTATGTTTAGAGGATATCCCAAACTTACATTATCAGCAAATATCAATTGGTTATTATTCACTATACCATTTTCCGTAATAGCTACCTGACCATTTTTCCCCATCAGCCTTAACACAGCTTTCTTAACACCATTAGTTTCTTCTAATCCAAGGAATATACGTTTTTGTCTTCCTTCATTCAAAGAATCATAAATATTTATACCAAAATTCTTTGTACCTTCATCATTGCCTACATAAAACAATCCATCATCTGATTGAATAACTAATTTATTTCCCAAAATTATTTCCCCGATTAAAACCGATGCTATAAGTCCATTTTGATCTAAAGCTGTCTTACAGGTTTTAAATTTATCATTAGAAAATGCTATAATACTTGATCCCATATAGAGTTGGTTGTCTTCATTAGTAGCATCTATAACGAACATCCCTGCCTCAGAAAAATCTAGCTTATTTCTCATGCTTTTTGCATTTATATTAGCACTAGCTAAATTAAGTCCATTTTTTCTCATTTCACTCACAAAATTATTACTATATTTTGAGTCATTCCACACGTCATTAAAATCACTAATCTTCCCTACAAATTTGTTTACACTTTTTCCTATATTACTACCTACACTAACAGATTTCAATATTTTATTACTAAATTTAAAACTATTAGCTTTAACACTATCAGTGCCTTTTACAGGAATTAATTCCATTTCAGTTAATCTAATTTCTTTTTCACTTAAAGTATCATTCTCTTCAACAGGAAACAGTGTTCCAAGAGTTAAAACATTGTTCCACCCTCTAGGATTTTGTATAACTTTTGTTAAATCTACACAGTTTAAATCGAAATCAATTTTAGGATTTGCTTTATCAGCTAAATATCTCTTAGCATATTCATATAAACCGTAACCAGTTGTATAGTAGTTATCAGAAATTTGTATTATTTCACGCATATCACCAATCTCTAATAAATCACTTTCACTAAACACTTTAACGCCTTGTTCATTAACCATATTTTCTTTCTGTGATTTACTATTAATAGTTGCTATTTGCTCATCAAGGGTATCCATTTCAGTTTTACATCCACTCATCTGACCAAGTAAAACAGCCATTCTTGCCTCAAGTTGTTCAATCTCCTGTTTTACTTCTAATTGTCTATTAGCATCTGCATTAAATAAGCTTGATAATAAAGCCATCAATCCTTTTATTCTTTCAGTTAATGATTTGACTTCACTATCAGCTTTAGTATATTTCTGCCTTAATAATGTCTTACTTCTATTTAATACATTCCATTGCTCCATAAGACTTATTGAAATTCTATCATATTCCTTTAAAGCATTTTTAAGACTATCACTGATTAATCCATTTTTGATATAATAATCATAGTTCTCAATAAACTGAGTTCCGTTTGGATTATACTCAATAATAGATGTATTCTCACTATCAACCTTCAACATGGTTGGAATAGATTCATCTTCAGAGGTATTAATCTCAATAACATTCTCGCCTAATGTTAAAGGATAGCCACTATTTACATTAAGACTTTCAAATCCGTAAACATTAATTGTATTGGTCATGGTATCATATTTAAACACACATTCAAACACATTTTGTATATCATTGAGATATTTCAAAGCACTGTCATCAAAGGCTTCGAAATTAGCAAATTGGATATTTTCTTTTTCTACTATATCCCCAAAATCATAACTTAAATTAATAGTATCAATAGTAAGTTTCTTATCTATGCAGTTTGTAAAAGTACACACTCTCTCAACCTGTACATTATCAACCATAGTAATAACATACCTAATACCATATCTATTACCTGCTTCACTATAATGATATGCTTTAATATTTTTAACAGAAGTGTATAAAGGATCTTCATTTAAATTATTCTCTATGTTATTCATCGATATTAATAAATTATTGTTAATATCATAAACCTTTGGATTGGTATAATGAAATGTTAAATACAAAGGTTTCTCATCAGGAACAGTTATAGTAACATCTCTATCAAACAATAACATACCATTTGTAACTTTACTTAACTCTAAATTACTAAACATAGGTTGACTAAATGTTTCTACTGTTAAACTTACCTTTGTTCTAGCTTTAGGGTCAACATAACCAACCTTCCATCCTATTTTTTTGCAAATATAATCTAAAACACCCTCACCAACATGCACATTGTCATCTTTATTAGTTAGTTGTCTTGATAATGCATCAATAGTAATTCTATCTCTTTCAATAGTTTTTTCCCAACTATAAGCCACAAATGACTTAGAACCTTTATTGAAAGATCCTACTGATTTCTTATTTGCTAATGTAAACTTTTGTTGCTTAACATTTCCATTCTTATTCTTAGTAGTTACTATAACAATTTGTCTTGAATTTATCTTTCTATATAAATGATTAAAAATTCTATGACCTTTATCACCTATGTATTGTGGTATTGTTATAGCTATTTCATCTATATCATTGAATTTATATCTAATATTTTCTACATAATCAAGTGGAATTTCTGCTATTTTTTCATGTCTATTTTTATATAATTCTAATTTTATTTCAACACTTTCTTTAATATTTAATCTCATTACTTCACCTACTTTAAATACATTTTAGCTTGATATGAGAATTGAACTATACAATTTCCTTCAACTCTCAATCTGTTAGTTCCATATCTTAATCTTAAAAAATTCTTTTTGTACACTATATTCCCAAACATATTTTTATTAATATTATTAGGATCATAAATCTCTTTTGTTGCACTTTTAATAACGACCTCTTGATTTGTAATTAAGTCATTAACAACAATGCTTTCATTCGTAGTCATATTATGTATTTTTATAGGGGTATTCCCTCTCTGAATAATTTCAATATCTAAAAAAGTATAATCTTCTGCATTAGATTTATTTGTAATCTCTATAACTTTATCAGTAATTATATGTTTCTTTGCAACATAAATCCTACTATAAGCATATGGTAATATTAATTGATATTGTAAACACACGAATCCATGATTAGCACCATTTCTCCATGAAGTTCCATTTATAAATACACCATAATAATTTAGTCCGTCCACTTGTAATTCACATTCTTTGTTTTTGAATAGTACTCTTGCCAATTCATCTAAATCATTATCACTTATTTTAGCTGTATTTCCATATTTATCAACTTTAGCTAATTCAATATCTAAAGTAATTGTATCGTTTTTTAAATTAACTAAATAGGTTTCACCAAATAAACTCGACTCTGTCTCAAGACTTCTATTTGCACCGAATATTTTATCTGATGTATTCTTGATAGTATATGAATTAAATCCAAATCTTTCTGATAGGTTGTATCCATTTACTATAATTATTTTACCTTCAAATTGAGTCATAACCTCTCCTCCTTTCATTTTAAAAAGAGGAGTTGCAATAACTCCTCTATCTATTAAACTGTTTCATTATTTCATTGTAAATTTCATTACCTTTTTTATCCCATTCTCTATTGAACTCATCTTTAGTTAGTCCTGGAATATTAATATCTCCAACATCAACTTGAATAGTGTTTCCACTATTACTAGTCTTAGTCGTAGGTATATTATTGGTATTTAACGACAAATCACTTGATAATACTCCAACTAATTCTTTAGCTTTTTCAATAACCTTATCAAGATTGTTACCCCATGTATTACCAATGATATCTCCTATGTTATTTACAGTATCACCAACGTATGCAAAACTACGATTAACATTCTTTGTAGAAGAATCTATGTTATTTAATGCACTACTTAAATCACGAACCCCACTTTGAACTAAAGATAATAAATCTTCATCACCTAATTGACTTTCTATCATGTCAATTTTGTTTTGAAGGTCTTCATCAAGTTTATTCATCTCTTCATCAAACCTATTGTTAATCGTCTCACGTTCAGTTTCCGTAATAAATTTATTAAGTTCTTGCTGTGCTTCTGCTAATTGGTCACGAATAGATTTTTGAAGCGCTTCATCCCCAGTTCTAATAGCCGATGCTAAATCTGCTTCAAGTTGATTAATCTTATCCTGTTTTTCAGCACGTTCATCTTCTTCGTCCTCAGTTTTCCACTGTTTATTTATGAGATCTTTTCGTTTTTGCAATTCGTTCTTTAAAGCATCTGTTTCTTTTTCTAAATTTTTTACATATTCTTCTCTTTGCTTTTGTAATATGTCACTGATTTCCTTTTGAGAATCAATAATTGCATTTGTAATATCGTCAAATTGATTTATAGTGTCAGGAATACTATCTTTTATTAACTTAGTATAATCATCAACGATTTTAACTAAATTCTTATAAGTGTCTTGTGCAGATTTTTTAGCCTCGGCATCGGATTGCCCATTTGCCCATGCTAAAAGGTCATTTAACCTTTTCTTATAGTTAGTAATATTTCCTTCACTATCAAATTGGAATCCATTTTGGGATAAAGTATATTGCAAATCATTCTTTTGTTGTTTTTGTTCATACCAAATATCATTTAATGCTTTTTTCTTTTTATTTAATAATGCTATTTCTTGGTCAAGTAGTTTAATCTTTTCTTCTTCAGTAGCATTTTCCATTTTTGTATCTAAAGATTTTAAAGCATTTTCAACATCTGTTAAAGCATTTTGAAGGATATAATATCTATCAGTTAAACTTTCAATATCTTCTTGTTGTTTTTGAGCAGAGGATGAACCACTACCTTTCCCACCACTTCCAGAGCTACCTATATCGCCTATGCCTACTTTACCACCAGAAGCACTGATTTTATTGTAAGCACTTGACACTGTACTAGCGTATTTTTCGGCTAGTTCCATTTGATCTTTATAAGGGTTATTAGTCCATAATGATTTACCACTAGCCTGTACGACTCTATTAATATCATATGTAGCAGTATGTATCCAACTATTTAACAAACGTATCTTCTCATTTATACTATTCTTATAATTTTCTACGTCAATTCCATATTTGTCTGCTAACTGATTAACCATACTAGCTGTTGCTTCATCATTAGAGTTAACAAAAGCACTTACAGATTTAAGTTTCGCCATTTCAGCCAATACTTTATTTTCAGAGTCTATATTGTAATTTTTAAGGTTTATACTAGTTGCTTCAGCAGTTGATTCTACTATTGATTTATTAGCCTGTAATGCCGAGTTTATTTTAACCAACTCATCTTCTGTAAATGTCTGAGCAACTTGATTGCTTAGTCCCATTTCCGTATTAGCTAAGTCTATAGCGTTATTCAATGTATCTTGTTGTAATTGTTGTTTTACTCCAAGAAGTTCATTGCCTTTTTCAAGAAAACTGTTTTGATCATTCAGCAATGATATTAAACTAGAATCCCCACTATTTAATATTTTACTAGCCGTATCTCTTGATAGAATTCCATTCTCAGAAAATTCATCAAGAGCCTTTGTTAGAATGTCTATATCACTGCCAAGATTATCAAATTCATCAGCCATATCCTTTAGTTTGTCAGCTGTTGTTTGAATATCACCTTGTAAATCGTTTAGAGAATCTCCATAGCTATCTACCGAGCCTGTTCCGCTATCAAGTTCATTAGATGTATCTCCAATAGCACTTTCTAAAACATCATAAACATCTGTAAGACTTGAGTTTTCTTCGCTCATTAATTTTAATGCTGGAAGTGAAGCCCTTATAGCTGATTCATACTGTGAGAATTTTTCAGAAGTACGGTCTATTTCACCTTGTATACTTCTTTGCACACCATTAACTGATGTAGTTTCAACACCATTAGCTGCCATATTATTTAATTCTTCAAGTTTCCTTTTAGCCTCTTCATAGTTTTGAACTAACTTTTCAGCACTTGTTACAGAATACATATCATTTTTATCAAGAACTTTATTTGCTTGTGATTTAGCTAATTCAATGTTAGCATCTATAGCCTTCTGTGTCGCTTCTGCATTAAGTAATTTAGCCCCACTATCTTTTTCAATATATGTCACAGCATTAGGATACACTTGAATTAGTTCATCTAGTGTAGTTTTTAATTCTTCTTCTTTTGTTTTATATTCTTCTGTATTCGTAGCCGTTACTTTCAATTGGTCTGATAATGATTTATATTTATCAATTAATTTTTGTGCCGAATTAGTATTATTGTTTTCACTAGAATTAATAAACTCATCGTTAAATTCTTTGAGGTTAGATTTGGCGTTTATAATGGAATCCCCTAATTTAAATAAAGCCGTCATTGCACCAGTAACAGCTAAACTTATTCCCATGGTCATTGCTGTTTGGAGTAATAGTGTTCCTGCTTTTAATAACGCCATTTTAATTGTAGTGGCAGCCAATTGACCTTCTAATAAAGATAACTTTGCAGACAACGCAGTGGTACTATCTCCAGCACCTTTGTTAGCATCTATCAATCCTTTAGTTATGTCTATATCAGTGTTCAATACTTTAGCCTTATGTTGTAATTTAGCATTTAAAGCGTCAATTTTAGGTTGTAATCCAGTTACTCCTAATGCAAACTGAGATAGGAATGATGATGATTGCCTAAATTTTGTATTAAATAATGTCATTGCACCTACAACACCAGTCACAGCTGTAGGCAATAATCCAAGCTTATTTATTATAGTGGATATTCCATTGATTGTACCTGTTGATATATCTAATCCGAATTTAAGAGTAGATGAGTTAAGAATTGATTCATATAAACCTTCAAAACTTCTTTGCAAATCATTTATTCTTGCATCTAATGAATTAGAATATGCCTCGTCAAACATTTCTTTAGCCATACCAGTTGAATTTGCTAAATCCTTTTGGTGTTTTGCCAAGGCTTCAGTATTTTCAACAAGTGCTAAAAGTGTTTCTTTTTGACGTGTTCCAGCAAGAGCATTGATTACGGCAAATTTATCTATTTGACTAACAGAGCCACTCTTAACTTTATCCATAAATTCTTTAAGAACATCGTCAAAATCTCTAAATGAATCAACACCATCTCTTAGTTTTATATCTAATCTTCCAAGTGCTTTCTCAACATCATTAATTGATTTTCCCTCATCATCCATGTTCCCAAGTTTGATGTTCGCATACCTAGAATAAATACTTTTAAATGACTCCCCAATAGTATCAGCACTCTTACGTGTTTTTTCTGATACAGTTGTTATGTACGCTAACAAATCTTCGTAACTTGTACCCATTTCTTGTGCAGAGTAAGCCGTTCTTTTTGTAGCTTCGGCAAGTTCTTGGAATGAAGTAGCTGAGGTACGATCCATTTCAGCCATTTTGTCAATAACTATCATCAACTCATCACCAGTCATATTAAAGGCGTTTTTAATAGCTATTAATTGCTCTGTAACTTGCTGTGATGTCTGCCCTGAAACCTTAGCACCTATAACGCTCGCTTCTAACATTTTCTTAGAAGTTTGTGTATCATAGCCTGCCCTTAATATTTCTTCACTTGAGTTCATTATTTCACGATTGGTTGTATGTAATTGTTCACCAAGTGCTTTAAACTCATTTGTAATTCCTTTAACTTGAGAAGCGGACTTTCCAGTTATCATCATTATGTTTGTAAGGTTTGTATCTAGTTCTATTATGTACCTACTTGCCTCTTTTAGTTGTAAACTCAATTCTCTAATTATCAGAGTTGTAGAAGCAAATATACCTAATTTTGTGGCTGTGCTTTTAAATGCGTCCCCAAGTGAACTTACATTTTTCTGACCAACGCTTAACCCCTTTAGTCTTGCATTTTGATCTAATCTTTGCAACTCAAGATTTAGATTACTTACATTGTCTCTAACTTCTTTTGTGGTTTTGCCACTTAAGCCATCAATTCCACTAGCTATTGCTTGAGATTTATTTGAATTGACTAGATTACCTCTATTTAATTCAATATTTTTTTGCTTTATCTTAAGTTTTTCTTTTTCTATTTCTATTAACTTCTTAGCATTTATTTCTTCTTGTTTGTCATTCTCTAAAGCCTTCCTAGAATCTTCTAAGGCTTTATTCATTGCTCTAGCTTGTGCTTCTTCCGTCTTTTTTATAGATTGTTGTTTCTTTAATTCTGCATTTTCCCTACCTTTAGCCATAGCATCAGCTAAAGGCAGGGAAAATGCAGAATTAAAGCTTGTTCGGCTTTGGCTTGTTTTTCAAAGTTATTAGTTATATCTATTTTAGTTTTACCTGTAGCCAAATCATTAGTTAGTTTTATTGTTTTACCCAATTCATCGTTCAATGTATTTATAACTTTTATCTGACCATCAGGTAGTATTTGTATATTACTTTTAGATAATTTAGTTATGTCTTGCATAATTTTATTTATATTATCTATATTAATATCTACTTTTATATCGCTTGTGTTGCTATTGCTTAATTTGTTTTTTAATACTTCTAGCTTTTTTTTAACAGAACTAAAATCTTCAAACTCTACCGTAAATATACTTTGAAATGAATTATCCGACATTTTAACAGTCCTCCTTTCAAGACATAATAAAAAGGTAGAATTTTAAATATCCTACCTTACAATTAATCCTTCACTTTTTAATTTTTTTATTATCGCCTTTCTAACTTCTCCATCATTTAGTAATTCATTTGTTTTTTCATAAAAATCCCTTGGATATGGTTGGCTTTTATATATTTTAGAACCTTGCCATGTATAATCAGTACCTGTAATTATTATACTATCTATATAACCCTCTTCATAATCATAATCTTTATAGTTTTTATTACCTCTAGTTTTATTAACTAAAGTTACTATAATTTTGTTCCCTTTAATATCTATACTATGTTCCATATTTCTTATGTCAGATAGCCCTCCATCCTCTTCTCTCCTAATATACATGGTTGGGCTATATCTCATATAAACTTCTAACTCAATTGCTTCAGCCATTTTTTCTTTCATGATGGGTGGCACAACATCTTCAATTGTATCGGTAACAGTTTTCTTAAACTCTTTATACATACTTTGTAAACTTCTATACTTTGCCAAAGTTATTCACCTAACTCTTTTTCAGATATAATATCTACTATTTCTTGTGGTACTTTACCAACTATCTTCAAACTTTCAATCCACTCCAAATTGATATCCAGCAATATATTATTTAATTCTATTAAAACTTTACTAAATACCTTGTCGGGATCTTTTATATTCTCTTTTATAATTTCAATATCTTCGTTGCTTTCGATATCAACTTGAATATCGGTTAACAATGGAAACATTTTTGTTAACATATCATAATCACCCATTGCTGAAATTATTTTATTATCCTCTTGTTTTGTTTCAAACAATCCAAGGATTTCTTTTCTTTGCTCTTGAGTTGGATTGTATATGTATGTAATTTCATTCTCTGTATATTTATTTTCTGCTTTTTTAATATTTTCTTCGCCTACAATTTTAAAAACATTACCTGTTTCAAAATCTTCTACTATAATACATGCGACTTCTTTTCTTTTATATTTTTTTAATTGTTTTGCCATAATTTTATACACTCCTTATTTTTATTGATTTTACGTTGTTTTATATTGCGACTGAAACACCTTCTTCGACGTATCTAAATGTGTACCCGTGTGAATGTGGTCGTGTGCCTTTGCATACACGTGAAATATTACCTGAATAAAATTTAACACCAAACATGTGCATTGACTCATCACATAATTCTGAAATAGAATCAAATACTTGTCCTGTTTCCACACACATAACAGATTTGCCACACCTCTCCTTATTTAGTTTTGATAATTTAGCTTGTCTATAAGCCTCTGATGTTTCAACACTGTAATCACACCATCCAAACTTAGCACCTTGTTTTAAATATTTAGAAATAGTTTGTGATATAAGCCCCATTTTGCCACCTATTTCCGTTGTGCTTTTAATGCCATTATTCCAATAATTACATGCTTCCTTTACTAAATTACATAATGAATATTCTTCACACTTTTTCCAATCAATATTGTTCAAATCAAACAATTCAGCTAATTTGCTATTTAATATATTTTCTTTTATATATTTAGAATTTGATTTTTCACAATCAAGCTCTATGTAATATTTAATATTGTTTTGTAAAGCTAATTCTTTTTTATAAGCATCGTTAAGTCTAATTTCATCAATTGATTTATTTCCGATTTTTGTTTCTTTATAATGATAATTGCCATTAACTTCTATTATTAAATTTAAAGATTCTATATAAATATCATAAATTCTTCTATGTATATCATTGCTAATTTTCGTAGACCATTTAAATGTCTTTTGACTTTCAAATTTTATATTTAGCTGATTCAAAACACTTATTACATATTTTTCAGGATATGAAACACCATCACCACACTCTGTACATCCGAAACCTTGATTATATAGATTACATATGACCATGTCTTTAACACAACCACAATCTGGGCAAATCATTTTAATTTTCTTATTTGATTGAAATGTATAGTTTTCAGCATCATTTTTATTATAAAAATATTTAACCAAATCAGGATGTGTTTCTTTAATAGGTAGCTTTGGAAATATAATGTTGGTTATTTTTGCGTTAATTAGACCATCTGTGAATATTTTATATTTTTTATCTTTATATTTAACAGTTAACTTCTTTTTATTATCAATGTCAACTATTTCAATATTCCCAATAGTATCATCGTAAATGAATTTAACACTTAAACCTACACATTCCTTCCAT
>ERZ827104.3248-NODE-3248-length-11673-cov-4.028318_pt1 | contig 11673 bp, 10 predicted proteins | sample MGYA00519781_ERZ827104 | MGnify/ENA primary metagenome ERZ827104 (study PRJEB31778, sample SAMEA3449257) | human gut metagenome | biome: human gut; feature: human-associated habitat; material: faeces | place: United Kingdom | collected 2010/2012 ... | reverse complement strand
CCTTGCAGGATGCAAGAACAAATGCGGACAGCAGCGCAAGGATAATCGATAAAAATCTTTTCATTTTTTAACCTCCTAATTTTGACTTTACTTTGCATATTCGGCATAGATTTCCTCATACGCCTTTTTATTTGCTTCCTGCCAGGTCAGCCCTTCCTTACGATAGTTTGAGGCAAGCCAACTGAGCCAACCTGTGTATCGAGTAGCATACCCTTCGAATTCCGAGTAGGCGATTATGACCATTCTCTGCTTATCAACGGTGATCCGAAAATCCATGCCGGTGCCGCTCCTGGGAATAGAGGGACCTGGATGCCTCGTGAATACAGCCACATCCGCCGTGATTTCGGTTTCTGTTTCATCCACAATTTGTTTGACATACGCCTCCTCAATGGTTACATTGACAAAATTGTATCCCTGGCCGAGTTTTTTTAGATCGATCTCAAGCTGATTATCCCAAAAGAACAGATCCGTATCCTCGTTCCTGTCCATAATGTCGGAAAAATCCATAAGCTCAAGGTTCATACAGCCGACGTAATAGCGGCGCTGCATTTCCCCTGCAAGCCATTCGACGGTTACGGGATCGGGTCTCGGATTTGGGTCTGCCGTCGGGGCTTCGGTTTCCGGTGCGGCGGCGGGGGTATCCGTCGGCGCGGCGGTTTCGGAAACAGCCGAATGCGGCGGGGCGGTGTTCTGTGCGTCTTTGTTGGTTCCCTTGCAGGATGCAAGAACAAATGCGGACAGCAGCAACACGAAAACAAGAGAAAGAGACAGGATTTTTTTCATTGCTTAAATACCTCCTTGAAACTGAGAGTGATTTGTTCACTTCCCCAACGGATTTATCGGCCGTCGGGTGCGAGACGTTTCTGCGCAGATTGTTTTGCAAAGGAGCGAATTCCGATGCAGTTCCGGTATACAAAAAGAATAACATATCCAAGCAGCAGGGTCAACCCCGTTTTGCCCTGAAATTGTGAACAATTTGTTAACAATTCATTTTTCACGATGCGAAGCGATATAAACGGTTTTTAACCGAACGGTGGGATGCTGCTGCGGCAGGGTGCATGTTGAATTGAGAATTGTTTTTGCAGGAAAGCACGGATTTTGAATGCCATGCAAAAAAAGAAATATAAAAGGAAGAGAAACATACATATACAACATGCACACATAAAGAAAACGGGATCCGCATCGAATCATGCAACTAATATAAAACGCTAAAAAACGAAAAAGTCCGCAGGGAGGGCACGCGGACTTTTTCATTTTACAACAGAAACGCGGTAAACCAACGTTTCATTAAGGAAGGGGGGAATTCCTTTTCGGTGCTTCGGACAGAAGAATCAGCTCTTTGCCTGTCTGAAGCCTTTTTTGCCGACAAAAAACAATGCCAGTGTCCCCGGACCGACATGGGAACCCGTCACAGGTTCGTACATAACGGTTAAAATATCCTTCGGCGGAGCAATTTCTGATATAAGCTCCGCAAGAGTATTTGCATCTTCGATACAGTCCGCATGTGCGATGCCGACTGTTTGGTTTGCAGCGTCAACAACGTATTCGCGATATTGTTCAGCAATTGCGCGCAGGGAGTTTTTCCTTCCGCGAACTTTGCCGAAATTGACGATTTTTCCCTCGCTGTCGCCCTTCAAAAGGGGTTTGATATTCAAAATGTTGCCGATTGCAGCCTTTGCATTCGAAAGCCTGCCCGTCGAACAGAGATATTTGAGGTTGTCAACCGTGAAAACCTGACATATCCTGTCGCGATAGTCCGAAAGCAGGTGTACCGCCGCAGAAAGGGCAATTCCCGAATCGCGGAGTTCCGCCGCACGCAGAACAACAAGCCCTTCGCCGAGCGAGGCTCCGAGAGTGTCGATAAGCTCAATGCTCCGTTCGGGAAATTCGGCGCGCAGCTGAGCCGCCGCCACCATTCCGGCCTGAAATGATCCGCTCACGCCGGATGACATGCCGATAAAAAGAATATCCTGCCCCGCTTCAAGCAAGGGACGCATTTTTTCAGTATATTGAGCGGGCGTTATTTGGGAGGTTGTGACTCTTGTTCCGCTGCGCATTGCATCATAAAATGCTTTGGAATCAAAAGCCGAAAAATCCGGACAGTACAGCGCATCGCCGCCTTTTTCCGGCATACTGAATGAAAACGGTATCTCCGCAATACCCTTCCGCTCCAAAAGCTCAAGCTCAAGATTGGCGGAAGTATCGGTAATAATTCGGTACACGTTCACTCACCTCGCATCATCTAATCTACTGCAACAGATTAACATGTTCATATGAATGTGTCAAGTACTCAATGCAACAAAATGAGACTTTTGAGCATATATTTCGTATAAATGCGCTTTACAGCGTTTGAATCCTGCACTATAATACAATTGCGAAAAATGCGGAACAATGCTTAAAATGTACAATATGCAAAATGCCGTATAATCTTTTGCAATTTGCGCTCCGAAAAGGGACGCAGGGGGAAAAATAATGTCATATGATAAAGCCTTGATTGCGGGTAAGCTCCGTCGGTGGGAAAAGCATCTTATGCGCTTTCGCCTTCCCGAATGGGATGAGATACCCGATTTTGGTCTGTATATGGAGCAGACCGTTGATTTGCTGCGCAAATATTTGGATTATTTGCCGCCCGAACTGAAGAATGAAGAGGTTGTTACAAGTTCCGCCATCAACAACTATGTTCGCCGCGGGATCATGCCGGGTCCGATTAAAAAAAAGTACTATCGACCCCATATTGCGTGCCTGCTCATGATTTGCACGCTGAAACAGAGCCTTAACATGTCAATGATAAAAATCGCGCTGCCCACATGTGAGTGCAGCGCAGATGCCCGCTGCGACGAATGTGCAAAATCTCCGGTCGGTTCGGCTGAAAACAGCTGCACATCGGGTGTGCGCAGCGCATATTAGTCGTTCATAAGCCGCCATGATCTGACCGCAAAATATTTTGTTCAGCAGGTTCGTCTTGCAAGCGCGGCGCTTTTGGATCATGATGAAAAGCCGGATATTGCGGTTCAAACCACGGAAGAACTCGTTGCTTCCGCCGCAATAGTCGCGGGCTTTTCGCGTTTGCTTGCCGAAAAGCTGCTGCTTTTGGACGGAAGGGATCTTTCAAACGGCGGAAGCATCGATTGCGAGACGGATTCCGAACCTGTCGATGCCGAGGAATGAGCTGACTTAAAGCAAAAAAGGATACATAAAGCGTAAGCAAAAAGACTTGCCGCGTCAACAATAATGCGGAAAGCCTTTTTTCCTGCCGCCGGTGCGTCAAAAAGGCGCGGCAGCGGCCCGAATTTGCCGAAAAACTGCCCGCAATGCTTTGTGCACGGTGATTTCAGCCTTGATTTACAGCAAAATATGAGTATAATAATAAGCGGAAGAATTCTGCCTGTGTGCAAAAAAGCGCAGGCGTTTCAATAACGAAAGGAATTATTGAACAAAAATGGAAAGAACCTTCATAAGGGATATTCGAACAAAATGCGGCGAAACGGCAAAGGTCTCGGGCTTTGTTGAAAACATCCGCGACGGCAAGTCAATGGCTTTTATCGTCATCAAGGACATCACCGGAAAGCTGCAAATAACCGTCGAAAAAGAGAAATGCCCTGCGCTTGTTGACGACATTGCGCGCATAACTCCCGATTCCGTAATCAGCTGCACCGGACTTGTTGCGGAAAACGAGTACGTTAAAATGGGCGGAATCGAGCTTCTGCCGACGGAACTTGAAATCGAATCCGTTGCGGACGCATTGCCCATTATCCGCAAGGAAATTCCCGCAACAAAGAAAAAACAGGCGGTCGAACGCTCTGCAATCGATCAGAGGCTGAACTATCGCTGGATCGATCTGCGCACGGACGAGAACCAGCTCCTGTTTAAGGTTCAGAGCTGCCTTGTGAACGCAATGCGCGAATACCTCCTTAAAAAGGACTTTATCGAGATTCACACTCCGAAGCTTATCGGAGCGGCAAGCGAGAGCGGCGCGGATGTTTTTGAAGTTGAATATTTTGACCGCAAGGCGTATCTTGCCCAGAGTCCGCAGTTCTACAAGCAGATGGCAATGGCGGCGGGTTTTGAACGTATATTTGAAGTCGGTCCCGTTTTCCGTGCGGAAAAATCTTTCACAAGCAAGCACACAACCGAATTTACGGGCTTTGACCTTGAATTCAGCTATATCGAATCCTATCGCGATGTTATGCAGATTGAGGCCGAAATATTGACATATGCTCTCGGCGTTGTCAACGAGAAATACGGCGAACGCATAAAGGAAGCTTTCGGCATTGAACTCATTGTGCCCACGCTTCCGTTCCCCGTTATCACTCTTGCGGAGCTTTACGATGCTCTTGAAAAGGAATACGGCTATGTTCCCGCAGAAGGCGAACGCGGCGATTTGACCACCGAGGCAGAGAAACTCAGCTTTGATTGGGTGAAGAAGCATTACAATCACGAGTTCCTCTTCATAACCGATTACTCCGCAGAAAAGCGCGCATTCTATCATATGCGCGATGAAAACGGCGTTCCGCAGGGTTATGACCTTATCTGGCGCGGTGTTGAAATCACAACCGGTGCACAGCGCGAGCATCGTTACGAAATCCTCAAAAAACAGGCGGACGAAAAAGGACTCGGTGAAGACGTTAAGTTCTACCTTGAATTCTTTAAATACGGCTGTCCTCCGCACGGCGGTTTCGGTCTCGGTGTTGACCGTTTGACAATGCTGCTGCTCGGACTCAACATTAAGGAAGCTATGTTCCTGTTCCGCAGCCCCGACAGGCTCAATCCGTAAAACTTGCGAGTGCGGATGATTCTCAATTTTTTGAATCAATCCGACTTTAACATTGACAAAGCAGGTTGTTTTTTTGAGAACCGCCCGTAACAGGACGGTTCTTTTTTTACTGAGTTTTCCGGCTGCAAAGCGGACAAAGCGGAACAAAAGCCGGCGGGTGAGGTTTCCGCCGGCTTCTGCATGAGGGGTTACGATAAAAAAGCTTCGGTGCTTTTACAATTGTATTATACCGCCCGAAATATACGGTGTCAACACAAAACAAAGCACTTTCGGTACATAAAACAGTACAGCTTCTGCAAATAAATGTAATACAAACAATAACGGAAGCTTTGTATTGTAAAAAATGCGTTCGATGCCGAAACATTGTTCGGAGACGGCACTGCATAAGGAGTACGGTACGCTTGGAGTGAAACAACATATCGGAAGGCAGCGGAAGCCGAAAACGGACATGCCGCATTGTGAACGGCCGCACTGTCGATTTGTGCAAAATAAGCAAAAATTTTTGAGTTTTTTTGAAAAAAGGGGTTGACAAATTCCGAGTGCGGTTGTATGATATGTCTCGGTTAGCGAGAGCTAATTATTTTTAGACGAATCAAGTTAGCAAGAGCTAATTTTTTTGAACAGAAAGTTAGCAAAAGCTAATTTGAAATTCGTGTTATTGAGCAAGGAGTAATGATATGATGCCGTTAATGTTGGCCGGAATCGGCGAGGAGAACACGATAAAGAAGATCGGCGGCAGTCCGGAGATTAAAAAACATCTTGAGGATCTCGGCTTTGTTGTCGGCGGAAGCGTTACTGTCGTGAATGCGCTCGGCGGAAACGTTATTGTGAACGTCAAGGAGTCGCGTGTTGCAATAAGTGAAGAAATGGCACGCCGCATAATGGTCTGATGCGGAAAAACCGCAACCTTTTGCGGCCCGCAAATTTTTGCGGTTTGCAAACGGCGATGCTGCGAATGTGAATGAAAAATTAAAGATAAAATATAAAAATAAAGTCGGGAGGAATAATCATGAATACACTCAGACAGGCAAAAATCGGAGACACCGTAAAGGTTGTAAAGCTGCACGGTGAGGGTGCCGTAAAACGCCGCATCATGGACATGGGCATCACCAAGGGGGTTGAGGTCTATGTTCGCAAGGTGGCACCGCTGGGCGACCCCATTGAAGTCACGGTGCGCGGTTATGAGCTTTCACTCCGCAAGGCGGACGCTGAAATGATCGAAATCGAATAAACCGAAAAATATGCGGGGGAAACCCCGTATTATTCGGAACAAAAGGTTAGCCAAAGCTAACAATGCTTCGCCGAAAGGTGCATTTCGGCTTTCGGCGGCAGAACGGAAAAAATATAACCGTATGACGGATAAGGAGGATAAAATGAATTTGAGAATCGCCCTTGCGGGCAACCCCAACAGCGGCAAAACAACGCTGTTCAATGCATTGACCGGCTCGAATCAGTTCGTCGGAAACTGGCCGGGTGTCACGGTTGAAAAAAAAGAAGGTAAACTTAAAAAACATGACGGAGTTATCATCACCGACCTTCCCGGTATTTATTCACTTTCACCATACACCCTTGAAGAGGTCGTTGCGCGCAACTACCTTATCGGCGAGCGTCCCGATGCGATACTGAACATCATTGACGGCACGAATCTGGAGCGCAACCTGTATCTTACAACTCAGCTTACGGAGCTTGGTATTCCGGTTGTTGTTGCAATCAACATGATCGACCTTGTTCGCAAGAACGGCGACAAAATCAATGTTGCCGAACTTTCGCGTCAGCTTGGCTGCAAAGTCGTTGAAATTTCCGCTTTGCGCGGAACCGGCATTGCGGAAGCTGCGGAAGCGGCAATCGATGCAGCAAAGAACGGCAAAACCGTTCCCATGCACACCTTCGCAGGCCCTGTTGAACATGCGCTTGCACATATCGAGGAAGCAGCCGTTCACGGACTGCCCGAGGAGCAGCAGCGTTGGTATGCCGTGAAGATTTTTGAGCGCGACGACAAGGTGCTTGAAAATCTGAATATCGATCCTAAGGTTATGGAGCATATCAATAAGGATATCGAGGCGGTAGAGAAGGAAATGGATGACGATTCCGAATCCATTATCACCAACGAACGTTATATCTACATAGGTTCGATTATCAAAGCTTGCTACAAAAAGAAAAATACGGGCAAGCTTTCAACTTCCGACAAGATCGACAAAATCGTGACCAACCGCTGGCTGGGTCTCCCCATCTTCGCTGCAGTAATGTTCCTTGTTTACTATATTTCAATGGTAACAGTCGGCAGCGCGGCAACGGATTGGGCAAACGACGGACTGTTCGGCGACGGCTGGCATCTGTTCGGTATAGGCTCAAAGGCATATAACGAAACTGCCGAAAATTACAGCAACGCAATGAACGCTGCCGGCGCATTTGTTGATTTCGACACTGAAGCCGAAGATTTCGATGCCGACAAAGTGCTTGCCGAACTCGAAGCATACAAGCCCGAGAGCGAGAACGCAACCGCAACCATCGGCGTTGAGGATGAGGAAACTCTTGCGGTAAACGAAATGACCGTTTATTATTCCACGATCCCCAAAGACGCAAAGGAAGATGAAACCATCGGCATGACTTATGTTGATGCCGTTAAATACCTTAAGGAAAACGGATTCGACGAACCCGATCCCGCCGCATACGGCGTTTGGGTAAAGGGTATTCCCGTGCTTGTAGGCGAAGGTCTTGAAAAAGCAGGCGCAGCCGATTGGCTTGCAGGCCTTATCAACGACGGTATTGTTGCAGGTGTCGGTGCTGTTCTCGGCTTTGTTCCGCAGATGCTTGTTCTGTTCCTGCTGCTCGCTATCCTTGAAGGCTGCGGTTATATGGCACGTATCGCATTCGTCCTTGACAGAATTTTCCGCAAATTCGGTCTTTCCGGCAAATCCTTCATCCCGATGCTCATCGGCACGGGCTGCGGCATTCCCGGTATTATGGCATCCAGAACGATTGAAAACGAACGTGACCGCCGCATGACCATCATGACCACAACGTTCATCCCCTGCGGTGCAAAGGTTCCCTTTATTGCAATGATCTCAGGCGCAATCTTCGGCGGTTCAGCCTGGGTTGCAACAAGTGCATATTTCATCGGCATGGCGGCAATCATAATTTCCGGTATCATGCTGAAGAAAACCAAGATGTTCGCGGGCGAACCCGCTCCCTTCGTAATGGAGCTTCCCGCATATCATCTTCCCACTGTCAGCAACGTTCTCCGTTCCACTTGGGAGCGCGGCTGGTCCTTCATCAAGAAGGCGGGCACGATCATTCTTCTGTCCACGATACTCGTTTGGTTTACCTCCTACTTCGGATTTACTTCCGATGGGTTCAGAATGCTTGCGGAAGACGAGCTTGACAAGTCCATTCTTGCGGCAGTCGGCAATGCGATCGCCTGGATCTTCAAACCCCTCGGCTGGGGCGAATGGCAGGCAGCGGTTGCATCCATCACCGGCCTTGTTGCAAAGGAAAACATCGTTGGCACGATGGGCATTCTTTACGGCGCAGAAGGTCCCGTTTATGCGACCCTTGCACATGTTTTCAACGGCATTCAGGCATATTCGTTCCTGGTGTTCAACCTGCTCTGTGCACCTTGCTTTGCGGCAATCGGCGCAATAAAGCGCGAAATGAACAGCCCGAAATGGACTTGGTTCGCAGTTGCATACCAGTGCGGATTTGCGTACATCATCTCTCTGATGATTTATCAGTTCGGCTGCCTGTTCACGGGTAATGTACATGTTGTCGGCCTCATCTTTGCTGTTGCTGCACTTGCCGGAATTATCTACATGCTCGTCCGCCCCTATAAAGAGGCAACAAAGCTTACCAAGAACGTTAAGATTGGATAAATCAAAACGTTAACATTGGCTTGAGTCGAACAGCGTTCGGCAATACGATACGGTTCGACGAATGAATTCCCCCAACCCGGATGACGATGCGGACGGCGGTGCGCCATGCATTGCCTCCGCATCTTCCGGGCAAATTCGGGAATAAAATAAGCAAAAACCGATTTTATTTTTCACGAAAACAGAAACATGAAAGGAGAAGGTCATATGTTCAATTGGATAGCTCGGAATCTTTCAACGATTATTATCTGCCTTGTGCTTGCCGCTGTTGTGGTTCTTATCATTGTGAGTCTTGTTAAAGACAAAAGAAAAGGCAAGTCCTCCTGCGGCTGCAAGTGCGCCCATTGTCCGATGGCAGGCTCCTGCCATAAAAAATAATCAGTCGGCCGCAAACCGGTGCAAGCAGGAAAAATGCCGGCCGAGTTTACGGAAACAGCTTTGCGGAAAGGAGAAAAAATGTTCAGAACCGTTGTAAAAATCGATGGAATGATGTGCGGAATGTGTGAAGCGCATATCAATGATGCAATAAGAAGAAATTTCAACGTTAAGAAAGTGAAATCATCGCACTCAAAAGGTGAAACGGTGATCGAGTCCGAAACAGAACCCGATGCAGCTGCGCTTAAGCGCGCAATTGAAGAGACAGGTTATGAATTCATCTCCGCCTCGACAAAAATCATTGAAGGCAGGCGCGGACTGTTTGCGGGCATTCTGCATAAAGACTGAAAAAGGTCGAAACAGAACGGATATGCTTTTCTGCACTTCAGCCCCTACGGAGAAGCATATCCGTATTGCTGTGAAAGCACCGGCAGAAAGTTTTATTTTTAGAACTGAAGTTAGCATAGGCTAACTAAAAGCAAAACGGTCGGAATTGAAAACGGCACGGAAAGAAATTGAAGATTAAAGCGAAAAGTTAAAAATAACGAACAGGAGAAAGGGAAAGAAAATGAGCGTTGTTATCGTCGGCGGAAATGAGCGCATGATAAGGCAATATGAGCAGCTTTGCAAATCATATTCATGTAAAGCAAAGGTTTATATTGAAACGGATAAAGGAATTCAGAACTTCGGCACACCGGATTTGGTCGTGCTTTTCACAAGCACAATGTCTCATAAAATGCTTCAGATTGCCTCCGGGCAGGCGAAACGAAAGAACCTTCGCGTTGCAAGAAGTCATACAAGTTCAATGGCTGCACTGAAAAGCATTTTGGATGAGCACACGGCATGAGCATAACGGTGCATCAGGAAAATGAAATGAGAATGCTTTGACAGCAGTGTATATTAAGCAGTGCGCATGAATATGATGATCAAAGGACGGCAGAAACGGAACAATTCCGAATTTCTGCCGTCCTTATTTGATGTCTGCACCGTGCAGCCGCCGAATCATTTAAGTATCGGCAGCTGCGCGGGAAAAGTTAATGGGTTAGGTGGGTTGAATCAGTTGTTGTTCAGCTTTGCCTGTGCTGCCGCAAGCCTTGCAATGGGTACGCGGAAGGGTGAACAGGAAACATACTGAAGGCCGACTTTGTGGAAGAACTCGATGCTGGAGGGATCACCGCCGTGTTCACCGCAAACGCCCAGCTTTATGTTGGGACGGGTCTGCTTGCCGAGCTCAACAGCCATCTTGACGAGTTTGCCTACGCCGTTTTGATCAACGCGTGCAAAGGGATCGCTCTCGAAGATTTTCTTCTTATAATAGTCATCAAGGAACTTCCCGGCATCGTCGCGGCTGAAGCCGAAAGTCATCTGGGTAAGGTCATTGGTGCCGAAGCTGAAGAATTCCGCCTCGGTTGCAACTTCGTCCGCAGTGAGAGCGGCGCGGGGGATTTCGATCATGGTGCCGACAAGGTAGGGGATTTCCATGCCCTTTTCTTCCATGACCTTCTTTGCGGTTTCAACAACGAAGCTCTTAACATATGCAAGCTCACGGGTTTCGCCGACAAGGGGAATCATGATTTCGGGGATGATTTCAAGCCCGGTTTCCTGACGAACCTCGATTGCAGCTTCAATAACGGCACGGGTCTGCATTTCCGCAATTTCGGGGTAAGTAACGGACAGACGGCAGCCGCGGTGGCCCATCATGGGGTTGCTCTCGTGCAGGCTGACAACGGTCTTTTTGAGCTCATCAAAGGTGATGCCCATGTTGCTTGCAAGAGCGGCGATCTCCTCATCCTTGGTGGGAAGGAACTCATGGAGGGGCGGATCCAGGAAGCGAATCGTAACGGGACGACCCTGCATTGCCTTGTAGATGCCCTTGAAGTCTTCACGCTGCATGGGCAGAATTTTTGCAAGAGCAGCCTTGCGCTCATCCGCATTCTTTGAAACGATCATCTCGCGCATTGCGGGGATTCGTGCTTCGTCAAAGAACATATGCTCGGTACGGCAGAGGCCGATGCCCTCTGCGCCGAACTTGACTGCCATTTCAGCCTGTGCGGGGGAGTCCGCATTGGTGCGGATCTTAAGGGTGCGAATTGCATCCGCCCATTCCATAATGGTTGCGAAATTGCCGGAAAGTTCGGCGGGGACGGTGCGAATCGCTTCGGCGTAAACTTTGCCGGTTGAGCCGTCAAGACTCATCCAGTCGCCTTCGTGAAGAACGGTGCCGTCGGTGAAGGTGAGCGTCTTTGCGGGTTCGTCGATAACGATTTCCTTGCAGCCGGAGACGCAGCAGGTGCCGAGCTGTCTTGCAACAACCGCAGCGTGGCTGGTCATGCCGCCGAAAGCGGTGAGGATGCCCTCGGAAGCGGTCATGCCCTCGATGTCCTCGGGGCTGGTTTCTTTGCGGGCAAGGATAACCTTGTGGCCCGCTTCGCTTGCGCGCTTTGCATCGTCTGCCGAGAAGTAGACCATGCCGCATGCTGCACCGGGGGATGCGGCAAGACCGGTTGCCATTGCCTTTGCTGCCTTAAGTGCGGCGGCGTCAAAGGTGGGATGAAGCAGAGCGTCAAGGCTCTTGGGGTCGATCATTGCAATCGCTTCTTCGCGGGTGCGCATACCTTCGTTCACAAGGTCAACAGCGATCTGAAGAGCTGCCGCTGC
>ERZ827104.3247-NODE-3247-length-11677-cov-2.802272_pt1 | contig 11677 bp, 6 predicted proteins | sample MGYA00519781_ERZ827104 | MGnify/ENA primary metagenome ERZ827104 (study PRJEB31778, sample SAMEA3449257) | human gut metagenome | biome: human gut; feature: human-associated habitat; material: faeces | place: United Kingdom | collected 2010/2012 ... | reverse complement strand
TGCATGGATTTACGGCCAGCCGTTTCGAAGGCCAGCCGATCATATCCGATTTTGTAAAAGAATTTAGAGTGAATGCTTATCTTCCCCGGCTGGCGGCCCACGGCTTGCAAGGTACGGAGGCTATGCTCGGTATGACGCCGGCTAATCTTTACAATTCGGCTAAAGAAGCCTTGGTGATCGCTCACAAATTGGGGAAGAAAGTTATTATAATGGGGACATCCACCGGTTGTACGTTAGCTTTGATGTTAGCGGCCGATTTTCCCAGGCTGGTGGATGCCCTGATCTTATATTCACCGAATATTAAAATTAAAAATCCTATGGCCCCCTTGTTGAGCGGTCCCTGGGGATTACAGATCAGCCGGGCCGTACATGGAGGGAAATATGCCGTTTCGGATGATCCGGCAGATAGTGAAGATTGTAAATACTGGTATTGTAAATACCGCTTGGAAGCACAGGTTTATTTACAGCAACTGCTGGATATGAGAATGAACCGACGGGAATTCGAAAAAGTCTCTCAGCCTGTTTTTTTAGGTTATTATTACAAAGATTCCGATCATCAGGATGAGACGATAGAAGTTAAAGCGGCGTTGAACATGTTCGACGAATTAGGAACTCCTAAAGACGAGAAACGGGCCGTTGCTTTTCCGAATGCAGGCGTACACGTTATTGCCTGTGGTTTATCGTCGAAAGCTATTCCTGAAGTCAGACAACAAACTTTCGATTTTGCCCGTCAAGTTTTGGGTATGAAATAATTCTTCCAACACGTTTGTCAATAAATTATACAAGTATTGTCTGTTTTTTTGACAGATTTAAGGTGCTGTTTATTTGATAAATATCTGAATATAAATTTATTAGTTAAATTGGCATGTCGATTGTGGATCTAGGGTAAAATCCATATTCCTATGATCGATATTAAATTATTTGTACGCAACCTGATTCACAATAAGCTTTATTTTGCTATTACGGTTTTGGGATTTGCTATCGCATTGACTTTTGTACTGGTGTTGAGTGTTTATATTCGTCAGGAACTATCGGTAGACCAATTTCATCAAAATAAAGACCGGATTTATCGGGTGGTCGATGAAGAGGGATCGTATTGGGGGGCTGTGATTGGTAGCGAACTGCAAAGTAAATATCCTGAGATCGAATGTTATACAAGATATTATAATCAGAACTATATGGTAGAAATTCCTCATCAGGAAAAAATCCTGATGCAAACAGCTCTGATCGATTCTTCATTTTTCCGGATGTTCTCCTTTCCCTTGATTAAAGGCGATCCTGCTACTGTGTTACTCGATAAGAATAATATTGTACTGACGCGTTCTTTTGCCCATAAAGTTTATGGTTCTGAGGATATTCTGGGAAAAGAAATTGTTATCAACGGTAAACATCGGCTGATCGTTACAGGCGTTATGGAAGATCTTCCTTATAATACTCATTTTGGGGTTACAGAAGGATTTGTCCGTTTCGATCTATTGGCAGATATTTGGGAAATGCCACGGATATTGGAAGAAAACGGTAATAGTTCTTTCGGATTATATCTCCTGACTTATCCGGGTACGGATATCGTTTCAAAAAAGGACATTATCCTGCGGGATTTTAAGAGTACTTACTGGAAATATCGTGATGGTTTTAGTAGTAAACTGGATTTTGAACCATTGAGTGCGGTATATTGGGGAGGAAAGACATCTAATAGCAAAACACAGGGAAACAGCAAAACAACCCTGGTGGGATTGTCCGTAATCGCTTTATTGATTTTGATATTGGCTTTAATAAACTACAATAACCTTTCCATTGCTCAGACTACGAATCGGGCCAAAGAAGCGGCTATCAAAAAATTGTTAGGAATCAATAATACGACCTTGTTTTGGCAGTTTGTCGTAGAATCATTGATTCTGTGTACTTTTTCGTTTGCGATCGCTTTGGTATTTTCCTGGATTTTGATGCCCTTTTTTGAACAGATTTTCGACACCCGTTTGTTTTATCGGGATATGTTGACCTGGGGTAACGGAATTATATTTCTTCTGTCGCTTCTGTTTTTCGGAGGTCTTGTCGGTCTTGTACCTGCCTGGATTATAACCCGCTTCAAACCTATAGAAGTTGTAAAAGGGATATTTAAAAAGAGGATGAAAAGCGTTTATGGAAATATATTGATTTGTTTCCAGTATGTCGTTGCAATAGCTCTGACGATTGCTACGTTTACCATCTTACTTCAAGCCTATTATCTACGGAATTATAAACTGGGATTCGATCGGGAAAATGTCATTTACCTGGACAACGTGGTCGATCCTTCCCAGAAGGATGCTTTACGGAGTGAAATGATGCGGATCCCCGGAGTAGTTAATCTTTCTTTTTGTCAAGGATCGCCTTTAGACGGTGGAAATAATAATTCGATGAAAGTAGGCGAAAGGTCTCTAAGTTGGCAAGTATTTAAAATCGACTCCGCTTTTTTTCATGTACTGGGTTTGCATGTAGAGCCGACAGGAGCGGATTGGGGAATATGGATTAACCGGACAGCAGTAAAAGAACTTGAACTAGGAGAAAAACCTCAGGATTTTCAAAATCTCGCGGGGTTGAAGAATTGGCGGATTAGAGGTATTGTCGATGATTTTCATTTCCGGGATTTACGGCATAAAATGGGTTTGGCCTATATGGTTCCTTTGGGGAAAGAGGAATATCCCTGGAAGATTTTAGTGAAAATAGACCGGCAAAATCCTGGCCGGACTTATCAGGAAATAAAGGATACCTACATCCGTTTTATCGGGAACGACCTTTTCGACTCCGGTTTTATGGACCAGACGATCGATGAATGGTATAAAACAGAAGACAGGGCAGTCGGTATGATCGGTTATTTTACAGTGATCGCATGCATGCTGGCCATTATGGGAATTTTGGCGATGTCTACTTATTTTATTCAGCAACGTCTGAAAGAAATCGGGTTGCGCCGGGTGAACGGTGCCAAAGTAAGGGATGTGTTGAATATGTTGATATGGGGATTTTTGAAGTGGGTTATTCTTGCCTTTGCCATTGCCGTTCCGATAACCTGGTATCTGATCAATCGTTGGCTGGCTACCTATCCCTATCATATTTCACAACAGGTATGGGTATACCTTGGGGTAGGTGTGACGGCTTGTTTGATCGCTATTTTGATGGTAGGAGGGCAGAGCTATCGGGCAGCTTCCCTGAATCCGGGCAAAACGTTGCGAAATGAGTGAACGATCTAAAATAAGAGAATGATGTACAGTATTCCGGAAAGGATCCTTTTTGCTTTCAGGGCCTTGAAGTCGAACCGTTTGTGTTCTTGTATCAGTATTCTGGGGTTGGGATTGGGATTAGCCTGTTTTATCGTGATTGTAAAATATGTTTGGCTGGAATATACGACCGATACCGCTCAACGGAATTACCACCGGATTTATTGTACGGTTTCTCAGGCTTCTGAGATCGATATTCCCTGCCTGAGTGAGATCATTAATTGTAGTGACCGGTTGGCGGATTACCCGGAAGTGGAGGCCCGTACCCGGGTGAGCGCTTTTGACGGAGAACAACTGTCGGTAGAGAACCGGCTTTACAAAGCCGATGTTTTATTTACCGGCTTCGGATTTTTTCAGGTTTTCGATTTTCCGTTGGTCGTAGGAGATACCGCTACGGCTTTACAGCAAACGACAGATATGTTGCTCACCCGTTCTTTTGCCCGGAAGATGTTCGGCGAACAGGATCCGTTGGGTAAAAAAATCCAATTCAGAAACAAAGACTATACCGTAACCGGAATTTTGAAAGACATTCCGGTCAACAGTTCTTTTCGTTTTGATGTGTTGATTCCGGACCGCCCCGAGTTTAGCCGTATGATGAGCGAATTTATCGTATTGAAGGAAAAAGTCGGTATACAGTCGGTAAAAGAAAAATTGCTTCCGGAGAAATTTTATGGTTCCCAGCATTTCAATTATGATTTCATTCCGTTCGAGGGATTGTATTTCAATACCGGGATCGTTTCCGATGTCTTTACTTTATTACGGCATGGCAATAAACACTCACTGATGATATTATGGATTGCCGGATGGGTAATTCTGTCGATCAGCCTGGTCAATTATATGAATATCTATCAGGTTGCTTTGTTGAGAAGAAATAGAGAACTGGGAGTGAAGAAAGTACTCGGAGAGGGAAGTCCGAATCTTTGGCTGGATTTTTGGTTGGAAAATATAATCATGGTGACCGGAGGGGTAATTTTGGCTGTCGTAGTTATTGGTGTCCTGGCAGGATGGATTGAGCAAGAAATGGGGTTACCGGTTCGTATGGATATTCGGTTCGATTCGTTTTTGTGTGTTGGGATCTTGCTTCTGGTTCCGGGAATCGTCTCTTTATATTCCCTGTGGAAATACCGGAAACTTCAGCCTGCGATGGCGGTGAAAACATCGGGAGTGTCTAAGAGTCAGAATTTTACCCGTCATCTTTTATTAGGGATACAGTATGTGATGACGCTGATCATGCTGATTGTTTCTTTTTATTTTATCAGGCAATTGGATTTTATGTTGAATAAAGACTTGGGGATCAATCAGGAGAATATCGTGCATGCCAAGCTATTTAAAAGTCTTCCTATCGAAAGTTTGTGGGTAGAGGATGCCACGGAGCGTGAGAATAGGTGGAAAAAAGAGAAAGCGCGTCAGGATCAGCATCGGGAACGGATAGATTATGTGATTGATGAAATTCAGAAGTGTCCTTATATTCAGCAATCCTGCTCCGGACAATCCTTATTGGATGGTGGCAGTATGCCCTGGAAAAATACCAGAGGGGGTGGGGATTATATTTCCTGCCGATTGGTGGGCCTGACTCCCGAATACCTGACTTTGTACGGATTAAAACTGAAAGAAGGCCGTTTCTTCGATCTTGAAAAAGATAAAGACCGGGAGGAAAAGGTTGTACTCAACGAGACGGCCCTGAAAATGTTCGGGTTTACTTCTCTCGGGGAGGCAGAACTGGAATCCCAGTATTGGGGGAAAGGATGGAAAGTGATCGGAGTGGTCGAGGACTTCCGGGTTGATCATTTGGCTGTTCCTATGGCTCCGATGATCATGGTCTATTTCGATGACCGGGAGGATTGTCCTTACCAGATGCAGGTGACAAAAGGAAAAGAAAAAGAAGTCGTCAGCCTGTTGAACACACTGTATCAGAAGACACAAGAACCGGGAGAACTCGAATATTATTTTTTTGAGGATGAGGTACGGGCGTTGTATACGAAAGATAAAAAAATGGCGGAGGTGACGATTATATTTACTCTTTTGGCTATTTTTATTTCTTCGATCGGTTTATTCGGCTTTGCTTATTTCGATATCCGGCAACGCTTCCGTGAAATTGGGATCCGGAAAGTAAATGGAGCGACACCCCATGAGATATTACTTTTATTGTTCAGGCGTTTTATTGTCCTGATCCTGGGTAGTTTCGTTGTTGCGGTTCCTATTGCCTGGTGGGTGATTGAAATATATAGAGAGAACTTTATCGAATGTGCTTCTTTAGCGTGGTGGTTATTTGCTGCAGCCTTCCTGATCACTGGAGGAGTGGCATTTTTTACTCTTTTGTGGCAAAGCAGGAAAGCTGCATTGGCCAATCCGGTGAAAGCTTTGAAAAATGAATAATGGACAGATATAAATGAAATAGTATGATTCGGGAATATTTGAAAATGATCGGACGCAGGATTTTACGTCATAAGATTTATGCGATTATTAATGTGGTGGGGTTTACTATAGCTTTTACGTCGGTCTTGTTAATTTATATGCATGTCGTGAAAGAATGGAAAACAGACCGTTTTCATCAACATGCAGATCAGATCTATCGGGTGACTTTGAAAAGTAAGTATGACCAAAATTGGTCTTCCTATACCAGTGCTCCTACAGCTCCTTATGCCGCAAAAGAATTTCCGGGAATAGAGGAATATGTCCGGGTGGCTGATTGGCTGTTCGATGTGAAAAAGGCTACAGATAAAGAGTACCTTAGAAATAAAAATTGTCTGCAAGTCGATAAACAGTTTTTCGATCTGTTTTCTTTTCCTCTGGTCAGTGGCGATGTGAAACAGGACTGGGGAAAAGATTGGATGGTGGTGTCCCGGAAGGAAGCCCTCAGATATTTTGATAATGAAAATCCTTTAGGGCAGGTTGTTCGGGTAAAGTCCGGTTGGAATACAAAGGATCCGGGACATGAATACCGGATTGTGGCGGTGATGGAAGATTTTCCGGCTTTCTCTTCTTTACAGGCGGATTATGTGATGGATCTTTCTTCGAAAGAAGATTTGGATGCGTGGGGAGGACACGGTTTTTATACCTATTTTAAGTTGAATAAAGATATCGATCCGGCTTCTATCGAAAAGGGAATACCGGAGATGATCGAACGTAATTACGAATATATAGCGGTGGGTGAACAACAGTTTAAATTGCAACCTTTAAAAGAGGTTTACCTGAAATCGGAACATATCGCTGAGGATTTACCGCATGGATCCCGGCGGTTGAATGTAATTCTGGCCGGGGTAGCCATATTGATCCTGTTTTTGGCTGCCGGGAATTATTTGATGATATCCATGGCTCAGCTGCATACCCAGGCTATCGGGATTGTTATGCAACGTTGTTTGGGGGCCGATAATCGGATTTTATTTTGGCGGGTATTTTGGGAAATTGTGCTTTATGCCTGTATCGCTTTAAGTGTGTCGGGGGTGTTGGTGTGGTTGTTACATCCGGGATTTGTTACTATTTTGTCGTCCGGGAAAACGTATGACCTGTCGGTCACCTGGGGAGAGATCGCTTTGTTTCTGGGAATGGTTGTCTTATTGATGGTGGGAATGGGACTGATTTTGGCCGGATGGATGAAGCGGCATATCAATCAGCATTCGGTCAGGGAGATTTTGCAACGTTTTTCGGGACGTCTGGATATGAAAATCGTTCTTTCGGTTTTGCAGATGTGTATCTTTACTGCTCTTTTGGCTTGTTCGGTAATCTTGACCCGGCAAATGAATTTTATTGAAAAACGGAATTTAGGGTTTGACAATCAGCAAGTAGTGAATTTTTCATGGGATTTCGGAGATACTGCCGACCTGGAAAGTGTACGGCAGGAGATCAGGAATGCCGATCCCGATATTCTGACCTATACGAACGGAGATAACCTGCCTTTGTTACACGAAGATCCGGAGGAGCTTTCACCGGACGATCAACCTGATCTGAAGATCAAGGCTTATTTCATACATGGAGATGCCTATTATCTTCCCATCTATCGCATTGAACTGGCAGAAGGCAGGAACATTGAAGCAGAGAGTTATCCCCGCATAGCTGAGGATTTTTTGAGGGCTGAGCCGAAAGGTTTTCCGGAAATACTGGTGAATGAAGAGTTTGCCCGCCGGTTAGGGAAAAAAGAGGTTTTGGGAAGCTTGCTGAAATTGGGGGATGGATTCCGGACATTCCGTATCGTTGGAGTAGTCAAGGATTTCCATTTTTTACCTTTGTATGAAAAAATACAGCCGATGGTGATCGCGTATGAGCTGCCTTTACTGAGTTATAGCATATCGGTCCGCTACCGGGAAGGCTGTCGGCAAAAAGTAATCGGACATTTGCAGCAATTGTATGAGGAACGCTTTCCCGGGATGGCATTTAGATATACTGAGTATGAATTTTCACAACTCTATAACCGGGATACGGCTTTGGTGAAAATGATCCATATTTTTACTGCCATCGCTATTTTGGTGGGAGGGATGGGTATCCTGGCCTTCTCGATGTTTATGGCTGAAAGCCGACGTAAAGAAGTGGCTTTGCGAAAAGTGAACGGCGCCGGTGTCGGGCAAATTATTCTGCTGCTCGACCGGCAGTTCCTGGGACGGATTTTATTGGCCTGTGCAATCGGACTTCCGATAGCACATCACCTGATGACTTTGTGGTTGAGGGGTTTTGCCTATCGTACCGAATTACCTGTCGGCTTGTATTTGGGCGTGGCCGTTATCTGTGTCGTATTTGTCTTGCTGACCGTTACCTGGCAAATTTTCCGGGCAGCACGAATAAATCCGGTCGACGTTTTGAAGAACGAATAGTTATAATACCAGGGTAAAGACCGTTTCTTTATCCGGAATAGAGCTTACTTTGAGATTGCCTCCGTGGGCACGCATGATTTGACGGGCAATACTCAGACCGATACCGGTACCTTCATTTTTAGTCGTGAAGAAGGGAACAAAGATTTCGTTGATCATATCTGAAGGAATTCCCGGGCCATTGTCGATGACTTGAAGCCGGATATTGCCGGTTGGTAGTTGTTCCGCAACAACCCGCAGTATCGGATTTTCCCGGTTCTGTAAGGCTTGTATGGCATTTTTCATCAGATTGAGCATGACTTGGCCTAAAAGGTTGGGGTCGGCATAGACCCGGATGTTTTCGGGCGTTAATTGGGTTTGGATCGTGATCGCCGAGAAGTTCGGTTCCATACTGCAAAGGATGATCATTCGCTGGATAAATTCGTTTAATTCTATGATTTCCTTTTCCGGCTGGGGAATACGGGTAAATTTCCGGTAGGATTCTACAAAGGAAACCAATCCTTTACCGGTTTCACTGATCACCTGCAAGCCGTTGATGGTATTTTGCCTGATCGTTTCGGGCGTATGGGCTGCCGGATTCGTTTTATGTATTTCTAATAAAGTGTCGCTTAATGAAGTGATCGGAGCGATCGAGTTCATAATTTCATGGGCTAGTACCCGGATCAGCCGGATCCACGAGTCGATTTCTTTCTCGTCCATTTCATTTTCGATATCGTTGATCACTAAAAGCCGGGTATGTTTTCCGTTGACTGTGATACCACTGGCAGTGATCAGCAGTTGGATACTTCCCCGTTCGTTGGTATAAGTCACTCTCCGGTTTTCACCCGGACGGATTTCTTTAAATGCTTCGACCAGAACAGGAGAAACTTTTCTAAGCTGGCTGACATGGGTGAAAACTTCCAGATCGATGAGTTTTAGGGCAAATCGGTTCAATTGAAGTACGAATCCGTTATCGTCTAAGGCGATCACTCCCGAGCTGATACTGTTTAAGATCAACTCATAATACCGTTCTTTCTGCTGTATTTCGATCCGGGTATTCTGTATGATGCTTTTGATCCGGTTCAGGATATGGTTTAACAAACGTTCCGATTGCATACCTTCGTTTTCGACAAAACGTATGGTGTAATCGTCATTTTCCAAAGCACTGAAAAAATAGGTTAACTTTCGGTTGGTCGTATTGATAAAATAGAATATCAACCCGGTCAGCCCGATGATTCCCGCAGCAGCCAGGGCTCCTCCTAAATAGTTTCCTTCCCGGAAAGTTTGCCAGGAAATGATAGATAGAATGACGATAGCCAGGAGAGAACTGAGAATGCGGTACATGGGAGATCAGATTAAAAGGTTCGCGTTTTCAATGGAATGATGATGAAATCTTATAGTCCGAATTTTTTCATCTTATTATAAAGGGTTTGGCGGGTGATACCCAGCTGACTGGCAATAGCGGAGATATTACCATGATGGTGCTCGATCGCTTTGCAGATCATCTCTTTTTCCATCTCTTCCAGGGTTTGGGAACTATTGGCCGGCACTTCGTTATTGGGCTTGAAGAAAAAATCACAAGGTTTTAATGTCTCTTCATCACACATAATCACTGCTTTCTCAATGGCGTGTTGTAATTCCCGGACATTACCCGGCCAGGAGTATTCCAGCAATTTACTTTGAGTATCTTTGGTGAAGTACAGTTGCCCTTTACTATATTTCGATCCGTATTTACGCAGAAAGGATTCGGCTAACTGGAGGATATCGTTACCTCTTTCCCTTAAAGGAGGGATCTCAATGTGAATGGTATTGATCCGATAAAGCAAGTCTTCGCGGAAAGTACCCTTGGCAACCATTTCCTGGAGATTACTGTTGGTGGCACAAATCAGACGGATATCTATGTCGATGGGTTTATTGGAACCGATCCGCGTGATTTGCCGGCTTTGGATTGCCGCGAGTAGTTTGGATTGAAGGGAGTAGGTCAGATTACCGATTTCGTCCAGGAATAAAGTACCTTTGTTCGCTGCTTCGAATTTACCGGCGCGGTCTTCCTTGGCGTCTGTAAAGGCTCCTTTCACGTGGCCGAACAATTCGCTCTCGAACAAAGTCTCGGTGATCGCACCCATATCTACACCAATCATGACTTCCTTATTCCGTTTGGAAAGTCTGTGCAGTTCCTTGGCAATCATTTCCTTGCCTGTACCGTTTTCGCCGGTGATCAGAATATTGGCATCCGTAGAAGCTACTTTCTCGATCAGCCGATGTAGTTGCTGCATGACCGGAGAATCGCCCCAGATCAACTCTTCGCCCGAAGTCAGTTGTTTTTTTAGTTCGATTTCCTTTTCCCGGAGTTGTTTTACTTCTGTCTGAGATTGGCGTAAGCGGTAGGCAGACAAAAGGGTCGCTATCAGTTTGGCATTATCCCAGGGTTTGACGACAAAGTCGGTAGCCCCTTCTTTCACTGTTTTTACGGCCAGTTCGATGTCTGCATAAGCTGTAAATAGGACGACCGGTAGATCGTTGCTTATTTTCCGTATTTCTCCCAGCCAGAAAATACCTTCGTTTCCATTATTTATACCACTGGAAAAATTCATGTCCAACAATACGACATCGATATTTTCCGTTTCCAGCATAGCAGGAATCCGGTTGGGATTACTGATGGTGATCACTTTTTTAAAAGTGCCGCTGAGCAGCATATCGATGGCTGCCAATACACCTTTATTGTCGTCAACAATGAGGATGGTACCTTGTTTTGTCATATGGAAAATTATAACTATGCAAATATAATAATTATCGACCGGCCTGACTTCCCTAAAAGAATAAAGATAATGAACTCCGGAAGTTTTTCCTGTTCTCCCGGAGGTTGTTTATAGAAAGGTCCGTTGCTTTAATCTTTCACACCACAAGTTTCGGTGACGATCTGCCCGTCGAAAAGATTGATTACCCGATGAGCATAGGAGGCATCGTGCTGGGAGTGAGTCACCATTATGATGGTCGTACCTTCCTGATTCAATTCGGTCAGTAGGTTCATCACTTCCGTACCGTTACGTGAATCCAGGTTACCCGTCGGTTCGTCGGCCAGGATAATTTGCGGTTGGGTGATGAGTGCTCGGGCGATAGCTACACGTTGTTTCTGACCGCCGCTCATTTCGTTGGGCATATGGTGTGCCCAGTCTTTCAGTCCCAATCGGTCGAGATATTCCAGTGCAAGTGCATTTCGTTTCTTTCGGCTGATCCCTTGATAGAATAAAGGAAGTGCAACGTTTTCTACGGCGTCTTTGAAGGAAATTAAGTTGAATGACTGGAAAATAAAGCCGATCATACGGTTCCGGTATTCGGCGGCTTTGGTTTCGCTCAAGTCTTTGATAAGTACGTTGTTCAGATAATAATCTCCGGTATCGTAGTTATCAAGTATTCCTAATATATTAAGTAAGGTTGATTTCCCAGACCCGGATGCTCCCATGATAGAAACAAATTCACCTCGTCCGATAGTGAGATTAATGCCTTTAAGTACATGGAGGGGTGCTCCGTTGTTGTAGGTCTTGTTGATGTCCGTTAGTTGTATCACAATTTTCTTTATTTAGTTCCTGTTTTCTAATAAATTTCTACTATTAGACGGCTTCAAGATACGAAAAGTTGCAAGGT
>ERZ827104.3242-NODE-3242-length-11686-cov-5.289055_pt1 | contig 11686 bp, 8 predicted proteins | sample MGYA00519781_ERZ827104 | MGnify/ENA primary metagenome ERZ827104 (study PRJEB31778, sample SAMEA3449257) | human gut metagenome | biome: human gut; feature: human-associated habitat; material: faeces | place: United Kingdom | collected 2010/2012 ... | reverse complement strand
TGCTCATGGAGCGCGGCATGATCGTAAAGGAGCACTACGGCAAGATCTATATGACCGACCGGGGCATCTGGGTGGCCAAACAGGTGCATGCGGAGATGGAAAGCATTCTGGAACATTTTCCGCCGGTGAGCCAATCCCTGACCGAGGAGGAAAAGACCGCTGCGGCCCTGGCCATGACCAGCGCCCTGCCGGACCGCATTTTTACCGGCGAATACGACCGTCTGTTCGGCGCTGACACCGACCGGACAGAAAGGGAGAAGAATCCGTGATCAATAAAAAACTGCTCTCCTTTGACCGCGGGGCCCTGCGCTTTGTGGGGGCCAACGTGGCGTTCCAGTGGCTGGGCATGCTGTGCAACGTGATCTTTGTGCGGGCCATCGCCCGGCTGGTGGGGGCGGCCTTTGCGGGCATGCTCACCACTGGGGTGCTGTGGCAGAACCTTCTGCTGTGTCTGGGCACGGTGCCGTTCCGGTTTGTGTTCACCCTGCTGGCATCCGGCATGAGCGACCAGGCTTCCAAGAACGTCAAGCGCACCCTGCGCAGCAACATTTACGACAAGCTGACCCGTCTGGGCCCCAATTACACCGAGACCGCCGCCACCAGCGAGGTGGTCATGCTGGCCAGTGAAGGCGTGGAACAGATCGACACCTACTTTGCCAAGTACCTGCCCCAGCTGGTATACAGCCTGCTGGCCCCGGTCACCCTGTTCGTGCTGCTGGTGGGAGTGCACGCACGGTCGGCCATCATCCTGCTGTGCTGTGTGCCGCTCATCCCCATGTCCATCGTGGCGGTGCAGAAATTTGCCAAAAAGCTGCTGGCAAAATACTGGGGCGAGTACACCACCCTGGGCGACAGCTTTCTGGAAAACATCCAGGGCCTGACCACCCTGAAGATCTATCAGGCCGATGGCTGGAAGCATGAGCAGATGAACGCCCAGGCCGAGCGCTTTCGCAAGATCACCATGAAGGTGCTGACCATGCAGCTGAATTCGGTGACCCTGATGGACCTGATGGCCTACGGCGGGGCCGGGCTGGGCATCATCAGTGCGGTGTCTGCCTTTGCCAAGGGTCAGCTGAGCCTGACGGCCACGTTGACCATCGTGCTGCTGGCGGCAGATTTCTTCCTGCCGCTGCGGCTGCTGGGCAGCTATTTCCACATTGCCATGAACGGTGCTGCCTCGGCAGAAAAAATCTTCAAACTGCTGGCAGCAGAGGAACCCGCCAATGGCGAACAGACCGTGCCGGAACAGGCTGCCCTGCAGCTGGAGCACGTTACCTTTGGGTACGAGAAGGACCGCACCATTCTGCAGGACGTGTCCCTGACCATCCCGCAGGGCAGCTTTGTCTCGCTGGTGGGTGAGTCCGGCTGCGGCAAGAGCACCATTGCGGCGCTGCTGTCCGGCAGCCGCACCGGTTACACCGGCAGCGTGACGCTGGGCGGTGTGCCGGTGGAACAGCTGCAGCGGGCCCAGCGCCTGCGTGCCCTGACGCTGGTGCCCCACAATGCCACCATTTTCAAGGGCACAGTGGAAGCAAACCTGCGCATGGCAAAGCCCGATGCTACCGAGGCCGAGCTCTGGGCTGAGCTGGAACAGGTGAACCTGGCCGACTTCTGCCGCAGCCAGGACGGCCTGCAGACGGCCCTGCATGAGGGCGGCAGCAACCTGTCCGGCGGCCAGCGGCAGCGCCTTGCCATGGCCCGCGCCCTGCTGCACGACACCCCCATTTATCTGTTTGACGAAGCCACTTCCAACGTGGACGCCGAGAGCGAAAACGACATCATGGCAGCCATCCGGAGCCTGGCGGGCCGCAAAACGGTGATCCTGATCTCTCACCGGCTGGCCAACGTGGTGGACAGCGACTGCATCTATGTGCTGGACAAGGGCCGCATCGCAGAGCGGGGCACCCACGCGGAACTGCTGAAAAAGCAGGGCGCCTACAGCCGTCTGTACACGGCCCAGAAGCAGCTGGAAACGCTGGAAACGGAGGATGCCTGATATGAACGAACCCAAGCATCGCAGCCCCTTTGTCCTTGTGGGTCGCCTCATCATGCTGGTCAAGCCCATGCTGCCCATCATGCTGGCGGCCATCGTTATGGGCGTGGCGGGGCACTTCTGCGCCACCTTCATTACCATTTTCGGCGGCTTTGGCATCCTGCGGGCGCTGGGGCTGGCCAGCCCGCTGCGCTCGGTGGGCGTTGCCTTTGCCTGCATTCTGGTATTTGCCCTGCTGCGCGGCATCCTGCGCTATGCAGAGCAGGCTTCCAACCACTATATCGCTTTCAAGCTGCTGGCCCTCATCCGGGATCAGGTGTTCGGCGCGCTGCGCCGCTTGACCCCGGCCAAGCTGGAGGGCCGTGACCGCGGCGACCTGATCTCCCTGATCACCGCCGACATCGAGGCACTGGAAGTGTTCTACGCCCACACCATCTCGCCCATCTGCATCGCCTGCATCTGTGTGATCGGCATGACCGGTTTTGTGGCCAGTTACCACATCCTGCCCGCACTGGTGCTGCTGGCCGGGTACCTGCTGGTGGGCGTGGCCCTGCCGGTGTGGAGCGCAAAGCGCGGCGACAAGGTGGCCCGGGAGTACCGGCAGGCCCTGGCCGACACCAACAGCTATGTGCTGGAGAGCCTGCGCGGCCTGCGCGATACCCTACAATATCAGGACACCGCCGCCCGTGCGGCCGGCATCACGGCCCACAGCGAGACACTGGGCGAGAAGCAGAAGGCCCTGAAATACCGCGAGGGCCTGACCGTGGCCATCACCAACACCCTGATCTTGTTCACGGTCATCGCGGTGCTGGGAGTGAGCCTGCAGCTGTACCGGAACGGGCAGATGGGCGTGGAAGGGGTGCTCATCTGCACCCTGTCGGCTCTGAGCTCCTTTGGCCCGGTGGTGGCACTGGCCAACCTTGGTGCCAGCCTGACCCAGGTGTTTGCCAGCGCCGACCGTGTGCTGGATCTGCTGGACGAAGAGCCTGTGACCGCCGACGTGACCGACGGTGCCCACACGGCCTTTGCGGGGGCGCAGGCGGAGCATGTGAGCTTCTCCTATGCGGACGAAGAGGTGCTGCACGACCTGAGCCTGACCATCCCGGAAAAAAAGATCGTGGGCATCACCGGCCGCTCCGGCAGCGGCAAGTCCACCTTCCTGCGGCTGCTCATGCGTTTCTGGGACGTGAACACCGGCACCATCCGCTTTGGCGAGGAGGACATCCGCCGGGTGAACACGGCCACCCTGCGGGCACAGGAGAGCCTTGTGACCCAGGAGACGGAGCTGTTCAACGACACCATCGAGAACAATATCCGCATCGCCAAGCGGGATGCCACCCGCGAAGAAGTGGAAGCGGCCTGCAAAAAGGCTGCGCTGGACGGCTTTATCCGCAGCCTGCCCAAGGGGTATGACACCCCCGTGGGTGAGCTGGGCGGGGCCTTGTCCGGCGGCGAGCGGCAGCGCATCGGTGTGGCGCGGGCATTCCTGCACGATGCACCCTTCCTGCTGCTGGACGAGCCTACCTCCAACCTCGACAGCCTGAACGAGGGCGTGATCCTCAAGGCGGTGCGGGCCGAGTGCCGGGACAAGACGGTGCTGCTGGTTTCCCACCGCAAGTCCACCATGGCTGCCGCCGATGTGACCTACTCGGTAGAAAGCGGCCGACTGAGCTGAGAAAACAAACTGCAACCCAACGAAAAGGGCCTGTCTCACAAGAGACAGGCCCTTTTATGCTGCATGTTTATGGATCAGTAATTGACGGCTTTGAGGATCTGGCGGCCAATGTACTTGTGGCCGGAAACGGTGGGGTGGCCGTCGTTGGCGGTGCGGGTATAGGGGATGGGCACATAGGTCACATCATACTGGGCGGCCAGCTTGGCTGCGGCGGTGTTCAGCCGACGGAAGTGGCGGCTCCAGGAGGGCATCAGGGGCACCGGGTTATTGTAGCTCAGTACCATGATCTGGGCCTCCGGGTTCAGCTCACGCAGGTCCTTCATCACACGCTCCAGCTGGGTCACAGTGTCGGCGTAGGTGGAGGTGCAGATCTGGTTCATGCCAGTGGTCAGCAGGTGCATCACGGCACGGAACTCCGAGGGGGTCAGGGTCAGCTGCTTCAGGCAGTCCATAAAGTAGTCGATGTTGTCCGGGGTCAGGTTGCGGAACATTCCGGTGACCATGCTGTTGGCCAGCTTTTCACTTTTCCAGTTGGTAGCCTCGCCCAGGGCCACGATGGTACGGATCAGGGCGTCGTTGGCACCGATCTGCAAGGTGATGAGGTCCGCTTTTTGGATATATTCCTTCAGCTCCGGCACCGAGGTATACTGCACGCCGGAATACTGGTTCATGGCGGGCATGGCACCTGTCTCGATCAGGTCTGCCAGGTCCTTGGTCATCACGGCGGGCAGGCCCAGGTTGATGGCGTGGTCACGATCCAGGCCCAGCTGGTCGGCTACATAGCCCACAAAGCACTGGCCATCGTAGCCTTTGTAATTGCCGGACATATCGAAGCCGTTCTGGACCAGCTTGTACTGCAGGCCGCTCAGGCCCACGCCGGCGGTCACGCTGTCACCGATGGCGACATAGGTGTACTCTTTTTTGGCGGTGGGCTCTGCAACAGGCACCACAGCATCGTCTTCGGTAAGAGCTTCCGGCTCCACTTCCTGCACGGCGGTTTCCGGCTCAGCAGTCTCTTCGGTGGTGGGGTTCTCTGCAAAGGCAGGAACGGCCAGCGACAGCAGCAGCGCGGCCGACAGCAGCAGGCTTGCAATGCGTTTTGTTTTCATGGTCATCATTCCCTCTTTCCCCGCAACATCTCAAGGCTGCGGAACTGCTTCCATGATAAGGAAATGAAGGGGAAATGTCAATTGACAAAACGTGGAAAATCGCAGGAAAAAGTTGTCGAAATAGAAGGCTTTTGAAGCTGAATGCCGGAAATAAACGCAGGAAAGCAAAAAGACCCTGCCGGACAGGCAGGGCCTTGAAAAAACGAAACGTTTACTTGCGGACGGCCTTCAGGATCTGGCGAGCGATGTACTTGTGACCGCACACCGTGGGGTGACCGTCGTTGGCAATGGAGGTATAGGGGATGGATACATAGTCTGCGCCGTACTGCTGGGCCAGGGCCTTGACGGAGCGGTTCAGCAGGCGGAAGTGTCTGCCGTAGGTGGGCAGGAAGGGCAGGGGGTTGTAGTAACCCACCAGAATGATCTGGGCGTCGGGGTTCAGGGCTCTCAGCTCCTGAAGGATCTGTTCCACGTTGGCCACAGTCTGGCCCCGGGTCTGGTCACAGATCTCCTCCATGCCGGAATCCAACAGCTTCAGGGCGGCCTTCAGCTCTTCCGGGGTCAGGTCCAGGTTTTCCAGGCCCTTTCTCAGGGTCTGGAGGGTCTGGAGATTCAGCTCCCGCATGGTGCCCGTCAGCAGGGGGATCAGCAGTTTGGTGGCCTTGCCGTTGGTGGCTCTGCCCATGGCTCCCATGAGCTGCAGCACAGTGTCGTTGGAGCCGATGAGCAGGGTGATCAGGTCAGCGTCTGCCAGCTCCTGCCGCAGGGTGGGCAGGTCGTAGTAGGCGGAACCGGAGGCGGTGGAGCCGGTCTTGACCAGGTCCAGGATGTTGCTGCTCATGGCAGCAGGCATCCCGTAGTTCACGGCGTGGTCCCGGTCCAGGCCCAGGGCGTCGGCCACCCGGGCCACATAGCAGTCCTTGGAGTAATCGTGATAGTTTTCCTGCACGTCATAGCTCTTGGCGGTGGCGGAAAAGTGGGTGTCCTTCAGGCCTACGCCGGTGGTGATGCTGTCGCCCAGGGCCACATAGGTATAAGCGTGCCCGTCCTCCGCAAAGGCGGGCACAGCCAGCAGCACCAGCATGGCGGCTGCCAGCAGCAGGCTGACAATACGTTTTTTCATAATGAACCTCCTTATATGGCAAACTCAGAAAAAATTACTTTTCCAGAGCCTTCAGGATCTGACGTGCCAGATATTTGTGGCCGCAGGCGGTGGGGTGGGCGTCGTTGGCCACCAGGGTGTAGGCGGCAGAGGCAAAAGCCACGTCGTACTGCTGGGCCAGCTTCTGCACCGAGCGGTTCAGGGTGCGGAAGTGCTTGACAAAGGGGTTGGCAGGAGCCGGCAGCAGGGGAACGGGATTGTAGTAGCCCACCAGAACGATCTGGGCGTCGGGGTTCAGGGCCTTCAGCTCCTGGAGCAGGGCCTCAAGGTTGGCCAGGGTGGTGGCCTGGCTCTGGGCGCAAATGTCGGCAACGCCGCTGCTCAGCAGCTGCAGCAGGGCCTTGCGCTGCTGGGCGGTGATGTTCAGAGAGTCCAGGTTCTCCCGGAGGGCGGCAAAGGAGGAGGCGTCCATCTGGCGGAAGTCGCCCTCCAGCATAGGCAGCAGGGCCTCAAAGACCTGGGGACCGCCCATGGCAGAGGCAATGCCGTACATGATAGGCACCAGTACGTCGTTGGCACCGATCTCCACCGTGATCACCTGAGCGTGCTTCAGCTCCTGGCGCAGGTCAGGCAGAGAGAAATTGATGCTGGCACTCTGGCAGGAGCCTGTCCGCACCAGCTCCAGCAGGTCGCCGCTCATCAGGGCAGGCATTCCGTAGTTGGCGGTCTGATCCCGGCTCAGGCCCAGGCCCTCGGCCACCCGGGCCACATAGCAATCCTTAGAGTAGCCCTGGTAGTTGCCGGACACATCGTAGTACCGGCCGTTCCGCTGGTAGACCGCATCCGGCAGGCCGATGCCGGCTACGATGCTGTCGCCCAGGGCAATGTAGGAATACTGGTGCTGGGCTGCTTCCGCAGTTTCCGTCTGGGTCTGCACCGGGGTGGGGTCTGGCTGGGCAGCCCCGGCAGAGACCACCGGCAGCACCAGCAGAGCCAGGGTCAGCAGCAGGCTGACAAGGCGTTTTTTCATAATGCTCCTCCTTTTTGACCAATGGGGTTTTCTTCTATCATAAAAAGAGAACCGGGCAATGTCAAGGCCCATTTTCCGGAATGTGTCGGGAAATACAAAAAAGGCCGTGCACAAAGGCACGGCCGTAAAAAGCAGGATCAGTAGTCGCGGGAGGTGATCTGTTCCTCCAGCTTGCGGTAGTCCACCTTACCGATGGGGGTCAGCGGCAGCTCATCGAGGAACTTGTAGCCCACGGGCTGGACGTACTCCGGCAGCTCTTCTTTGCAGATCTGCTGCAGCTCCCGCACGATCTGACGCTTTTTGTGGTCAGCAGCGGGGTCCAACACGACATACACAAAGGGCAGGCGGCCCTGCACATGGTCCTTGTCGGTGCAGCCCACCACCGAGCACTGCTGCACGGCGGGGTGGCGGCTGATGACGTTCTCGATCATGGAGGGGAACACCTTGAAGCCATCGTGGCGGATGATCAGCCGCTTGATGCGGGAGTCCAGGAACACGAAGCCGTCCTCATCCATATAGCCGACGTCGCCGGTGTGTGCCCAGACGCGGCCATCCGAGTGGTGGCGCAGCAGGGCAGCCGTTTCGGCGGGCTTGCCGTAATAGCCCTTCATGATGGCAGGGCCGGAGATGCAGAGCTCACCGCGCTCGCCGATGGGCAGTTCGGTGTCGGTACCTGGCTCAAACACCGACACAAGGGTGTTCACCAGCGGGATGCCCACACTGCCCACCTTGTTGGCAAGGCCGGAAGCAGCGGTGGCGGCAGAAGAAACCTCGGTCATGCCGTAGCCCTTGGCCAGGCCGTACTCCACGCCGTGAGCGGCCAGGAAGTCGTTCACGCTCTGCTCGGCACCCACCGTGATGGCGTCGCCGCCGGCAGCATAGTTGCGGATGAAGGACAGATCCTTGTTCTTCAGCAGCGGCGAAGAGGCCATCTGCTGGTAGTGGGCCGGCACGCCGAACATGTGCTCCGGCTTGTACTTCCAGATCAGGGCACCCAGCTTTGCAGGGTCCAGATTGGGGATGATGATCACGGTAAGGCCCAGCACCAGCGGCAGGTGCACGCCGCAGGCGTAGCCATAGGCAATGAACGGGGGCATGATGTTCATCAGCTTCTGGCCGCGGCGGAACAGCTTTTCGTAAGCACCGAACTGCTGTGCGATGGAGTTGAAGTCCACATCGGTCAGCATGACGCCCTTGGGCGAGCCGGTGGTGCCGCCGGTGTGCACCACCACGCAGGTGTGGTCCGGGTCGTAAGGCGCGGCACCGGTGTCTTTGCCCTCACCGGCGGCAATGAAATCCTTCCAGCGGATCACGTTGGAAGAATAGCGGTTCTTGTCGGGGGTGGACAGCTTGTAGCCCACGGCCAGATGCAGCGGCAGGGAGTCGGCGGGGGACACCACCAGCACCCGTTCCACGTTGGTGCGCTTGGCAGCCTGCTGGCAGCGGTCGTAGACCACGTTCAGGCAGATGAGCAGGTGGGAGTCCACCTCGGTGATGTACTCGTGGATGCCCTCAGCACTATAGCGTGGGTCCACCAGATTCAGGGAGGCACCGATCATGTCGGCAGCATAGAACGCATAGATGACCTCCGGGGTCATCACGCTGACCACGGTGGCAATGTCGCCTTTTTTCATGCCGATGGCACGGAAGGCTGCCGCCGTCTTTTTGACGTTGACGATGAGGTCGGCATAAGTGATCTTGCGGCCGTAATAGGTGATGGCGGTCTCGGTCAAGTGCGTTTTGTTCTGGCGGCAGACGTACTCGAAGGCGCTGCATTCGGGCGGCGTCTGATCGAAGAACTTGGGGTCATAGTATTTGAGCCAGGGTTTTGCGACGGATGCGTAGATGGGTTCGTGTGGTGCAGTCGTCATAGGATTCAGGACCTTTCTTTTTTTCTTCTTCTTTCATTTTCCCAGAAACGGCAGAAAAAGCATGTTCTGCCGGACACTTTTTGACAGGCAAAAGGCCAAAACGGCCCACCGTTATTGTAGTGGACGGCAGTCGGAATGTCAATGAATAAACTGTGAGAAATCAAAAAAGGACGAACCATCAACGGTTCATCTGGTAAAAACTGTGTAAAGTGATTGGATCGCGACCCGAAGCAGCTCAGGCCTGCGGCAGCCACTGCGCGGCCTCGGCGGCGCTGCAAAGAACCCAGTGCCTCGGGCGCAGCTCCCGCCACTGGGGCGCTTCGGTGGAATAATCGTGCATGGCGGGGTCGTATACCAACAGCTTTTTATTGCGCTCCCGGCGGGGGTCCGGCATGGGGATGGCGGACAGCAGGCTGCGGGTGTAGGGATGGATGGCGTGGGCCACCAGCTCCTCCGCGTCGGCCAGTTCCACGATGCTGCCCTTGTGGATGACTGCGATGCGGTCCGAAATGTAGCGCATCACCGAGAGATCATGGGCGATGAACAGGTAGGTGATGCCGCGCTCCTTCTGCAGGCGGCGCAGCAGGTTGAGCACCTGAGCGCGGATGGACATGTCCAGAGCGCTGATGGGCTCATCGGCCACGATGAATTCCGGCTCCACGATCAGCGCACGGGCAATGCCGATGCGCTGCCGCTGGCCGCCGGAAAATTCGTGGGGAAAGCGGGAAGCAAATTCCGGCAGCAGGCCCACGTCCAGCAAAGCCTGCCGCACTTTTTCTTCCCGCTGGGCGGCGGAGAGGTCGGGCCGCACGTTCTGCAGGCCCTCGCCCACGATGTAGCTCACCTTGGCGCGCTCGTTCAGCGAGGACTGCGGGTCCTGAAAGATCATCTGGATCTCACGGGTGATCTGCTTGTCCAGCGCACGCGGGATTTTGCCGTTGATCTTCTGGCCCTTGTACAGGATCTCACCGCCAGAGGTGGGCAGAATGCGCAGGATGGCCCGGCCGATGGTGGTCTTGCCGGAGCCGGACTCGCCCACCAGACCAAAGGTCTCGCCCTTGTAGATCTGGAAATTGGCGTTCTGTACGGCGGCAAAGGCCTTGCGGCCGGAGCCGTAGGTCACATTCAGGTCCTTCACTTCCAGAAGGACTTCTTTTTCCTCGGCCATCTTACAAGCCCTCCTTTTGCAGTTTTTTCACCGCAGCAGGCGGCTCGACGTGGGGTGCCCGGGGGTCCAGCAGCCAGGTCTTGGCCTTGTGGGTGGGCGAAACTTCAAAGTACGGCGGGCGCTTGACATAGTCGATCTTCAGTGCCTGCGGGTTGCGGGGCGCAAAGGCGTCGCCGCGGATCTCGGCAAAGAGGTTGGGCGGGGTGCCCACGATGTTGAACAGGTCCTCACCTTTTATGCCCATCTGGGGCATGCTGGACAGCAGAGCCCAGGTGTAGGGGTGGCGGGGGTCATAGTAGATCTCGTCGGCGGTGCCGATCTCTACGATGTCGCCGGCGTACATCACGGCCACCCGGTCGGCAATGTTGGCCACGACGCCCAGGTCGTGGGTGATCATGACGATGGTCAGGTGGTACTTGGCCCGCAGCTCCTTGAGCAGCTGCAAAATCTGAGCCTGAATGGTCACATCCAGCGCGGTGGTGGGCTCGTCACAGATCAGGATCTTCGGGCTGCAGGCCACCGCAATGGCGATCACCACGCGCTGACGCATGCCGCCGGAGAACTCGTGGGGGTACTGCTTAAAACGCACTTCCGGGTCAGAGATGCCCACGTCCCGCAGGTATTCCAGTGTTCTGGCCCTGGCCTCGGTGCCCTTCAGGCCCTGATGCAGGGTCACGGCCTCCAAAATCTGGTCGCCGATGGTTTTCAGCGGGTTCAGGCTGGTCATGGGGTCCTGCATGATCATGGCAATTTCGCGGCCCCGGATGCGCAGCCAGTCCTTCTCGGTTTTCAGGCCGGACAGGCGCACCGGCTCTGCGCCGGGGGTAGGGCAGTAGTCGATGGTGCCGCCGGTGATGGAGCCATTGGTGTCCAACAGGCCCATGAAACTCTTGGTGAACACGCTCTTGCCGGAGCCGGACTCGCCCACAACGGCCAGCACTTCGCCCCGGTACAGGTCCAGGTCGATGTCGCGGATGGCGTGCAGTACCCGGCCGCGCAGGTTGAACCGGATATCCAGCCCCCGCACCGAGAGGATGCAGTCATTTTCGTTCATCATGCATTCCTCCTTACTGCAGGTGGTTCTTCGGGTCGGCGGCGTCCGAGAACGCGTTGCCGATCAGATAGAACGCAATGGTGACAAAGCTCAAAATCAAGGTGGGGTAGAGCAGCTGGTAGCGCAGACCGGCCTGCATCATCACCTTGCGGCCGTCGTTGACCAGATTGCCCAGCGAGGGCGTCTCCACCGAGAGGCCCAGGCCGATGTAGGTGATGAACACCTCGTTGCCGATGGCTTCCGGAATGGTGAGAGCCATGCGCAGCATGATCACCGACACCAGATACGGCAGCAGGTTGCGCAGCACGATGCGCACCGTGGGGGTGCCGATGCAGCGGGAGGCAACGTTGTAGTCACGGTCACGGATGATGAGGATCTGGTTGCGGATGAACCGCGCCATCTCGATCCAGCCCTTGATGGACATGCCCAGGATCATGGTCCAGATGCTGGGGGAGGCCACATAGGAGATGAGGATCAGCACAATGGCGGTGGGAATGTTGTCAAAGATGTTGTACAGCTCCGTGAACAGAAAATCCAGCCCGCGCACATAGCCCCACAGCACACCGGCAGTGATGCCCACCACGGCTTCGATGAGAGCCACGAAAAAGGCAATAGTCAGGCTGGTGCGGGCACCGGCCCAGATGCGGGCCCACAGGTCCTGGCCGATGGAGTTGGAACCCCAGA
>ERZ827104.3233-NODE-3233-length-11711-cov-41.952557_pt1 | contig 11711 bp, 9 predicted proteins | sample MGYA00519781_ERZ827104 | MGnify/ENA primary metagenome ERZ827104 (study PRJEB31778, sample SAMEA3449257) | human gut metagenome | biome: human gut; feature: human-associated habitat; material: faeces | place: United Kingdom | collected 2010/2012 ... | reverse complement strand
TATGGCTGGAGCTTTTACCGAAGATCAACAGATTAATTTCAATTCCATAAGGTACGATTAAAAGCGACCTGTTCGGGCGGACGGAAGCTACAGGCAACATTTCAATTCCATAAGGTACGATTAAAAGGGTTTGTAGATGACATACAGAACCTTGACAAGGTTTATTTCAATTCCATAAGGTACGATTAAAAGATGATTAGAAGGCTGCACGTGCTGTACGCTAAACAATTTCAATTCCATAAGGTACGATTAAAAGTATGGCTGGAGCTTTTACCGAAGATCAACAGATTAATTTCAATTCCATAAGGTACGATTAAAAGTCTATGCGTGTTAGTACGTGTGTCCGTGTTTTTAAATTTCAATTCCATAAGGTACGATTAAAAGGACCTTATCTCAGATTCTGTAGCTGTACTACCGCATTTCAATTCCATAAGGTACGATTAAAAGGTAGCAGTACATTGTATGGATTTGCCTATACAAAATTTCAATTCCATAAGGTACGATTAAAAGTGCTGCAATGTCTTTCCCAATCCGCAATCCTCAAACAATTTCAATTCCATAAGGTACGATTAAAAGGGTTGTATAACGAATATGTAAACTCTATTGACAAGGAATTTCAATTCCATAAGGTACGATTAAAAGAATTGTGTAAAAATTAAACAGAATATTTCAACTAATTTCAATTCCATAAGGTACGATTAAAAGCATACGCTGGCTGGAGTAAGGGCAGTGCTACCCTTATTTCAATTCCATAAGGTACGATTAAAAGGCTCCGGCATCTGTAGGATCACGTCCGGTTCTACACATTTCAATTCCATAAGGTACGATTAAAAGAACGTAAAGAAGCTGTCTAAGCTGTCCTGCGAAAATTTCAATTCCATAAGGTACGATTAAAAGGAATACTTGCCCTGGCAGTGGCAAACACATTAACAGAATTTCAATTCCATAAGGTACGATTAAAAGTTCTTCCAGGATGAAGACGCCGCACAAGGTAAGATAATTTCAATTCCATAAGGTACGATTAAAAGACTAAAACTAATAACGAAGAACTAACACGTTTAGAATTTCAATTCCATAAGGTACGATTAAAAGAGAAGCTGCAAGGTACGATTGTAAGAAGGTCGCAGATTTCAATTCCATAAGGTACGATTAAAAGTCTTCAAAATATTGTTTTATATCATTCCATACATCATTTCAATTCCATAAGGTACGATTAAAAGGTATATCAATCCATTAAAATGGGTAGATATGGTATATTTCAATTCCATAAGGTACGATTAAAAGAAGCGTTATGACCTTACTGGTAAAGTTCCTACTATATTTCAATTCCATAAGGTACGATTAAAAGGTGCTTCCTTTGGCTTGTGCTGTCGCATAAAACTATTTCAATTCCATAAGGTACGATTAAAAGTTTCTGTGCCGAAATCAGCCTTTTCGACCGCACGATAATTTCAATTCCATAAGGTACGATTAAAAGTCAGGATAACGTAATTAGCCACATAGTGATAAATTTATTTCAATTCCATAAGGTACGATTAAAAGGCCATGGCACCGGCTCGTGCTACGCAGGTGTCTTATTTCAATTCCATAAGGTACGATTAAAAGCTTATGACTACGATAATACCAACATTGAGCAGCACTCATTTCAATTCCATAAGGTACGATTAAAAGGAACGTAACCGCCGGATAGCTGAAAGCTATTTTGAACATTTCAATTCCATAAGGTACGATTAAAAGACGCCCATCCTTATCTCTCCAACTTGGAATTAGTTCATTTCAATTCCATAAGGTACGATTAAAAGTTTGCACTTTCTATCAGGTTCAGGCTGCTTTCCTATTTCAATTCCATAAGGTACGATTAAAAGGTCGGCAGCAAGATGAGTGTAAGTAAGTTCATATATTTCAATTCCATAAGGTACGATTAAAAGAAGTCATCGCGGGCGCGTTCGTACCATGCTTTCGACATTTCAATTCCATAAGGTACGATTAAAAGTAAGGGAGCACTTAAAGCAAACAAGGTGCTGGAGCATTTCAATTCCATAAGGTACGATTAAAAGCTGGCATGGTACGAAGGCTCTCTTTCTCGCGCACATTTCAATTCCATAAGGTACGATTAAAAGCCAGCTCCTTGTACGATTTTACCTTCTTGAACTGAATTTCAATTCCATAAGGTACGATTAAAAGACGTTCAAGCCGTCGTATATCTCTCGCAGCATTTATTTCAATTCCATAAGGTACGATTAAAAGTAATCGAAAGAGAAATGCAACTATTTATCAAAAACTAATTTCAATTCCATAAGGTACGATTAAAAGCAGTAGCACTTGCAAGAATGACGTTTTTCTTTCGTCATTTCAATTCCATAAGGTACGATTAAAAGAAGATCTGGGAACCTTTCAGGCGCAGATCAGAAGCAAATTTCAATTCCATAAGGTACGATTAAAAGTTCCTGAAGATAAATTACGCTATAATAATAGTATATTTCAATTCCATAAGGTACGATTAAAAGCAGTAGCACTTGCAAGAATGACGTTTTTCTTTCGTCATTTCAATTCCATAAGGTACGATTAAAAGCAACGCCCCATCCGGCCCTTATTGCATATCCTGTATTTCAATTCCATAAGGTACGATTAAAAGCATTACATCTTCCAGAATCTCCAGTGCGCCTTGATATTTCAATTCCATAAGGTACGATTAAAAGCTGGCCGACGGAGGAATGTTTCAGTTTGTCCGTAATTTCAATTCCATAAGGTACGATTAAAAGTTTGAAAAACCTTATACTCTTGATATGGAAAGGTTATTTCAATTCCATAAGGTACGATTAAAAGCCTTCATTTTCATTTTTAATATATACTGAAAATAAAGTCATTACACAATGCAAATATAGCGAAATTATAAGAAAAAAATGTCGATGTCTATTACTATAAAAATCCTTAGGCATCGACATTCTCATAAGTACCTATGTTTCAATAAGTCAAAGATCCATTTAGAAAATAAAATCTCCTAAGATGAAGAAATCTTATCCTATCGACAAAATTTATCAGAGAAAAACATCTATATTAGAACGCTCTTTTCCCACAATTTGCTTATCCATCGTATATTGGGAGGAACCGCTAAATATAATTATGCTGTCTTCCTCTTTTTTCATAAATGTATCGCATAACATCAACAATTCTTTTAAACGAGCCTCTGATATTTCACCTTCAAAAACAGAATTTTGAATCCAGTTCAAATACCTTCGGCACAATTTTAACATTTTTCCGACTCTCCGCTCTCCAAAATCATATACTAAAATAACATACATATCACCAATACATTTTAAAAGGTTTATATTCTTCTATACCCAGCAAATGTTTGGCTAATTTATAACATTCCAGTTTCATAAGATGCCTGTAACTGACTGAACGCTTTAAAGAGCGATGTTGAATGGTTTCCTGCAGCCGATCTTCTAAAGCCTTTACAAATATCTTCTTTCCCGTGGAATTAAGCAAACATTTATTCAACTTCCAATCAAAATGTTTTCCCTGAATCTCCTTTCGGTTTAATACCTTAAAAATCACTCGGTCTACGATAATGGGTTTAAAGATTTCCGCAATATCCAATGCCAAAGAGTAACGACGTTCACCTGGCTTATGCAAATAACTAATAGTTGGATTCAATTGTGTCTGATGAATGGCACGCAAACAAAGTGTATAGCATACCATGTTACCAAAGGAAATCAGTGCATTTACCTCATTCTGTGGAGGACGTTTGGTACGAATACCCATTTCAAAGTCATTCAGTATCAAATTAAATGCCGTATAATAATATTGTCTTATCTGACCTTCTACTCCCATCAATTCTTCCGTACTACTAGTTTGAGGTATTTGAGAAGAAAGTTTCTTCATTAGGTCTATCAATTCTTCCATATCCTTCCCCCTCCGATTATAATACTGAAGATTTTTAATCATATTATAAGCTGCTCCTTCTATAAACTTCTGAGCAATACACATTCTTTTCTTGAGGTTTTGATAATGGGAAGTCTGCGCCAACAGCATTCTACCGGAAAGTAAGCTGTCTCTCGGCATGAAAGAACCCGTATAGTTCTCATAATAATCGAAAAAGTGGACAGCAATGTCTTTCTGGCCTAAAAAATTAAACAACGCACTATTTGCACGCAATGAACCAAACACATAAAACTCACTGATATCTTCCACTGGTAAATAACGGGGTTGGGAAGAAACAGGAGTATCTTCTCCCTCTTCCGTGCAAGGAGTAAATTTTAATGTGTTATCTTTTCTTTCTAAAATACCCGGATTAAACAAATAAAAGGTTTTCTTCATTCTTCCATCTCCTTACAATAACAAAATTCATAATAACTGCAATTACGACACAATGACTTTTGTACCAAAGGCGGACATTGCGCATCTGAAATAATATTCTCGATATCTGCCTTCATTTCTTTTATCTTTCCTCGGTCGGAATCTGTTAGATTGACCGGTTGAGTTTTTCTTAAAACCGGATACTCAAGCAAGCCTGTCACTCCTTCAATCCCATTCTTCTCAAACACATATAGGTAATACTTTACCTGCCATTCATGGGCTTTCTCTACCTTGTTAGACTTCTTGATTTCATGAATTACTTTATTCTTGGTGTCATAATAATCAACCTTTATTCCGTCTAACTCTATCTCTTCATATTTTGCAGAGCGCTGCGGATAAGAATCCTCATGAATCAGTTTACCCTCAAACACAAGGTCGGAGGTGTGTTCAAAATTAATACCATTAGCAAACAACCAAAGTTTACGTTTGCATACTTGATAATAATTAAAATGTGTACCGGTAATTTGCATGTTTATTCATTATATTATCTCATAACAATCAGGCTTTCTTTCTATGCAGCCTTGTTTTTCATCATAGAATAATTCCTCCGCAATCCATACATCTATATCCTTTAGGTGTTTTTTCCTATCCAAATGATAAGGATATACAGAAACTAAAAGTTCGTTTGCTTCGATATAACGTTTCTGTTCTACTAGGCCACAATATTCTTCTTTTAGATTATAACACAACACATCTACTTTCTGGTTATTCTGATCCAATATTTCATCAGCCCAGTCTTCACATATCCCAGCAATCCACTTCTTTTCAAAATCGGAAACAGAATTCAGTCCTTGTTCGAAATCCTTCCTTTGCTGTGCAGAATACCCATCTTTATACACTTCGTTGCAAGCCCTGATCAAATCGTCCTCAGACAAGTCTTTGCCATCCAACTCAGACATTACAGCCCAAGTATCTCGCAGTAACTGCTCATCATAAAAAGGAGTTTTACCTATTATTCCCTCAAAAAGATGTACATCGGCCATTTTCTTATGATCAGAGGCATCTACCAATTTACCAGCACGATTCACACGACCCAAACGTTGAATCAGGGAATCTATAGGAGCATTTTCTATATAAGCGGTATCATAATCTATATCCAAACTTACTTCAACCGCTTGTGTGGCTACAAGTAGTTGAGGACGTTTGCTCCTATCTGTATGCGTCACAAAACGTTCTATCTCTCTCCTTGATCTCTGATTGAATCCGCCATGCAGCATCATCTTCTTCGAATCATCAAAATCTATTTCCTGATAAATCTGCTGACAAGTTCTCACATTATTGACCACAACCAGCACAGACATACCACTGTTTAAATCAGCTTCAATCTGACCAATATACTGACCTACATTTTCTTGTGCATGACAAATCAAATGATGGCGTTTTCTTCCCATCACACAAGCATCTGACGAAAAAGTTGAATCAGGACGAACGATTCGAGAATAATCTCCCCCATAAATCTGTTCTACAATTTCTTTCAATAAAAAATCTGGGATAGTAGCAGACATGAATAAAAACTTAGCTCCAAAAATATTTCTAAAAATTTTGACAGTACCCAACATTTTCCCTGTCAAGAAAGCATTATAAGCATGAAATTCGTCAACAACAAACAAAGCATTCTGACACTCCAACATGGAAAACTCCCATCCTTTACCATGACAAGGTATCCGTAATAACTGGTGTAAAGTCATAATTTTTACCGGATAATAGACTTCACGAGACAGAGAATTCAGACTCCGCGCTTTTTGTTCAAATTCTCTATAATCAGGATTTACATTCGAGGACTCTTCACATAATTCATTGTATATAAAGTTTAAGGATTTAGAATGTTGTACCATTACTTCCGAACGATCATATACATCACAAAGACGTTTTACCATCGCATTGATGGAAGCTGTATAAGGCAACAGATAAAATAAACGATTTCCTTCCGACTGATTAGCGTATACCCAACTCAAAGCAGCTTCTGTCTTACCGGAACCTGTAGGTGCATGCAGAATTGCATCTCCTTTCCATCGTTGTAACTTCTCTTGAAAATGACGAAACGGAAATTTAGTGAATTTGTCGTGTGGCTGAAAATCATCCAAAGATATCAACTGATAATCGGGAATCTCTACCCGACCTCCAGAAGCCAAATGATCTGCTGCCTGCAAGAAAGCTCTCAACAGAGAGAAATGCTGCCGGTCTTCCAAGTAAGGCACTGCTTTTACTTGCTTACTTTTTCTGAACATGTAACAAAAGGTTGACGGAATTTTTTCTAGTTCTTTTTGTCTATAAACAAATTCTTCTGAAAATAAAGAAAGCCATGATTGTAAAGTTTCCAAACACATGGTTCCTTCAGAAAATGGCAAATAAGCTCCCTCATCCACTGAAATACTGATGTCGTTCAAATCTTGCATATCCAAAGACCTTTCGCAAAAGTCTGACACTACGCTTTTATGATGAGTCCCAACTGCGAACAACACTGCATCATTTACCTCCAAAAAAGTTTCCGCAAACCAGACAGATACTAATTCGTGACGGATGCTGGCATATTTGTCGCCATTCAGCCTTTTCTGAAAAGTAGGATGCACCTTTCCCAAGTCATGCAAAATCGCAGCAGGTAGAAAATTCTGTTTTAAAAAAGCTTGTGCGACATCCGATAAAGACAGAGACTGAAGCAACTTCAGCCCTGTCTCTATTACCATGTAAGTGTGCTCATACAAAGTAGTTCCATCACTTTTGGCTCTTACTTTCTTTATATCCTCTATATTCATATCGTAAACGTATGCATATAAAAATCTGTAGATTGCTCATCCAAAGTTCGATACAAATTAGCGCATTTCACATGTACTCCCTCACCATGCACAGCAACAAACATCATCGGATTTACAGGGATTCTGCCACTTCCAATCCTCTCTCCTTCAGCATAAGATTCTGCGACCTGCACAAGCTGCCCGGGTATAATCTGATTTGCATCAAAAGGAATCATACAACCTTTCAAAGTTCCTTCTGAGATAGGAGTAACTTCTTTGACACAAACTTTTTTTATTTGGAGCAAATCTTGTGAACGGCCTAATGCCGGTGTTCCTACAGGAGACTCAAAATACCCCTTCCAGTCTATACGGTCAATCCAGATGGTTAAATCAGGATTTGTATGGAATTCACGCGTATATGCATCACTCCCTTTGTCATGGTTCTTTATTTTCTTCCCATCAAATTGCAACCTTCTTCGGGTTTCTATATCCAAAGAAACTGTATCATAAAGATACCGGAAACCGACCTTCACTTCATTACAGGACACAAAGCGCCCCAGACAGCAGCCTATTATTCCTAAAATAGTAGAATAAGGAGGTACTGGCATACACAGGGCATTTCCGGAAAGAACAAACGGAAGACGAGGAGTAGCAGTCCAGCCTGAAAACTGTATTTCCAGTACTTTATCCATTATTTCAAATATTTATCTATGAACATTTCGACAATTTTGACAGGGCTATCTACTACAAATGTATCCCCATTCAACGCTTTCACTTCTGCTTCATTCTCCAGATATCCAGTTCGAACTCCGATACACACAGGAGTCTGAAGTTTATCTTTATAATCTTTGGCTAATTCCTTCAACAAATCAACATTTAACTTCGGACGCTCACCGTCTCCTATATATAAATTATTGAAGCAAGGATTTGCGGATGACATTCCTGCAAATACAATCACTTTAGGAGAAACATCGGCTCCAAATGCAGCCATCTTTGCGCCTCCACGAAGATGTACCAGTCCTTTCAACAGTCCTGCAGCACGTTCGTTTCTCAATCGTTCCGCATCTTGAAGTGTATAGACTTGTACATTTTTCTGTGGATTCTCCTCTAGTAGAATTCCTTTATATTTTTCTATCAAATCTTTAGACAATTCCACACGAGACGGTGTATTCACAAAGCATCCCAAACGGTAACATTCCAGATTAAAAAATCCTTCCAGATGAGTAGAATAGAAACGAGTTGAATAGGGTAAAGGAGTTCCGTCTTTCGGAAAGACAAAAGCATTATCTACCGTTAAAGCGCGCATTTTAGGAATGCCTTTCAATATGGAAGTTTTGAATGGAGACGTACGCTGAATACTCTCCTCCCCTTTAGAACCACTTTTCATATATCCAAACAAGTCATCCTCCGGATATGTAACAGGGTCTAATTCTGTTGCAATCTTTGAAGTAGACCCTTTAGTATTTGTATCAATAGCATGTAATTCGCTAGGTTGCCAGCCATTTTCTTCATTCGCTGTATTTCTGAGCCAACGACGCCATGCTTGTGCTGATACGTAAGGAACTTCTTCCTTGCGCCCATTCACAGTTTCCTTAAAAGTCTTTGGAATTACTGTATTTTGATCTTCACCTGCAGCTAATCCTGCACCATTCAAAAAAGTAGCGGTTGCATCACACAACACATTTCCTGTAATGTTTTTAATTTGTTCTGACATAACTATTTAATTTTAGAATTACTCATTAATATTATTTGAAGAAATTTCATTCAGTTTGAGCCTGAAGGCAAACAAAAATGTCTTGAATGCATAATTTCCCCAAGGATCATAAATCAAGTCGTATTCATCCCATTCTTTGCCACTTTCATTCAGGCGTTGCAAGATAGAATAAAACCATATCATCTGTAATCGTAAATCGCTACGAGGAATCGAACGTTTAATCTTATTACATAGCATTACATATTTTGATTTGTCCACTGCATCCTGAAATCTGTAAGCTATATATTGACAAGTAAACTCATTCATACGATCTAACCATTTCTTGATATCTGCATCCAATGGCTGAACAGGAAATTCTATATCTTCTTCCTCTAAAGATAAATCTTCCTTGTTTCCATCATATAATCTCAACAAAGCACAGATTCCGTATATGTTTTTCTTACCATTCGTGGTATAAAATAATGGATACAGACGATAAATCCCGTCCTTCCAAGCATTCTCTATCAATAGTTTATCAAATACAGAAGGATCTACATCATTAGTTTGTTCCCCATATCGAAATTCCGGGATACGATCTTTTTCCCGTGAATAATCAGAAGAACTATCCATCAGACGAATCATCTTCGCACAAAACCGAAAAGCCATTGTGTCCTTGACATTCAGTGGAGGACAATCAGATATAGAAACTCCTTTTTGATAATAAAAATGCACTAATTTATAAATCTGAAAACAACGATATGAAATAGGTAACGATTCAGAATCATCCAAAATAGCTATCTGACAACTCATTGACCAATCCCCTCCTTTCGTAGCACGCCATAGTATTCTGTTCAGTAATGATGTATAATCATTTTTCACTTCATAAGCATCAGTTTTACTCAATACGGTGTCATCTTTCTCATCTTTATACTTCATTATCAGACCAGAAATATACTGGGCCATTACAGTCTTTTTCTCTTGATGAATGGCTTTCCAATAAGACTCGAAAAACTCCACACTAACCCCTTCATACTTTTTGGCCGGATAAAGGCCTGACCACTCTCTGTTATCAGACAAACATTCCAAAAAGCTTGAATTTAACGCAGGACTATTCAATATATACGTCAGTTCTACCTTATGACGCTTACGCAATAAAGCCAACCGTCTAAGTAATTCATTAGGTACTCTGTCTATAGAACAACTGGCACCTGCACCTGAGTTAGAAAAGCTCCACAAGTTCACATCTGCATGTTCACAGTCGGCTTTGCATCTTTCCATGACTTCCAGTGCTTCCAAAATATAATTTCCTTTTGTAGCCCCCTTCATGTTTTCAATCGGAGCATTCGTCGTGACGACTTCTTTTACTTTTTCAACTAAGCTATTTACTTTCTCCTCTACAAATTCCTCACAAAATTCCAAAGCAGTAGAATCAACAAGCAGAATACCTTTTTTATAAATGTAAGCACAGAAAGGCAGAAATTGTAACAATACCACGCAAATGGGATGTACATTATACGTCTCTCTCGCCATTGGCAGTGATTGTGCATCAGAACCTAATCCTCCCAACAAAGGAAACCAGCATCTGTTTAAAGTCAAATCCTTTTTCTTGGCCTCCTTTTCTGGAACTCCTAAACTAACCAACGTTTCCAACATAGAATCTGAAAAAGTTTTAGTATAATGCAGCCCTGTCAAGTTACACTGTTTATCACCTTCTACTTCAAAACCGTCCACAATCTTAAACAACAGTGTTTCATATATCTTTTCGCCAAGTTTCTTATCATTATACAATGGACCATTTTTTGTAAAGAGCATCGTATAACTTTTGAAACGTAGATTTAGACTCATCAGAGAATAAGGAAGTTCATCGCACACTCTCTTCATCATGGTACGCAAGACATCTGTAGTAATGTCTCGAACATCATCTAATCCAGCCAATGCTTTTACTGCCATCAAAGCATTATTGACCATCGGATTTCCTGTATAATGACTAATTATATTCATATCAAAAACAATCTATTAATATTTTAACAACGGTAGAATAAGAATCATTTCTACCCAAGAAATATCAAAAGTTGAGGAGTTACTTTTCGGCTTTTAAACATCCAAAACCTTGTGCGCACAAACTTCCAGCACCAGCTTCATACATCAACTTCATTAACCCTGAAGGGGCAGCAATCTTCATTCTGCACATAAAACCTCGTACACTGGTTTCTTGTGGGGTATCAGCCTTTATCTTTATTAATACAGATTTGGGAGAATTTAAAACTTCTAGGCGACAATCTTCCACACGAAAAGGACATTCAGTTCCATAGAACAAAGAATATTTTTCTATAAGTCCTTTAAAGAGAATGTAAGAAGCAGCAGAATCTGTTGGAGATAAATAATCTACCTTCCTGCCTTCATGGCGAAGTTTCAAACACATTGGCGATAACGTCCGAAAAGTCATCTCTTCCGTAAATTCAGGAGAAGACACCACCTCCACATTGCGTACGATAAACTGTACAGTCGACTTCCGGTCACCAATTTCAAATACTTGGTTCATAAACAATCCTTGAATGAAACGCTGCGTACTTTTTTCGGGTAAAAAACTAATCTGCCATTCTACCGTGTCCGAAAAAATCAGTATACGCCCCTCTTCTTTCAATATTTTGTATTTTTCTATATCCAAACGGGAATAAGAAAAAAACTTAAACGTTTTTCCATTTTCCATTTGATAACCGTTTTCATGCAGCCAAGTTGCATAATCTTTATCTGCACATGCCAAAATTCTATATATTACAGCCGACTGTTCATATTGATAATTGATGGGCAATCGGTTGCCAAACGCTTTCTTATTGACTTCTAATGTTAATTTAAATCTCATAATTGTTTTCATTGCTGTCCGGAGAAAATTCTTTAAAACAGTTGTTATTAACTAATAATCAATT
>ERZ827104.3225-NODE-3225-length-11731-cov-2.609284_pt1 | contig 11731 bp, 24 predicted proteins | sample MGYA00519781_ERZ827104 | MGnify/ENA primary metagenome ERZ827104 (study PRJEB31778, sample SAMEA3449257) | human gut metagenome | biome: human gut; feature: human-associated habitat; material: faeces | place: United Kingdom | collected 2010/2012 ... | reverse complement strand
CCTGCCAATCCATATCAGTTCTTTCAAATAGAACTCCTGTTAATATCTTGTCTACTGCTTCAATACACTCTATTTCTGCATCTACTTTAGCTTCTCTTAACATTGTGTCTATAACCTTCTTTTGCCAAGGAAGTAAAGTATCTAACCATTTAGTTTGTGCATTATATTGAGCTACTTCTTTACCTTGCTCTCTTTCTAACTTTCTTCTTTGACTTCTATTCATCTGCTAACCTCTCAATAATAAAGTTTTTAAACTTATCCAATTTTCTTCAACTCTTACATCAATATTGTTATCTGCTAATATTGCCCCTATATTGAATGATTCTCTATAATCAACATCCTTGTAAATTACAATAATGACTCTATTTGTTACATCTGTTATAACTCCATCTTTAGCGTTTAACTTACTTCTTTTATCACTTGTAAAAACCCTTACTTTTAATCCTTTAAATAAATTTAATTTACTCATATTTATTCCCCTCTATATACATGTCGTAATAAGTTATTGCTACTGCATATGCTTGCCATATATCTTTTTTGAATCCATAAAACCATCCTGGTTCTTTCTTAGTGCCTTTCCCCTTATTAGGTGTATTAGGAGCAAATCTATCTATTAGAGCTTGTACTATATTGCTATCTTTAGCTTTCATACTGCCACATAAATTCATCTTTTCATCTTTTCTATAAATGAATTTTAATGAATCATTATAATAATTATCCTCTAATGCTTGAATGAATCTTCCTATCCACACACAGGTTTCAAAAACACTTTGTCCTACTGCCATTCCATAACTTGCTATCATTTCTATAGCAACATGATTTATACATTCACTTTCCTCTAATCTTTCATACCTATCCATCAATAAATTATCTAAAAGTTCTTCATTAGTTATTTTTTCAGATACTATTGGTTTTAAATCTGCTTCCCTAATAAGAACTACTCCACTTTGCTCATTCCCTGGATCTATTGCCAATATCATTAAATAATCAACCTCCCACCACAACAATTTCTTATAAGACTTTCTCTTTCATATTCTCCATTTTTACTGATTACAGTTTTTAAAAGCTTATCTAACTGCTTGTCCTTAATATTTAGAACTACTTGTACATCTTGTCTACTTAAATACTTCTTGTCCCAAAGAAATTCTAGTTTATTTTGGAATTTCAACTTCAACTTTTTGTCCAATTCCTTATTAAAATGAACTCCAACTCGTCCATCTCTATGATGTTGTGGACAAAGATAAATATGATTTAATGGACAATCTCTTAGTGTTGGTACTTGTGACCTGAATTGTATATGATGTAACTCTGTTCCATATGCTCCACATATGCTACATTGATTTTCATAATTCATATTGCACCTCTAATTATTAAATTGAATCTGACTATTAGCACCAGTAATCATATATCCTAGTTCTTTAGATGGCTCCCACTTCTCGATGTACTTAATAGCTTCTTCAAAATCTTTCTTAGCTGTATCTTTATAGCTTGCAACATGAAATACTTGCTTGTACCTCTTCCAAAGATTAGAGAATACTTTCTTACTAATTTCTCTATATGCTGGTGTATCTTTCCCACCTAAAACTACTACAACTCTTTCCTTAGCAATTCTATGAATTACTTCTTGTTGACCGTAATCAATTGTCATGCTATTACTTAGGATCTCTATTTTTTCATCTACTTCTTCAAATTTCTTATCATGGTCCTTAATGATCTTAAACTGTAACTCCATCATTTCTATTGGAGATAATTGTTTTTGAGGTTGTCTTAATACTTCCTCCATTTTGTTAAATGCTTCGATATATTTCAACTTCCAAGTATCAGCTTTAGGCCCCGTAAAACCCATAACTATAAAGGTGAATCCATCTCTTGTTAATAAATATTCTTTATACTCGTTTCCGTTATGATTATAGGTTGTAGGTATAAATAACTTTTCAACCGAACAATTTTGTTCAGTTAAACTCATAGCTTTATTTTCTATAGCTCTAACAACAACTCTATGATCTTTACCAAAGTCATCTGCTATTTGTCTACTAGTTACAACTAGCTCTCCATCATTATTTCTTGTTACTACAACATCTTTATGTTTATGCTTGTGTTTTAAATTTTCCATTTCTATCTCTCCTTTTTATAAAATTGATTTTCATATGAGAATGAACGCTTAAAACTACACTGCAATAACTGTCCATTCTCCCCCTATTTTATTTACAAATATCTTTTATACAATTTGTGCAAACTTTCTTTCCTTTAAATTCAACAACATACTTAACATTTTCACAGAATACACATCCTGGTGCATATTTTCTTAAAATTACTTCTTCACCATCTATAAATATTTCTAATGGATCTCCCTCTTCAATATTTAAAGTTCTTCTCAACTCCTTAGGTATTACTATTCTCCCCAACTCGTCTACCTTTCTTACAATTCCCGTTGCTTTCATTTCTTATTCCTCCATCCTTATATTTATTTCTATTGCTTTAATATCATTCTCTAGCATTACAACTAGCTTTCCAGTTGCACTTTGATAATTCTTAACCGCTTCAAAATTATCAAATATTTCTATAATCTTATCTCTCTTAGAGCTTGTTATAATTCCATATCCATAGGCTTCATCAATTGACTTAATATCTGGATAATCATTCTTTAACTCTTCTATTTTTTTATTATGCTTTTCTATCTCTGTATTAAGTTTCTTCTCATACTTAGTTTTAAGCTTTTCTAATTCTGCTTTATACATTTCTAAAGCTTTTTTATTCATTTTCAAAGCTCCTTTCCGGTTTCTGGATCATAACCTAACTTATTTCTTACACTCGCAAATCCCCAAGCACACTTTCCAGTTCTATCTTGATATTCATCTGCTACACACTTCTTATATATCCATACATCATGTGCTGTAATATCTATACTACCTAATGTTTCATTTGCTATTTTAGCAATTTCCCTATTAAGCTTTTGCTTACCGGCTTTACTTCGTGCATTAAAGAAAATATCAGTTTTATCCCTAGTAATAAATTCAATTCTTATAGCTGCTCTTATTGCTCCAAGATGATATTTTGTATACTTCTTAGTGCCTCTAGCATTCATATAAGCTAAAATATTATCTGCTACAGTCATAATTATTCCTCACTTTGAATAACTTCTAATATTTCAACTGCATCATAATTATCTGCATACCACTTACCCAAATCTTCAAATCTATAAAATATTAATCCTTGTTTCTTACAAGTATCCTTATCAATAAAATCTACTTGAATTTCTACTAAACCTTCTGCTAAATTTCTAACCTCTTCTACTCTTGACATATGAATCACTCCTTAAATCTATTTAATGAAAATATTTATAATCTTTTTTTCTTTCCATCCTCTGTTTACTAGTTTTTTATTATGTCTACTAAATAATTTGTTGATGTCAAAACCTTCTTTTGCTAATAAAATTAATCCTCTAATAACTACCTGTTGTACATCTAACAACTCCTCAGCTATGTGTAGCTTGTCAGAGCGCTCTCTAATAGCTTCTCGTACTTCTAGGTATTCTTCTTCAAGTTTATTAGAAATCTTCTCCCAAGAGTCGTTATCGTTGTTCTCTGATGTCTTTATATTCCTATCAAGTATCATTAACTTTAATTTCATGCTAAACCCCCTTTACTTGACTAATATGAACTGATAATTTAACACTATCTTCAGCAGGTACTCCAGTTTCATTAAGCATTACTGCAACTTCTGCTAAATCATTAATTCTTCTATTCATTCTTCTTAGATTTCTTATTATCTCTTCAAGCTTTGCTATTCTATATTCTTTAGCTTTAACTACTTGCTTAAGATATAAATTTTCTACTACTGGATCCTTTAACATCTCTTTAAAAACTTCTTGGTCCAATTCTTCACTTGCTGCAATTGTTTCTTTATGGTTTAATCCATTTTCATCTATGCTTGTATACATTTTTTCTCTACACATTTCCATTCCTATTCCCCCTTATTTTTTGAATTGTACAATTACCTAACTTCTTCAAAGATTACTTCATCTAAGTCCAACTCTTCGTCACAACTATTGCATTTGAATCCCTTTTCAGTTCTTTCTCCTAATGTTCCTTTGCCATAAACCATATCAATCAAACTTAAATCTTCACTTTCACAATACTCACATCTTACTTTAACTAACATATTTCAATCCCCTCGTTTTGAATTGCGAACTACTTCTCATTATCTACTTCTATTATTTCTTCACTTACAACAGTATAGAAATAAGGTTTGTAATTATATTTTTCTTGCCAAGCATAAAAAACTTCATTTAATTTATCTTGTAATTCTTCTTTATGCTCTTTAGTTACATCATCTAAATAATCTTCAGCAACTTCCCCTACATCTTCATATGTTTCTTCAGCAATTCTCTCTAATACTTCATCTGCATCTATACCATAATTAAACACATTTTCACATATCCCAATTTTGAATTTCTTAATACCATCTATTAAAGCTTCATTTGTAGCTTCTTTTATAGCTTCTTCTCTGCTATCGAAAATACCACCACTCCATATATCACTCATTGTATTTAATTCATAAGTCCATTTTTTACTCATTTCTCATTCCTCCATCTACTTCGCAATATATTCAGAATTATTCACTATCAAATTTCTTCATTTAGCCATTTTATTTGTGCAATATATCTCATTTTTAATGGCTTAATATCGTTTATTTCAATCCCATAAGTTTCTTCAATATGAGATATAATCATACCTAAAGCTTGTTCTTCTGCACTTTCATTATTACCAAAGGTTTGATTAAAATCTTCGAATCTTTTCATTTTATCCACCTCACAATAATTTCAAACTACTCTATTAACCTTTTAAGTAATTCAGTTTTTTCCTTACCCTTTTGAGCCCTTATACTCTTACCATCACTAAGGACTGGTGTACACATCTCCATTAATCTGTCATAAGCCCTTTTCTGATACATGTTCTCTAGGTCCTTAAGATTAATATTAGTTGTAATAATTGTTGGTAGTCCATTCCTATATCTGCTATCCATAATGTTGTATATCTTAGCTGCACTCCACTCATTTTTTTGTTCTGTTCCTAAATCATCAATTATTAATAAATCGGCATTAGATAAGCTCTTTAGTACAGTTTCTTCTCCTTCTTTACCATAAGAAGAATATGTCTCCTTTATTCTTTCAAGCATTTTATTAATACTTACACAAATTGTCGGCGTTCCTCTTAGCATTAAATAATTAGCTATACATGATACCGCATGAGTTTTCCCATTACCTGGCTCTCCATAAAGCATTAATCCTAAATTATCTTCTTTAGCCTTAGTAAAGTTACTAGCATATTTACTACATATGTTAAAAATCTTTTCTGAACCAATATCATGATTCCAATTTTCAAATGTGCATTGTTTAAATTTTTCATCCATTAAACTATTTTTAAATATGCTATTTAATCTTATTTGCTTTTCTTTGTTTTCATCTTCAATAGCTTTTTGTTCTAGTTCTTTCTTTCTACAACTACAAACTATAGGAACTCTTCTAAGAACATTTAGAATTACAATATCTTTTTGAATTGGATCTCCACACTTTTCACAAGTTTTTATGGGTTCATCATAGTCCAGTCCACTCTTCAGGTTCTTCTCTATTGTTTTTGCTAGTAGCTCCATTTCCATTACTTTCATTCCTTCCGTTCGAAGTCCAATTTTGTAATATTCCTAAAACATATTTATAATTATTAATTTTTCCTCTGTTCATAGCTTCAGTAGCTGCATCCATTAACCATTGTTTGTTGTAAACTTCTATATCTGCTGATATTTGCTCCATTAATATTGCAGTTACTATAAATCCACATTTTTCAAAATGTTTAAATATATCTAAATTTCCTTTAAGACTACTACTATTATTATCTTGTTGTAGTTCTTTCTCTATCTCTTTCTCTTTCTCTATCTCTGGTGTACTTTTGTCGTTCAATTGTTGTACATTTGTACATTTACCTTGGACAACCTTTTTTGTATCATCTATTTTTTTTCTGTAATTTCTGATTCTATCTGCTTCTGTACTTGATTGTCCTATAAAATTTTGTATTTCAAGCATAAATATAGTTCCATCATCTAATATTTCTATGAGTTTTAATTTTTTAAATATATCAAATGCAACTCTCACACTATCTGAATCTATACCAGTAATTGCTGATATCATATCAATGCTATATGGAATATATTCATTCAACCTAACCATTCCTTCAAACCTTAAAGATTTAAGATATAACTTTAAAAGTAAATTTGAATACTTATACCCATTTTGCATAGCTTCAAGCACTTTAATTTCAGGACTATCAAAAAAGTTCTCTTTAAGTTTTAAGTAATAATATTTTTTATTATCAGCCATAACGCTCTCCTACCTTTTCCTTAGATAAGCAAGGAGCCTAAGCTCCAAGCTTTAATTAAATGGTGTATCTGCAAACATATCTCCTTGATTTACTGTATTTTCATCTACAATATAATTTGCATCTACTACTGGTTCATCATTATGAATAGGTGCTGCATCAACATCTACATAATTGAAGTTGCTTACTTTTTCTTCTTTTGCCTCTGCTTTATAATCAAGATCTAATGCTTTAGCCATCTCTACACTCTTTGGTGCAAACTTAAGAACATCAATTAATACTGTTTTTTTAGCCATACTATCAAAATTCTTTGCCCAAACTGAATTTTGATTTACTTTGCCTTGATAAAGATAATTTTTACTAAACTCTCTAGCATGTTGTTCAACTCTTTCTTTGGACCATACTACAAAATCAAATCCACCATTTTTAAGTTTATATACTGCATAATAATGAGTTATTTCTTCACTAGGTACATCTGCAGGTTTATGAATTAAATTCTTGTGTAATCCGTATTCATAACTAAATTCATCACCTTTTCTAACTTCATGAGCATATATAGCCTCATATTCTCCTGTGTTAAAGGCCATTTTTAATATACCTTTATATCCAACCTGGAAGTTAATTTCAACAATGTTTTGCTTTTTATTTTTATAAGGTATTACATATGCTTCACCAAGTACTGTATTAGGCTCTAACCCGCATTGAGCACTTTGCATTAATGCACTTAGGAAACTTGTTGTATCTGCTTCCCAGAATACTGGATTTCCATTAAATAAACTTAATGCTATTCTGCTAAATCTTTCAGGTGTCATTGCCTTTCCAACTGCTTTTTTAATCTCTGGTAACATTTTTTCTAATGCATTTGCCATTTTCTTTTGTGGTGTTATTTGTGTTGCAGGAGTATGAGCTCCTTTATTTGCAACTAATCCTCCATTTACATTTGCCATTTATATCATTCCTTTCTATTTGCATTTAGTAACTCTCATGTTTACATATTCTGTTGTTCCGTTAAGTATTGCCTTATAAGTCTCTGGATACTTCTCTTTAAGTATCTTATTATCTAATTTATCCCTAGTAACAACATATCTACTAACCTTATATGAGCCATCAGTAGCCTTTTTGTTATTACCCATTTCAAGGAATATTTCTTGCTTTAATCTTTCTTTTTCTTTCTCTAATTCCTTAATCTTTTCAGATACTTCGTTATATTGGGTTAACTTGTTATCAGTTATGTCAACTTCTTCAGCATCTAATAAAACTTGTTGTTCTAATATTTCATCAGTTTCTTTCTTTATTCCAGTTGGAGCTGGTGGTATCTTAGGAACTATGTGATTCTCCCAAAAATCTTTTCCTATATCTCTTAAAGCCTTAATATCATCTTCATTTCTAGGTATTACTTTCCACTTAATCTCTTTGCCTAATAAATAAATTATTAAGAAGTAGTTAAGCCCTGTAACTCCCATATACCATTGACATTGTGTATAATAACTATCAGGAACTTCTTCGCCTGCCCACATTTTCTTTAGAAATTCCGATCCAGTCTTTATTTCTAATCCAAACATTTCACCTTTAGGAATAAATTTAATTTCTGCAGTATCTCTATTCTCCCAGTAAATATACTCCTCTTCTAATATTCCAATTCCATCTATATTAGCTGAAAAATATTCAAATTCTTTATCTACCATTGTGAATGGATATTCATATGTCTTAAGTCCTATATGAGTAGCTTTCTTAAAGTCATCTTGAATCCAATCTCTAATAAGTGGCTCCATACGAGTTCCAAACTCTGTATGAATATTCCCCTTAAACTTTTCTACTAATCCAAGTTTTTCATTGAATACTGTTAACGCTGTTCCATAAGCACTAAATCCTGCTATAGCTCCTATTTCACTTCCACCAATTGAATTACATCTAAGAGATAGCCATTTAGTTCTTTCTTCACTATCCTCCCTAGTATCAAAAACTACCTTTGCAGTCTTAAATAATTCTTTATCTTCTATAAAATCAACCATTTAAACCACTTCTCCTATCTTTTCAATTTCAACTTCATTACTTTCAGTGTCTGTTACTTGAGTTACAAAATATTGATATTCATCTGCAGTCATTTCTTCAAGTAATTCATTTTGTGACTTCTCATTAATCTTTTCCCAACCATCTAGACAAATTAGTTTAAGTAATCCGCATTGAGCTTTTGCCACTCTCATTGCTAATCTAAGCTTTTCTCCTGAACTTAGTCCATCTATTAAAACACTATTAATTCTTACTCTTCCATCTACATCAACCGAAATTCCATCTATAGGCATTTTAGCAGTCTTAAGTAATTCTCCTGGTAAATTTCTAGCCTTTTCTATTTTTGATGTTAATTCGCTAGAATAAGCTTGTTTAGAAGCTAATATTCCATCTCTAATTTCAATAATTCTATCCCAATCCCTTAAATAACCAACCATTTCTGCTACATGATCTGCTTCAGCTTGTAATGGTTCAATATCTACTTGAGTATTTTCTTTTAAGTAAGATGATGCCTTACCTATTCTGATTTCCTCTTTTTCAATCTCATTAGCTACCTTTTCATCTACTGCTAACTTTTCAGCTTCTTCCTTTTCAGCTAAACCTCTAAGTTCTTGTTCTTTGGTTGCTATTTTATTATTGTTTATAGCTATAATATCTTTTTGTTCTTCTACCGCTGCTAATACTTCTCTTTTCTTTTCATCTTTAAGAATTGAATACTTCTGTAATAAAGCTTGATATTCTGACTCAAGCTGATTATCTAGCTTATTTAATTCATTTTCTAAAGTATTATTAGAATTATCTATAAAGTTATTAGCTCTCTCGATTTTGCTATTTGATAAAGCTATAATGTCATTTATATCTTCTCTATATTCTTTATAAGTTAAAGTTATATTAGCTTTTTGCTTTTCCCCTCTAGCTTTAATGGCCTCAATCTTATCATTAAAGCTATCTTGAAGTGATTTAGCCATATCAATTAATCTATTAACTTCTTGTGCTTCACTAACTTTTTTATAGTAATCACCTATTTTAACTGCTCTCCACTCTTCTCCATCATATTCTGCTGGAATATCTTCATATATCGCTTTAATTCTAGCTTCTAGCTCCTTAACTTCTCTATTGACTTCTTCCCTTACTTTGTAGTATTTTTGTTCTATACTCTTAAGAATGAGTAGAATGTGTTGTGAGTAGTCTATATCGTCCACTAGGTCGCCAAACCAATTTACGATATCCTGCTCACTCCATTGTATCTCTAACATACTAAGTAAAGATTTTGTTTGTTCTTTAACTGAAAGATTTACCCAATCTAAAGGTCTAAATATATTCCCATTTACTAATGTTCTTAAAAACTTTTCTGTGCTTGGTACACCTTCATCTGATTTTCTAACCTTAAGATAATCGCCTTTTTCAGTTCTTAATCTTCTGTCAATTTCTAAGCCATCATCTAGCTCAACAAATAACGTTGCTTCTTCTTCACCATGTTTTATAACCTCTGTTCTTCTACTCTTATTAGTAAAAGTCTTTTCTATAGCTTCTATTACAGAAGTTTTACCACTTCCCATAGGTCCTTTAAATATATTTACTTTTCCTGGTTCTAACTCTAATTCATCAACTCCTAAAAATGAGTTAACTTTTAAAAATGATATCTTTGACATTTAGCCACTCTCCTTATCTTAAATTTTCTTTTAATTTCTTTTATACTTACTAATAATAAAGTAATACTTCCAACTAAAACTGAAACTACAATCGGCATTACAAAAAAGAATATCCCCCAATAATTAAATCCCATATTAACCCTCCATACATTCTATTAATGAACCTAAAGCATTTTGTGCTTCTTCAGCTCCCCAGTATAAGTTTGACTTACCAGTTCCTTCTATACTTTCTTTAAATCCATTTAAAAGTTCATAAAGCTCATTAGCTTTATTTAATATCTCATCATTCAATCCAATCCACCCCCTTTTACAATATTTAATTATGTTAAGCTTTTTGATATAAGGCTATTAAGCCTCTTTTACTTTAGTATTTTTCATTATTTCTAATAAAGCTCTACTATTTTCTTCACCTAATTTTTTAAATAATTGTTGGGCTACTCTTTCGCTAAATAACTTTAAGTTATACTCGCTTATTGTCCCAGTAACACTAACCTTTATCTCTTTTGCCATATACCCATCCCTCTTTTAAAATGCTCTTATAATATATTCATTTTTAATTATCTTTGTTACTGTTCGTATACATTTCTTCAGGTATTAAATCATTTGGCGTTACATTAAATACTGCACATAAAGAACATAGCTTTTTTACACTTAAGTTATCGCATTTTCCTTTTTCTAGATCTGATAAATAACTTCTACTTATTCCTGTAACTTTACTTAATGCCTTATTTGAATAATTTAATTTAAATCTATAACTTTTAATGTTTTTAGAAATACTATTCATATAGACAACCTTCTTTCGTTTATTTTATTTTTAAGCAGTTATCATTACGTTAACCGATTGACTAAAAAAAATTTCATCTATAGTTACATTGGGATTGTGTTTTTTTAAAACATTTAGAATTGAACGCATTTCACTTTGAGTAAAATCACTTTTCCCATTCTCTTTTAAATTGTAACTAGTTAAACACATTCCAATAGCTTTAGCCATATCAGTTTGAGACATATTAAGTGTTTTTCTATAAGCTATTAATTGTCTATTCATAAAAATACCTCCTTTCTTGAATCTCAATATCAGGTTATCAACCTGATAACTTAATTATAGTTATCGTTATGTTAACTGTCAATAGCTTTTTTTTATTTTTTTAAAAAAAGTTTTCAAGATGATAATACATGTTATCAAAAAGTTACTAAGTGTTGTATAATTTAAGTGAGGTGTTAGTGATGAATAAAGGCAATACATTAGGTTCTAGAATTAAATATATTAGAGAAAAAATGAACTGCACTGGTGAAGAGTTTGGTAAGATGTTAAATGTTACTAAAGTTGCAATTTCCAATTGGGAGAATGATAATAGGAAGCCAGACGTTGATATGTTAGTTAGAATAGCAAACATCGGAAATGTAACAACAGATTTTTTATTGTGCAAAACTGATATAGAAAATAATACTATATCTAAAATTAATATAAATAAAGATGAATTAATATTTGAAGCTTCTAAAGAAGTGTATCCTAATGGAATAAGTAAAGAAGAAATGATAGAAAAGTTAAAAATATTTAAGCAACTTGAAGAAAGCGGAGTTAAGTTCACGTTAAAAAAATAAAAGTAAAAAAGTACTAATTTAAGATTAGTGCTTTTTTTTATTACAATTTTTGTCGTTTTTTGTTAAAAAAAGTATTAAATTCGAAGATCGGAAGAG
>ERZ827104.3219-NODE-3219-length-11756-cov-2.728399_pt1 | contig 11756 bp, 9 predicted proteins | sample MGYA00519781_ERZ827104 | MGnify/ENA primary metagenome ERZ827104 (study PRJEB31778, sample SAMEA3449257) | human gut metagenome | biome: human gut; feature: human-associated habitat; material: faeces | place: United Kingdom | collected 2010/2012 ... | reverse complement strand
CTATTACATCACTATTATATTTATTTTTTTAGATTTGTCGAGATTTGTCAAATTTTGCCATTTCAGGATAAAAAGAAGCCGCATTGTATCTACTAAGCGACTTGCCCTCTTGAAGTGAGCTATGCCATTTTCGGATATAAGGAAAGCCCCTCGTAGCGTTCTGTAAGCTCGACTTGCCCTCTTGAAGTGAGTTTTGCCATTTTAAGATAGAAGAAGCCGCCATATGTCTATCCAGCGACTTGCCCTCTGAAGTGAGTTTTGCCATTTCAGGATAAAAAGAAGCCGCATTGTATCTACTAAGCGACTTGCAGCGAATGGAGCGCAAGGAGATACAATGCGGCGGAGCACTTTATCCTAAAAGTGGCATTACGAACTGAATCCATGGAATCCCCACCACGATAAATATCGCAAGGTAGATAATCCCAAAGATAGCGCCTAATTTCCAGAATTCAGGACCTTTGTTATAGCCACTAGCAAACCAGATTGGGCTGTGACCAGTACCATATGGTGTAAGGATACCCATAATCCCCATAGGTACTAACAGAATCAACATAACTTGCGCTGGATCAACGCCAGGAATTTGAAGAATTAAAGTAGCAAACAAGCCTACCATAGCTGTTACATAAGCAGTACCAGATGCAAAGAAGTAACGAAGCAAGCAGAATGCTAATAACAAACCAAGAACTGCCATTGTAGGATCTAAAGAAACCAAAGAACCACCAGCAGATTTAGCAAGCCAATCTAAGAAGCCTACATTTTTAAGGCCAGAAGCCATAGGTACGAGTGTAGCAAACCAAGTCAAAACATTCCATGCTGGTTTGTTAGCAAGGAAGTCTTGCCATGTCATAATCTTAGTGAAAATCATCAAGATAATAACAATTAAAGCCGTTGTAGTTGGGTTTATTTTAAATGTAGAAGCCCCAATCCACAATACAAGAGCTAACACAGAAATCAAGGCCATGAAGATTTCACTGCGTGTCATGGAGCCTAGTTTCTTATACTCATCCTTTGCCCATGCTGCAATTTCAGGGGAACCTTTCACCTCTGGCTTACAGAATACATAGGTCAATAATGGAGTGATGATGAATAAGATAAGGCCTACTGGCAAGAATGCGAGGAACCATGTGCCCCAGTTTGCCGCTACGATACCCGACTTTGCAGACAATTCAAGAGCCAATGGATTTGGCGCCGCACCAGTCAAGAAAATAGAGCTAGATACACATGTAGTTGCCAACGCGACCCAGTTCAAATAGGAGCCAATTTTACGAGGATTCTTATCTGGATAGGAATCAAACATAGGACAAATACTAGATACGATTGGATAAATCGTACCACCAGAACGAGCCGCATTACTTGGGATGAACGGCGCCAATACAAGGTCCGTAATAGCGATAGCATAACCAAGACCTAAAGAGGACTTGCCAAGCTTTGCTACGAGGAACAAAGCAATACGACGACCAAGACCAGAGTTTTCATAACCAATACCAATCATGAAAGCGGCAAAGATCAACCATACGATGGCATTAGAGAAACCACTAAGGCCCCAGCTGATAGCTTGCGCATCAGTAATCGCCTTAGCGACACCGGTTGCTTTATCTACCACAGGGGCAGGACCAACCTTAAACAACATAGACACGGTAACAGCAATGATACCGATAAAAGCTGGTGGCATTGGTTCTAAAATCAACCCTACCACGAGGCCTGCGAAAATACTTACATAAATCCAAGAATTTGCGCTAAGACCTTCAGGAGCACCGATGAGCCATACAATAATAGCTACTACAAGCGGTGCGAATAATTTCCAATTCAACTTCATTAGAAACTCTCCTTACTACTTCAAAACAAAAATTACAAAAAAATGCTTATTTAGTATATCAAAAATTTTAATAAGATGATATAAACTTAATCATAACACTTATTAATTGATAATAAACTTTTAGTAATAAATTTCATCCTACTAGATAATTTTAATTTTATGCAATATAATATAAATATCAAAAATTATTGATTTATCAAAAGGATTCACATGAAACCATTTATGCATTATATAAAACCCTTATGGTTTCCTGCTGCCATAGTATCGCTACTTTCCTTACTCACTGTAGCAGGCACATTATATATACCAACATTGACGGCAACCATCATTAATGACGGTGTTCTTAAAGGCGATCTAGAGATGATTACCAGCTCTAGCATGAACATGCTTGTTGTAGCATTACTAACTGTCCTATCCGCTATTCTAGGTGTTGGTATGAGTGCGCATATTTCAGCATCTGTAGGCAAGGTATTGCGTGACGATCTAGTAAAAGCATTACAATGCTTTTCACTCCGTGACTTTACGCACTTTGGTACCGGCACTATATTGATGCGCACAAGCAGGGACGTAGAAAAAATTCAATCTGTTCTCGGAGAAGGTTTAAATATGATCCTCCCTATGCCACTCATGATTTGCGTCGGTCTAGGACTTACCTTCTATAAGAGCTGGCAACTAGGTCTCGTCATCCTTGCCGTTATGGCTTGCATGATACTTACCATTATATTTATTGAAAGTCGCGCCTTGCCAATTATCAAAGCTATTCAATTAAAGCTAGATGATATCACCGATATGGTTCGAGATCATATCGTAGGTATGCCTGTTATCAGAGCTTTCAATAGGAGAACCTACGAAAACGACAAGGAAATTGTTATTTTTACAGAGTCCGCACAACTGAACAAAAAACTGCGCCAAACCTTTGCCATCGGTTTACCGACGATACTCATTCTATTTAATATGAGTACCGTAGCTATTCTCTGGTTCGGCGGCTACAACGTCAGCATGGGCTCCCTACAAGTTGGTGATATCATGGCTGTTATCGAGTATGCAAACCTCATCCTATTGAGCATGCTCATGGCCATATTCGTAATCATCGACATCCCGGAAGCTATCGTGTGCTATGCTCGTATTCGTGAGTTGTTAGAACACGAAAATACCGATACATTCCCTGAACCATATGCTAGTAGTATTACCAATTCAATGTCTCAATCTACTAAGCATTCTACTAATCAAGGAAACTACAAAACCTCTACAGGAATCGCAATGGCAACGGCCAACGATACTACACCACTTCTAGAATTCCGCAACGTTACCTTCCGTTACGACAATGCTGAGTCCCCTGCGCTGGAAAATATCTCCTTTACAGTACATCACGGCGAAACCTTGACGATCATGGGCGATATTGGATCTGGTAAAAGTACAATCACCAATCTTATCCCTCGCCTCTTCGCCATCGAGTCTGGAGGTATTCTCTTTAAAGGTAAATCCATTTATGAGTGGAATGTAGATGACTTGCGCGCTCATATTGGCTATGTACCGCAAAAGGCTTATTTATTTACCGGAACTATCGATATGAACGTTCGATATGGAGCCGCATCAGGACAAGTACTGTCAGTAGAAGATGTAGAAAATGCATGCCACTTGGCTAAGGCAGATGAGTTTATCAATCGTCTTGAAGGTGGTTACCAGTATATGGTTTCCCAAGGTGGTACCAATCTATCTGGTGGTCAACGACAGCGCCTTGCCATGGCTAGAGCCTTAGTGCGTAAACCTGATTTATTCATATTCGACGATAGCTTTTCCGCCCTAGACGGCACTACAGAGCGTGCTGTTCGTACAGCACTACAAGAGGAGTTACAAAAGGACAATCGGCCAGCCCTCATTTCTGTGGAGCAAAAGGTAAGTGCCGCAAAAAAAGCAGACCATATTCTAATCATCAACAGGGGTCAAGTTGCAGGATATGGTACACATGACGAGCTAGCAACTACCTCTACTGTATATCAACAGATTTTAGCATCTCAGGAGGTGACAGCATGAGCCCATTACGTCGTTTCCTAATCGAATCTAAAAGCCAATGGGGCTGGCTTGCGCTCCTCATCTTAGCACTTATTACTGCGGCTATATTTGAGGTCTCCGCTCCAGTGTTACTTGGTAAAGTGGTAGATGCTATTGTTAGTGGATTACAAACAGATCAAGATATCAATACTATCTTTACCTCTATTGATACAATCATCCTCTGGCTTATTGCCATCTATAGTGGGCATGCCTTATTCACCTACTTTGGGGAATACGTGATGGCCTCTATCGGTTCAAAGACAGTACTCGCTTTACGTACACGCATGAGTACTCATTTATATTCATTACCTATCGGATACTTTCACGATCACCAACGGGGCGATTTACTAAGCCGCCTTACGTCTGATTTAGATACTGTAGCAGAAACAATCGGTGAAGGTGTACCAGGCCTCGTGTCCGCCATTATCGGCATTATTGGTGCTACTGCTATGATGCTTTGGATTAGCCCTATATTAGGGGCCTCCATTATCGGTATTATACTGGTCGGCATCGTATGCTTAACGTGGCTATCTAAACGAGCGCGCCGCGTGTACCTTAGAAATCAGAATGCCTTAGGCACTTTCAATAGTGGCATTGAAGAAATCGTTGTAGGAAAACCAATCATTCAAACCTTTGGCCTGGAAGATACTACGACGAATCAAGTACAGGTGCTGAATGAAAATCTATTTAAAAGTATGCGAAGCGCTGCTTTTACAAGTCAGCTCGTAGAACCTCTTGTAAAATTTCTAAATCAATTCACCTATTGCCTCGTCGCTATTCAAGGGGGCCTCATGGTGTTGCATGGTGCTATTTCTATTGGTGATATCCAGGCCTTCTTCCTCTATGTAGGCCAAGTATCGGATCCTCTATCTCGCAGCTCCTATATCATGACAAAATTTCAAGAAACTGCCGCCGCTTTAGGCCGTATTTATGAGGTCATAGATACACCATCTGAAATCGATAATGGAAAACTTGTGTTATCTAATAGTAAATCCCCTATTAACACAGATACGATTGGCTCGGATTCCTCTATAATGGGTAATACCTCGAATTCTATAACGCATACAGGCACTATCGACTTTGAACATGTTGATTTTGGCTATACACCATCCAATGTATTTATGAAGGATATCAACATTCACATTCCTGGTGGATCCATGGTAGCCATTGTAGGCCCTACGGGAGCTGGTAAATCAACCTTGGTGAACCTCATCATGCGTTTTTACGATATTATGAAAGGCCGTATCACCATTGATGGCATCGATATTCGTGATATATCTCGTGAAAGCTTACATAATACGGTAGGCATGGTATTGCAAGATGCATGGATTTTCACAGGCACTATTGCTGATAACATCGGCTACGGTAAGCCAAATGCTACTCGTCAGGAAATCGAATATGTAGCAAAGCTTGCCATGGCAGATTACTTTATCCGTACCTTGCCAAATGGTTATGATACAGTGCTCAAACAAGGTGGTGATGACCTATCTCAAGGTCAACGCCAATTGATTACCATCGCTCGTGCCTTCTTGGCAGACCCTAGCATTCTTATCCTCGATGAAGCAACGGCTAACGTCGACACGCGCACAGAAGTAGAGGTTCAAAAAGCGATGAACACACTCCTCAAAGGACGTACAAGTATCGTTATCGCCCATCGCTTGTCTACAATCAAAAACGCAGACTTCCTACTAGTAGTTGAAAATGGCACCATTGTAGAACAAGGGACACACCAAGAACTGATACAGCGCGGTGGTCACTATAAAGAACTATACAAAAACTATGTGGCAGGAATAAGTATATAAAATTCAGGATTGCCATTAACATCAATGTGAGGGGTTCCATATCCATCATTGATATCTTTCGTCATTTCATATATAGTAACCATAGAAGCAGAATTACTGGTCTGACTACCTGTACCTTTATGTACAGCAGCAGCAGTAATTCTGCTTTTTTTATAATATATAATTTCATATAAATTAAAATCATTAGGTGAAACCCTTATTTTATTCAAACCTTGTTCCGTAGTTAACCTAATAGCACCTAAATCAAAATCATGTGACGCCCCATGACACGCAGCTTAATAGTACTGATAATTATATTGTTTTTGAAGCTTGTCTAAATCTTTTTCGTTTAGTATACTATTGTTAATCATAAACTGATTAACACTCATTTGTCCGCTTGATTGGACGTTATTGACTGTTAGTTGGTTTATTTTTTGTATTACCATACAATAGAATTATAGGAAAAAAGAACCACCGATAAGCTGCAACTTATCGGTGGTTCTCTTATTTATTCACCTTTTGGTACGAACCATAGGCCGTTGTTATTTTTTTCCATGTAGTCTTTGAATTCTTGAGAATGGTAAGCTGCTACAAGGTCTTTCGCCCATTGTGCATCTTTATTTTTCTCGTTAACTACGACTTGTAGTAACCATTGTGGTAGTACATCTTCATTTGCCAATGCAGATTTAGGATCAATTTTTGCATTATAGATAATAGCGCCTGTAATAACGATATAATCGAAGTCAGTACGTACAGAAGGAATTGTAAGGGATTTCATTTCTGTAAATTTAAGATGTTTAGGATTTTCAATAATATCTGCTTGAGTTACTGTTGCTAAATCTTTGTTAGGATCAAGCTTAATCCAACCAATTTTTTGCAATAACGCATAAGCACGAGCCATGTTGGATGCATCATTAGGTACAGCAATAGTGTCGCCATCTGCTACTTGATTTAAAGATGTTTTAGAACCACTAAAGATACCTGCTGGTACTGTTGGAATTGGTGTTAATGCTACAAGATGACCATTTTGTTTTTCGTTGAAGTTTTTCATGTATGCTGTATGTTGTTCAACGTTAAAGTCAACCTCACCATCACTTAACACTTGGTCAGCTTGTACCAAATCAGACATATCTACGCCTTTAAAGGTATAGCCTTGTTTCTCCAAAATTGGTTTTACACCTTTTTCAAACAATTCAGAGTAAGGACCCTGAGATTTACTGTAGGTTAATTCTTTTTTAGCACCATTATCGCTATTATTAGAACCGCAGCCTGCGATAAAAGCTACGCTGAATACTAATGCTGCACCAAGGGCAAGAAGCTTTTTAAATTTCATAGTATTTTCTCCTATATTTTTACAATCAATATAACTAAAATCTATTTCATCAAATTAGGAACGACGCGCACGACGTGCAAAGTAGTTACCTATTGTTTGAATAATTTGAACAAAAATAATCAAAATAACTACGGTAAATAACATCAATGGGAAGTTCAATCGTTCATAACCATAGGTGAGGGCCAAATCACCTACACCACCAGCACCAATAGCACCAGCCATAGCAGTAGCACCTATTAGACCAATAGTACCCGTTGTAATAGATAAAATAAGCGAACCCTTTGCTTCTGGTAAAAGAAAATGCCAAATCACTTCAAAATGAGAGGCCCCCATCGATTGTGCTGCCTCGATAATGCCTTTATTAACCTCTAAAATAGAGTTCTCAAAGAGTCGAGCAAGATAAGGTGCAATGAATATAACAAGTGGTACAATAGCCGCTGTTGTACCAACACGAGTACCTACAATCATCTTAGTTAACGGTAATATAAATACCATCAAAATAATAAATGGTACGGAACGCACAATATTAACAATTGTATTTGTAATGGTATAAACAATACTATTTTTAACGATACCATTAGGATTTGTTACTACTAGTGTAACTGCGATAATTAGACCTAATACAGTACCAATGAATAGAGATAGGAACACCATATATAATGTCTGTTCTGCAGCTAATAATAACTGCGATCCTGGAACACCAAGTTCTTGCATGAAGAAATCCATTATAGTGTCACCTCCTGCCATTCAATACCTTGAGCAACAAGATACTCTTTTACCTTGCCCACCTCAAGATCATCGCCAATAAACTGAACAATGAATATACCAAGAACAGTATGTTCTAACTCTGTTACCGTAGCAAATAATACACTTGTTTCTAAATCATAGGTTTTATTAATATGATATAGAACATTATCTGTCGTATTATTTCCTAAGAAATGCATCTTAAGAATTGTGTATGGCCTTTTATCACAAGCTAATGTATGTTTCACTGTTGATGGAATTTCATTAGGAATTACAGTCCTAACAAATCGCTTTGTTGTTTCGTGTTTAGGTTTACTAAACACCTCAAGTACAGATCCGCTCTCTATGAGCTTTCCATGCTCCATAACTACAACTCGATTACATATTTTCTGAATTACATCGATCTCATGAGTTACGATAACTACTGTTACTCCTAGTTCCCGATTAACACGTTCTAGTAATTGTAATATAGATTCTGTTGTATCAGGATCTAGAGCGCTAGTTGCTTCATCACAAAGCAATATGGATGGATCTGTAGCTAGCGCACGAGCAATACCAACGCGTTGTTTTTGACCACCAGATAATTCTCCAGGATATGCATTTGCTTTATCGCCCAAATCAACAAAGTCTAACAAGGTTTTAACCTTCCTATCAATTTCTGATTTAGGAACCTTATTTAGAATCAATGGAATCGCAACATTATCATACACAGATTTAGCATTCAATAAATTGAACTGTTGAAACACCATGCCGATGCGCTTACGCACCTTTCTAAGCTCATTAAAACTTAAATCATTGATATTCACACCATCTATTTCAACATGACCAGAGGTAGGTACCTCTAAGGCATTAATCATGCGAAGCAGTGTAGATTTACCAGCTCCACTAAAGCCAATAATGCCAAATATATCGCCTTTTTCTATGGTAAAGTTTACATCAGATAATGCAGTAACCTTTTGCTTATTAACGTCAAACTCTTTCGTTACATTTCGTATAGCAATCACTGTACCGCCTCTTTTCCTGCAATTTAGTAGGAATTAAACTTAAATTTAAAACATATCTATAAGGTATGTTTTAATTGTATACTTAGATTACTACAATTTATAATGACTGTCAAACACCAAAAAGAACCTCAACACTAAATGAACTGCACCTCCAAAAATTGTGTCCAACTTTTGGGGTGCAGTTCAAGATGAGGATTTTCTATTTATTTTGAAGTTGCTTGGCCTAATTTAATCTGTGTGCTTTTCATTTTTCCATTATGAGTATAAGATACTAAAATTGTATCGCCAGGGCTCTTAGCATCAATTCTCTCTTTTAATTCAAGTAATGTAGTAATATCTTTACCATCAATTTGTGCAATCGTATCCCCTTCTACAAGACCAGCTTGTGCAGCAGGACCATTAGGATCAAGTTGAACAACAAGAAGTCCATCACCTTCATAGGTTACATTATTGCGCGCTGCAGTTTGACGGTCTACAGCCCACACCCCAATATAAGGGCGAATGACCTTACCATTTTTAATAATAGAATCAACAATTGTCATCGCAGAATTAATTGGAATAGCAAAGCCCATACCTTCAATTCCCTCTTTAGAGATTTTAGAGCTATTAATACCAATCAATTCACCATCAGCATTGATAAGAGCACCACCGGAATTACCAGGGTTAATAGCTGCATCTGTTTGAATCAATGGGAATCGTTGACCTTGTTCATCAATAGTACGAGCTAATGCACTAATTACACCAGATGTAACAGAGCCTTTAAATTCAAGACCTAAAGGATTACCAATAGCGATGGCAGGTTCCCCTACCTGTAAGGAATCGGAATCACCGATTTTTATTGGTTTAATATCTTTAGGCGGTTTAATCTTAACAACGGCTAAGTCCGTTTGTGAATCGGTACCAATAACTGTACCGGTTACAGTAGAGCCATCAGATAGCGATACGGTAACTTCACCATTTTTAGCACCCGCTACAACGTGGTTATTCGTTACAATATGCCCTTCATTATCTATGAGCACACCAGATCCAACACCTTCTCCAGCATAGATAGTGCGGTTAAAAATATCCTTTTGGAATACTTGTGTCGTAATACCTACAACTGCAGGGCCAGATTCTTTTACAGCTTGTACAACATAAGTATTTCGCGTTTCTGTAATCGGTTTAGATTGTTTTGTTTGTTCTCTTACAGTTGTTTGTTGTGTATTAACAGGGCTACCAAAAAAATAATATCCGCCACCTACACCAATACCCAATGCTAATATACACGCAATTACAGATTTTTTATATTTTGAAAATTCCATGTAAATCTCCTTCTTAAAATTAATTTTATAAAATCAATTTTGATGAAACTATTATAGTACTCATTCTTTTACAATGCAAGAAAACAATTTATTACAATTATTATAAAAACATAAAGGGCATTCACTAGCCGTCGCTAGGAATGCCCTTTATGCATATAGTTTGAGAGTGTAAGGACTGTTGAGAGAGAGAGTATATGTGATCTAGATAAGTTTGAGAGAGAACTTATTAAGAGAGAGAAGTTTAGTTATGCCTTATCTAGAATCATAGTCAGCCTTACTTAAATAAGTATACATGGAATATCTAAACTATCAAAGGAAGTATATAAACAATTTTTAAATCTTTGATTATATCTATATAATAATTTCTCTACAAACTCATATTCAATCAACAGCCACGAATAACGTGAGTATAATGTGAATACTCATTTAGGTTATTAAACAAATTTATAACCTACACCCCAAACTGTAATAATATGCTTACTATCGGATGGATTATCCTCAATTTCTTCACGCAAACGATTGATATGTACCGCTACCGTAGCATAATCACCATAGGAGTCAAGACCCCATACGCGAGAGTACAATTCCTCTTTGCTAAATACAATATCGCGGTTACGCATCAAGAATTCTAATAATTGGAATTCTTTCTTTTTAAGATGAACTTCTTTTTCGTTCACCCATACTTTCATCATCTTAGGATCAAGGCGAATTTCACCAGATTGAATCGCATTGGTTTCCATTGCATCGCGCTCTGTTAAGCGTTTATATTGCGCCAACATAGCTTTGATTTTTGCAATCAATACAGATGGAGAGAATGGTTTTTCGATATAGTCATCTGCACCTACGCCTAAACCACGGATTTTATCGATATCGTCAAGACGAGCCGTTACCATAACGATTGGCACGCGAACTTTGTCACGAATTTGACGACAAACTTCAAAGCCATCCATTTCTGGCATGATGATATCCAGAAGCAGCGCGGAGATCTCCCCGTGATAGACCTGCAAAGCGGCAATGGCCTCCCGCCCATCGGCTGCCTCGATGATCTCGTAATCCTGATCCAGTATATTGGCAAGGATCGCCCGGTTCATTTCGGAATCATCGGCGATCAATAGCTTTTTTCTCTCCATGGTTATGCCTCCTGCGGCCGGTCATCTATCCCCATTCTAGCACAACGCAGCCTTGAATCCAAATAATTTTAACGGTTTTTTAATACTTTTTTACTGCTTTTCCCTGCCGGAAAAAAGAACAACTCCCCCTCCTGCCGTGCGGCGGGGAAGGGGAGCACTTTTATCGGCTTTGGTTACCGGGGTTAGCTGGCCTTCAGCAGGATGAGCTTGCGGGTGGTGCTGTGATTTTGGCTTGGTTCATCATAGATTTGCCATACGGCAATCTCACCGGTCATGGGGTCGACCCGGAAGCGGAATACATCCCCATCATAAATCAGTTCGGCCTGGTCGCCCGGCAGATGGATGCGAATGAGTGCCTGCCGCTGACTGCCGTCCTCGTTGGTGACCAACCGGGTGCTGTACAGCCAGTCGCCGATGAGATACAACTCACTGCTGGGGTACAGCATCCCTTTCAGACCATCTACATTAAGCTCTTCGCCAGTGGTGCGGTTCCATACCCGCAGACTGCCAAAATTGGGATCCGCCTGGGATTCTTCCCGCAGCACGATCCAGCTTTCATTAAAAGCAAGCCGGGTGGGGACCCTGGTGCTTTCGG
>ERZ827104.3217-NODE-3217-length-11758-cov-3.069555_pt1 | contig 11758 bp, 11 predicted proteins | sample MGYA00519781_ERZ827104 | MGnify/ENA primary metagenome ERZ827104 (study PRJEB31778, sample SAMEA3449257) | human gut metagenome | biome: human gut; feature: human-associated habitat; material: faeces | place: United Kingdom | collected 2010/2012 ... | reverse complement strand
TATTTATTATTTATTTTTTGTGTATCTATATTGCAGGAATTTAAACTTTCAATATATTTTTCAAAGTTTATAACTCTCCCAGCCATAAATGGTATTAGCTTTATTTCACAAGTTTTTAAATTAGCAATTATTAGTTTAATTTTATCATCTACAGGTGCATTTATAACTGTTTTTTTACACTGTGTATTATGATTATATATATAGGCTAACATAGATTTTAAAGAAGAAATATTGTTGTATATTAATTCTCTTACAAAGAATGTATCTCCTTGAATATAATATGCTATATAACTATTGTTTTCTTCATCAATATATATATATCCACTTTCAGAACTTACTTCTTTTATAAATCTATTAAAATAAGCTTCATCTCTAACTGCATATCCATTTAAAGACTCCATTGCTTTAGTATAAATCCTTGATAAAGTTTCTGCATCTTCAAACGTAGCCTTTCTAAGTTTAGATGATAATCTAAATCCTAAAAGTTCATCAGTTCTAAGATTATATTGAATTTGGTCATAACAGTGATCAAATCCGTATCTTTTATATAGTCTATAATCTATAGCCATTAAAAGAGATACTATTTCTCCATTTTTGTATAACTCTTCTAATGTATAAGTCATTAAATGTTTCATATAACCAAGCCCTCTAACTTCTGGTTTTGATGAAACTCCGACTACATAAGATACATCGTATTTATTATCTCTAAGGTCTATCGTATACTTATTTAATTGAAGTGCAGATAAAACCTCGTCATTTTCTTCTATTATAATAGTATTATTTTCATCATACACATTTTCAAAATAATACTTTACAAAATCTTCTCCATCCTCAAAACAATAATTCCAAACAGAAACTACTTGATCTTTATCAATTGGCTTAGCATATCTAATATTCAATTAGTTAGCCTCCCTAACTGTGTATTTTTCAACAAATTTACAAGGATGGTAAGATAATTTAGCTTTTCTAAGTCCTTCTATTCCCATATCTTCTTCTCTGTTTACAAATTCTACATCTGGGAATTCGTGAACTAAAAATTGTTGATTTATATAAGGATATAATCCTCTTATTTCTGGATTAGCTTTTTCTATGTGGATTAATGCCATATTGTTGTTTAATAATTCTCCCATAGTAAATGCTTCTAATTTTCCATCTATATAAATTCCAGCTATTTTTAATCTATCGCATACTTCATCGTAATGAGCGAATAATTTTTCGATACCTAATCTTTCGTCATCTACGCCTTCTTCAATATTGTTATTTTCTTCTTTATTTACTGTCCAATCATCTAATAATTGTCTACAGTCATCAAAATCAGCTTTTCCAAGAAGTCTATATTCAAATCTTCCTTCATATTCACTTAAGAAATAGTTTATATGATTTCTCTTCTTGCTATTTTTTCTTCCTTTTAATGTTCTTAATATTTCTCCATCATAAACATAATCGAATATGTCTCTTTCTGCTACATATTCAAATCTATCACCATATTGTTCTTTTAGATAATCTACAACTTCTTCAGTTATTCCTCTAAAGTAAAGTTTTTCTTCTATTTCTTTAAAGTAATCTAATACAAAATCTATAACTTTTGGTAAATCTTCTTTTTTAGCAAGAGGTAATATAGAGAATACTTCTCCTTCATATTCTCCAACTAAAACTGCAAAATTATCTCCTATATGGTATGCAGTTTTATATGCATGTTGCCACATATAAAGTGTATTGAAGTTGTATTCACATGCTTCATAATCTACTAAATCAAAGTATGGATTTAATATTTCTCTATCTTCTATAGTTATTTCCTTAAATTGAGGCTTTAAACTATTTTTTCCTTGTTGTATTATTTGTTCAAAAAGATTAATACTTTCTCTTTCTTCTGTTATTAACATAAATTCCTCCTATAATTAAAGAAAATCTCTATTTTTTGTATTCTAGATTGATTTTCCTGCACTATACCTAATTAAGTGCATTTATATTACACAATAAATTTTCTTTATTAATTGATTTATTTAATATTTTTAAAGAAAATTTTTACATTTATTGTATTCTTTTCTATTTCAATGTCAAAACTATTATTATATTTATTTCAATATTCTATTTTACCCAAGATAATATCTAATAAACATGTATTTTAATGGAGTGATTGTAACTTGAATAAAAAATTATTAATTTTTTCAATTATTATAATAGCACTTTTAACTGGTTGTGACAAAAATAAAGACTTTTGCATCCATGTAATAGATGTCGGCCAAGCTGACTCTATTTTAATTACAACACCATCTAACAAAAATATGTTAATCGATGGTGGTGATGAAGATAGTGCTAAAATCATAAAATCATATTTAAAAAATAAAAAAGTAAAAAATTTAGATGTAGTTATAGCTACACACCCTGACAGTGACCATATTGGCAGCTTAGACTATATAATTGATAATTTTGATGTAGAAAAAATTTATATGCCTAATCAAACCACTGACAGTGAATGCTACATCAACTTAATTGATTCTTGTAATAAAAAAAATTTAAAAGTAAATTATCTGTCAAAAGACGACTCTTTCAACCTAGACGATTCCACAAATATATATGTATTAAGTCCAAGTTATATAACAGATAATAATAATTCAAATTCCATTGTACTAAATATTTCGTATAAAAACAATAACTTTTTATTTACTGGAGATTGTGAGGAAAGTAATGAAATGGATATGATTAATTCGTATAACCTAGAAGATATCGATTTCCTAAAAGTAGCCCATCATGGAAGTTACACAGCTAGCTCTTTAGCTTTTTTAGAAGAAACTACACCTGATATTGCTGTAATTTCGTGTGGATATAAAAATAGTTATGGGCATCCCCATAAATCAACTTTAGATAACTTAGAATCTGTAGATGCGAAAATTTTTAGAACCGATCAAAACGGAAGTATGCAGTTTTATTCAGATGGAGAAAAAATTTATTCTAAAGTCAAATATAAAGAATATAAATGAAAATAGGAGCACACTAAAAATGCTCCCTTTTTTTATAAATTTAAAATGAAGATAAATTTCTACAACTTATAAAAATTATCTCTTTTAACCTTTTATATCTTTAAAACTTCTCCTGTATAAATCAAGTTTGAATTTGTTATATCATTTTTTTGAATTAACTCTTTATAATCAACATCTAGTTTTCTTGATATTCCTAATAAAGTATCTCCTTTTTGAACTGTATACATAGTATTGAAATTATATCCTCTTGTACTTGAATTTATTGATGTCTCTATTTTTAAAATTTGGCCTGGATAAATTAAATTCGGATTTGTTATATTATTTAAAAGTGCTATTTTATCTGCTGTAGTATTAAATTTTTTTGCTATTGAAGTAAGTGTATCTCCACTTTGTACTATATAAGTTTTTATATAATGTCTGCTTGATGGTGCGGATAAATTGCCTCTTGAATTTGTAGGTATTTTTAATATTTCACCTACATATATTAGATTTGGATTTTGTAAATCATTTAACTCTGCTATTGCTTGAACTGTAGTATCAAATTTGATTGCAATAGATGTTAATGTATCTCCACTTTGTACTATATAAGTTGTAGCAAATACTTTCTTTCTCTTTATTATACTTCTATTACCTGGATATATTTTCAATACTTCTCCCACATATATCAAATTTGGATTTACTATAGAATTTGTCACTGTAATCTCGTGAACTGTAGTATCATATTTTTGAGCTATTGAAGTTAGTGTGTCCCCTTCTTGAACTGTGTAATATATAACTCCACTTTGTGTAGATGGTTCTTGTCTTGTTCCTGGAATTCGTTGTGGTTGTTTTTGTTCTTTTGGAATATCTTCTCTATCATCTAAAAACATTCCATCATAAATTAAGTCTAAGTCTGTACTTGCATTTATTCCTCTTACTCTGCCTGTATCTGAATATTGCCATGCAACGTATTTATTTCCCCAAATAGGATTTGGTGATGGTCCCCCTTCTGATAATTGTGCTATCCATAAAGGATATTCAGAAAGTCCAAGACCTTCATATAAATTATATTGTGCAAAATTAGTATATGTGTAAACTGCTACATCTAATCCACTATAATTTCTTACTTCTTCTAAAAATTCTATTGCTTGACGTGTTACTTCATAATTATCAAGCCCACCTGTTTGTTCTAAATCAAGAACTAATTTTAAATCTGAATCCAATCCTCTTATAGTATCTACAAAATATCTAGCTTGTTCACTTGGTGTTGGTGATGAGCCTGGGTTAAAAAAATGATAAAATCCTACTTTTATTCCATTTTCTTTTGCTCCATTATAAAATTCATGCAAATATGGGTCTCTATAAAAAGTTCCTTCTGAAGCTTGTATTATAGCAACCTCTATACCAGCATCTCTAACTTCTCTCCAGTTTATATAACCAGACCAATTACTTACGTCTATTCCTCTATAGCTAACCATATTACCCCCCCTAAATTATATTGACCTTTAAATAAGCGTTTATTTATTATATTCAATCAAATATTTTTAGTGATTTAAAAAAAGAAACAAATGTTTTTCTCATTTGTTTCTTTTTCTTTATTATTATCTTTCTAGTAATTCCCTTACTACTACAGATGCTATTGTAAGACCACCCACTGAAGGTACGAAAGATATACTACCTGGTGTTACTTTTCTTCCGTTCATTATTCTTTCTTGTAATTCTCTTGGTTGTTCTGTTGAGTAAACTACTTTTAATTTTTTAATCCTTCTATCTTTAAGCTCTCTTCTAAGAACTTTTGCAAGTGGACAAGTATGTGTTTTGTAGATATCTGTTACTACAATTTTAGTTGGATCTAATTTATTACCCATTCCCATAGAACTTATTATGTTAAATCCTTTTTCTTTACATGTTTCTATAAGTTTTATTTTTGAAGTAACCATATCTATAGCATCTACAACATAATCGTAATCTTCTGTTAATATTTCATCACTTGTTTCTGCATTGTATAATTTTTTAATTGCTTTTATATTTAAATCTGGGTTTATATCTAAAAGTCTTTCTTTCATAACATCTACTTTAAGTCTTCCAATTGTAGAATGTAGTGCTGGTATTTGTCTATTTATATTAGTTATATCAACATCATCGAAATCAACTATAGTTATATTTCCAACTCCTGCTCTTACTAAAGCTTCACAAGCGAAACTTCCAACTCCTCCAACTCCGAATACTATAACATTTGCATCTTTTAATTTATCTAGTCCTTCTTGTCCAACAATAAGGCCAGTTCTCATTTTAAAATCTTTTTTCATAGTTTTTCTCCTAAAATTTTTTTCTTGAACTATTATAATTTAATTTTCACTTTTTTTAAAGATATATTCTAACAAAAAAAAGAGATATTGCAAATTTAATTTTAAAGTTAAACTTTGTAAGTTCAATATCTCCCCTTTATTTAAATATAAATTATATATTTTTAATATAATGGATAATTGTAATAATCTAAACCTCCATTTAAACTATATACCCTTCTAAATCCATTAATCATTAATACTTTTCCTACACTTACACTTTGTACCCCATATTGACAATATAAAAGAATATTGCCGTTTCTATATGGTTGAATTTCATTTATTCTATCTAATATTTGATTAGTTGGTATATTAATAGCATTTGGTAAGTGTCCTCTTGTATAATCATAATAATCTCGCAAATCTATTATCAAACTAAATTGATTTCTAGCCAACATCTGTTGTACTTGATTTGCACTTATTGTATTTACTGCCATAAATACCCCTTCTTTCTTTTTAGCAATTAGAAAATTTTAAGTATCTTTAATTTTCTTGAAATGCACCTATGGAAATTATAATAAAATTTTTAAATTTTATAGTTTATCATATTCTATATTTTGATAAATTGTTACAATTAATTACTTTATCCACCTGTTTTTTACATATTTTAGTATTATAATTTCTTTACGTAAAAGGATATCAATTTATAGTAAATCTAATTTCTTTGTTTTATTATATATTTGGTATTTGCCAATCGATTGGAGCTTTGCCTAAACCTTCTAATATCTCATTTATTTTTGAGAAATGTTTACATCCAAAGAATCCTCTATATGCTGACAGTGGACTTGGATTTTATAGATTTATCACATGTAGATACAGAAAACATAATGTCTACTAGTATCAATTAACGATTTTTTACGTCTTGCATTTCCACCCCATAAAACAAATATTACCGGTTCTTCTCTTGTATTTAATAATTTTATAATATTATCGGTAAATATTTCCCAGCCAATATTTTGATGAGAATTTGCTTCATGCGCTCTAACTGTCAATGCAGTGTTTAATAGCAGAACACCTTGATCTGCCCATGGTATTAAATAACCATTATTAGGTATGTAACAGTCTAAATCTTCATGTAATTCTTTATATATATTCAAAAGTGATGGTGGTATTTTCACACCTTTTTGAACTGAAAATGCCAATCCATGTGCTTGATTTTCTCCGTGATATGGATCCTGACCTAAGATTAAAACTTTGGTATCCTTAAAAGAAGTGTGTTTTAATGCTTCGAATATATTATACATATTTGGATATATAACCTTACTAGAGTATTCTTGTTTTAAGAATTCTCTAAGATTTTGATAATATTCTTTTTGGAATTCATCTTTTAATAATTCATCCCAATCATTATTTAGTTTAACCATTATAAAAACTCCTCTTCATTTTTTCTTCTTATGTTATAATTAAATATAACATAAGAAGAAAATTATTTAAAGGAGGCATTATGAATAAGAAAAAATCTACCTTTTTAATAATAGCAATTATAGCTATTTGTTTTTTTATCTACATATTTAGGGGCAACTTTAATAAAGGAGATTATAGTCAAACTTATTACGACTTAAACACTGTAAGTAATATAACTTTATATAATGTAAAAGAATCTGATTCAAAAGAGATTTTAGACGAATGTGGAAAAATCTTGTTGGATATTGATAATACCATGTCGAAAACAAGGGATTATAGTGATGTTACTAAAATAAATCAAGCATCAAAATGCGGGAAAAGGATATGTAAATATATCTTATAAAACTTTTGAAGTAATAAAAACTGCTCTTCATTTTTCAGATATATCAGATGGTGTATTTGACATTTCCATAGGACCTGTTGTAGATTTATGGGGAATAGGCACTGACAATGCTAGAGTTCCTGATAAAAACGAAATAAAAGATAAATTATCTCTTGTAAATTACAAAGATATTTCAATTGATGAAAAAAATAATTCAGTAAAATTAAATAAAAAAGGTATGGAAATTGACTTAGGTGGTATAGCAAAAGGATATGCAGCTGACCAAATTGTAAAATATTTAAAATCCAAAGATGTAGAAAGTGCAATAATAAATCTTGGAGGTAATGTATTTATTTTAGGCGAAAAAGAAAAAAATACACCATTTAAAGTTGGAATCCAAGACCCTACAAGCGAAGATGGCTCTTCAATAGGAAACATAAGTGTTTCAAATAAATCTGTTGTCACATCTGGTATATATGAAAGATATTTAGAAAAAGATGGAATTATATATCATCATATGATAGATCCATCAACTGGTTATCCATTTGAAAATAACTTAAGTAGTGTTACTATTATATCATCATCATCTATTGTTGGTGATGGACTATCAACTACTACTTTTGGACTTGGTCTACAAAAGGGAATGAAATTAATAGAAAGTCTAGATAATACAGATGCAATATTTATAACTAAGGATAAAAAAGTGTATACTACTTCAAACTTAAAAGGAAAACTTAATTTAAAAAACGAATCTTTTAAATTAATGAATTAAAAGTATATTGGGAATCAAAAATACATCTTGATTCCCAATATACTTTTTTATTTTACACAAATCAAATCTTTCATATTTTCGAATTTCTTATCTCCAATTCCATTTACATTTTTTATCTCTTCAATGCTTTTAAACTCGCCATTCTCATCTCGATAACTAAGTATCTTGTTTGCTGTTGCTTCACCTACCCCTGGAATATCGTCTAATTGTTTTAAATCAGCAGTATTAATATTGATTTTGCTTCCTTGGCTATCACTTTGAGTCGCATTATTAGAACTATTATTAGCTTGATTATTATTACCTTTATTAGATGTCACTTGAGTTGAATCAGAATTATTTTGAATTACTTCACCTTCTTTAGGTATTATATAATGCTTCTCATCTTCTAGCTTCATAGCTAAGTTTATATTATTAGTATCTGCATTTTTTGTTAGCCCTCCTAATTTCTCTACAGCATCAGCAAGTCTCTTGTCACTACTTAATGTTACTACCCCCTCTTTGGCAACTTGTCCTGATATGTATACTGTAATTTCTTTAACTCCTACATCTTTTTGTGATTTATTAGCTTCATTGCTATTACTAGAACTACTATTCTCTGCACCATCATTTTTATTTATAGTATCCTCTGTATTTTTTGATGTGTTTTCTTCTTCATTAAGTACATAAACTTCATCTGATAAATACCCTTTACATAGTAATCCTCCAATTGAAATCAAAATAATTATTGCAAAAGTTATTATTTTACCTTTATTATTCATTTTTATCACTCCTTATTATGGATTATTGACAAAAATATGTTATACTAAAATGTAAGTTTATAAATTGGAGGTCGAAAATGAAAAAAAAGTTATCATACTTAATAGTATGTCTAATAACAATGATAACTCTAATAAATTCTTCTATTGTAGCCTTTGCTGATGAAAAATATGACAATGTTGACTTAATGGCTAATTATGGAGTTGTTATTGATTACGAAACAGGAAAAGTATTGGGTGGGAAAAATATCGATTCAAAGGTATACCCTGCATCTACTACTAAGATTTGGACAGCATATTTAGTAGTTAAAAATGTTAAAAATCTAGACGAACCTGTCGAAATAACAGAGCCACCTGGAGTAGATGGTTCTTCTATGTATTTAGAGGTCGGAGAAATATTTACAGTTAGAGAATTATTACAAGGTTTATTAATTCACTCTTCAAATGATGCAGCTGTAGTATTAGCTAAATATGTAAGTGGCTCGACCCAAGACTTTGCACAATTAATGAATAAAGAAGCTAAAAAAGCAGGTGCATTAAATACCCATTTTAATAACCCTCATGGTCTTCCAGATGATAACCACTATACAACACCATATGATATGGCAATGCTTGCTAGAAAGGCAATGAGTGAAAAAGTAATTCGAGAAATTGTAAGTACAAAATCAATTTCGTTTAAACAACAAAATACTGCTACCAGTAAAATAAATACTTCTCGTTATTTTACTAATACAAATTTATTTTTAACATCTAATGATAAAATAACATACAGAAAACAATCTATTCCTATAAAATACGATATTGTTGATGGTATTAAAACAGGATACACTGATCTTGCTGGTAGATGTTTATTAAGTAGTGCTGTTAAAAATGATATGAGAGTTATAGCGGCTGTTTTTAAAAGTTTTGGAACTAATGTATATGTAGATTCAAGAACATTATTAGATTATGGATTTGAAAATTATACTTCAAAAACAATAATTAATAAAGATGATTATACAAAAACAAAAAGAGTTTTGTTTACTAAAGAAAAAGAATTTATTTATCAACCGAAATCAAGTTATAAATTAATATTAAAAAACGGTGAAGCTCAAAATTCTGATTATACCTATAAAGAAAACTTAGACTATCATTTGCCAATTTATGAAGGTGATAAAGTAGGTACTTTAGATGTTTATAACGGTAATAAATTAGAGAAAACAATAGATTTAGTATCAACTAGTGAAATTCATAGTTCTTTTGCATTTTTTACAGAGAGTAATTTCTTAAAAATTCTATTTAAAATAATATTATTCTTAATACTAGCATTTGTATTATTTTTAGCTTATGCCGTAATAAGAAAAAAATATAGAAGAAAAATGAGACAATTATCTAAAAAAAATAAAAAGAAGAATACTAAAAATCATAAAAAAAATGTACAAAGAAAAAGTACTCCAAGAAAGAAAAGATAATAATTCAGATAAGTAAAAGCTATGCAAAAATTTGCATAGCTTTTTATACTGTTATATAAAGTTATATTATTTTAAATTCTTCTTAATACCTTTTTCGATTATGTTGTTATAATCTATAAAATCATATATATCTTGTTCAAATACTTGACTGAATTTTAATAATTCATCTAATTCTAATTCTTCAATAGCTTTATTGTGGTCTTCGCAATATATAACTATTTTTCCAACTATGCTATGTGCATCTCTAAATGGTACATTTTTATTAACTAAATAATCAGCAACTTCTGTAGCATTTAAAAATCCGCCTTTAACAGCTTTTTTCATATTATCTTCTCTAACTTTTAAAGTTCCTATCATACCTTCCATAATTTGTATACACATTTCAAGAGTTTTTACACTATCAAAGAATCCTTCTTTATCTTCTTGCATATCTTTGTTGTAAGCTAGTGGTATCCCTTTCATTACAGTAAATAATGCAAATAAGTTTCCGTAAACTCTACCAGTTTTACCCCTTATAAGTTCTGCCCCATCAGGATTTTTCTTTTGCGGCATTATAGAGCTTCCTGTAGTGAATAAATCATCCATTTCTATAAATTTAAATTCTTGAGAACTCCATAATACTAATTCTTCACTTAATCTACTTAAATGCATCATTATTATAGAAAAATCGCTCATAAGCTCAAGAAGGTAATCCCTATCACTTACACCATCCATAAAGTTATCCATTGGTTTTTTAAATCCTAATTTTTGTGCAGTTATATTTCTATCTATATTATGCGTAGTCCCTGCTAATGCCCCACATCCTAAAGGTGATTCATCTAATATTTCTAAAGCATTTTTTATTCTCTTTTCATCTCTATCAAACATATTATAATATGCCATTAGATGGTGTTTAAAAGTAACAACTTGTGCTCTTTGTAAATGAGTATATCCCGGCATAATAACAGAATTATTATCTGCTACTTCTTTTATTGTTTCTTTTAAGTTTACAATATGACCTACGATATCATTTGCCTTTTCTCTAGCGTAAAGTCTCATATCTACAGCAACTTGATCATTTCTGCTACGAGCAGTATGTAACTTTTTACCTACATCCCCGATTCTTTTAATTAGATTTATTTCAACAAAACTATGTATATCCTCATAATCACCGCTTAAAGGTAACTTGCCAGATTCAATATCTTCTAGTATTGAATTTAAACCTTCTGTTATTTGTCTTCCTTCTTCTTCAGTTAAAAGCCCAACCTGTACCTGCATATATACATGAGCTAAACTTCCTTCAATGTCTTTTTTGTATAAAACATAGTCAAATCCAAAAGATTTATTGAATTCCTCCATTAATTTATTCTCGCCTTTTCTAAATCGTCCACCCCATAATTTCATATACTTCAATCCTCTCTATATTTATATAACTATACCAAACTTATATTACTTTTAAAGTATTAAATGATATGAGTTTGTAGTATAATCTCCCTTAAATAAATTTATAAATTAAATTCCTAAAAATTTATAAATTGCTTTTGCTACTCCATCTTCTGTATTTGTAGAAGTAACATAATCTCCCTGCTCTTTGACTGCCTCATCTGCATTTCCCATAACTACTCCCATTCCTGCAAATTTTAGCATGTCTAAATCATTGTAGTTATCGCCAAATGCAATAACTTCTTTTCTATCTATACCTAAGTATTTTACTAATTCTTTTAATGCTTCACCTTTATTTACACCTTTGTGCATAATTTCTATATTATT
>ERZ827104.3205-NODE-3205-length-11785-cov-3.566155_pt1 | contig 11785 bp, 14 predicted proteins | sample MGYA00519781_ERZ827104 | MGnify/ENA primary metagenome ERZ827104 (study PRJEB31778, sample SAMEA3449257) | human gut metagenome | biome: human gut; feature: human-associated habitat; material: faeces | place: United Kingdom | collected 2010/2012 ... | reverse complement strand
ACGCCATCAACCCCAACCTGGTGCAGACGCTGGAGGGCAGCCCCGCCATCCTCCACGGAGGGCCCTTTGCCAACATCGCCCACGGCTGCAACTCGGTGCGTGCCACCAAGCTGGCCCTGAAGCTGGCAGACTACTGCATCACCGAGGCAGGCTTCGGCTCCGACCTGGGTGCTGAAAAGTTCATGGACATCAAGTGCCGCATGGCGGGACTGGCACCGTCGGCTGTGGTGCTGGTAGCCACCATCCGTGCCCTCAAATATAATGGCGGCGTCGCCAAGGCCGATCTCTCCCAGGAGAATGTGGAGGCACTGAAAAAGGGTCTGCCCAACCTGGAAAAGCATATCGAAAACATGAAGAAATTCGGCGTGCCGGTAGTGGTTGCCATCAACCGGTTCGGCACCGATACCGATGCCGAAATCGCAGTCCTCTCCGAGGCCATGGAGAAGAACGGCGTAGCCTTCTCGCTGTGCGAACACTTTGCCAAGGGCGGCGAAGGCGCCATGGACCTGGCAGAAAAGGTCGTGGCTGCCTGTGAGGAACCCTCGGACTTCCACCCCATCTATGAGCTGGATCGTCCGGTGGAGGAGAAGATCGAAACCATCTGCCGGGAGATCTACGGCGCTGCCGGTGTGGAATACTCCGCTGCCGCAAAGAAGGCCATCAAGGACATCACTGCCCTGGGCAAGGGCGGCCTTCCCATCTGCATGGCAAAGACCCAGTACTCCCTGTCGGACAACCAGAAACTGCTGGGCCGTCCCGAAGGCTTCACCATCCATGTGGGAGAAGTACGGCTGTCGGCTGGCGCGGGCTTCATTGTCGTCCAGACCGGCGACATCATGACCATGCCCGGTCTGCCCAAGGTACCGGCTGCCAATCAGATCGATGTGGACGAGGACGGTCAGATCCTGGGTCTGTTCTGATTTTTCCCAAATCAAAAGGAGCGTAACCAATTTGCAGAAATTCATCAGTTCCTCCCCGGCAGAGACCGAACAGATCGCCGCGGAGTTTGCAAAGACCCTCCGGGGCGGCGAAGTGCTGGCTTTCCGGGGCGGACTGGGCATGGGCAAGACCTGTTTTACACGGGGACTTGCCGCCGGTCTGGGCATCGACCCCGCCGAAGTATCCAGTCCCACCTTTGCCCTGGTCAATGAATACCGGGGCGGTCGGCTCCCGCTCTGGCACTTTGATATGTACCGGGTGGAGAGCTTTGACGCCCTCTATTCCACCGGCTTTTTCGACTATCTCGACCTCGGCGGCGTCCTGGCGCTGGAGTGGAGCGAAAATATCGACGGCGCCCTGCCCGAGGGCACTATCTACATCACCTTTGAACGCCTCGGGGACGAGAGCCGTTCCATCACCATTGAAGGAGGTGCCGGAAAGTGAAGATCTTTGTACTGGATACCTCCTCCAAGGCGGCTTCGGCGGCGGTATGGGAGGACGGTCACCTGCTGGCGGACTGCTGGCAGAACACCGGACGCACCCATTCGGTCACCAGCCTGCCCATGGCAGAAAATCTGCTGGCAGACTGTTCCCGCACCCTGGAGGAGATGGATGCCCTGGCAGTCACAGCCGGACCGGGGTCCTTTACCGGACTGCGCATCGGTATGGCGATGGTCAAGGGCATGGGCTTTGCCCTGGGCAAGCCCTGTATCCCCCTCTCCACTCTGGAGGGGCTGGCCTGGAATCTCCGGGGCTGGCCCGGTCTGATCTGTCCGGTGATGGATGCCCGGGTGGGACAGGTCTACACCGCTCTGTTCCGGTGGGAAAACGGGAAAATGCACCGGCTGATGGATGACTGTGCCATTGCGGCGGACGAGCTTCGGGAACATCTGGCAGAATATGGGGCAGAACCGAAAATTCTGGTAGGCGACGGAGCCATGCTCTGTTATAATAAATTTGAAGGACAGCTGGAGAACCTCTCCATGGCGCCGGACCATCTGCTGCATCAGCGGGCAGGAGCCATGGCAGAGCTGGCGGCATCGCTGCTGGCAGAGGGCAAGACCGTTTCTGCCGGGGAACTGGCGCCGGTCTATCTGCGGCTGCCCCAGGCTGAACGGGAGCTCAAGCTCCGGCAGCAGAAAGGCGAGTGAGGGTTTATGAAATTGGCACTTGGCTGTGACCATGGCGGTTATCTGCTCAAGGAAGAAGTAAAAAAACACCTGGACGAAAAGGGCATCGAATATGTGGACTTCGGCTGCCACAGCACCGAATCCTGTGACTATCCCGATATGGCGGATGCCCCCTGCAAAGCGGTAACCAGCGGCGAGTGCACCTTTGCGCTGCTGTTCTGCGGCACCGGCATTGGCATCTCCATTGCCGCCAATAAGCACAAGGGCATCCGGGCAGCCTGCTGCTCCGATTGCTTCAGTGCCCGTGCCACCCGCATGCACAATGACGCCAATGTACTGTGCATGGGCGGCCGTGTTGTAGGTCCTGGTCTGGCCTGCCAGATGGTGGATGAGTTCCTGTCCGCTTCCTTTGAGGGCGGACGGCATCAGCGCCGTGTGGATAAGCTCACTGCCCTGGAACAGTAATTCCTGTATGAGAAAAGGCGGTTCCGTCTTTTGCTGATAAACCTATATCGAGAGGAGTTTTTTATATGGCTATTACCCCCTTCATTGCGGACCATCCGCTGATCCAGCACAAGCTGACCCTGCTCCGGGACAAGAACACCGGCTCCAAGGAATTCCGGGAACTGATCGCAGAGATCACCATGCTGCTCTGCTATGAAGCAACCCGTGACCTCCCCCTCAAGGAAGTGGAGATCGAAACTCCCATGGCTGTCACCAAGACTCAGGTGATCTCGGGCCGCAAGCTGGCCTTTGTACCGATCCTGCGTGCCGGTCTGGGCATGGTGGACGGTGTTATGCAGCTGGTTCCTGCTGCCAAGGTAGGTCATATCGGTCTGTACCGTGACCCCGAGACCGCACTGCCGGTGGAATACTACTGCAAGCTCCCCAATGACATTGCCAACCGTGAAGTCATTGTCCTCGATCCCATGCTGGCAACCGGTGGTTCTGCCATCGATGCCATCACCCAGATCAAGGCCCGGGGTGTCAAGAACATCAAGTTCATGTGCATCATTGCCGCTCCCGAGGGTCTGCGGGCTCTGCAGGACGCTCACCCCGATGTGAAGATCTACTGCGCTTCCCTGGATGACCATCTGGACGAGCACAAGTACATCATTCCCGGCCTGGGCGATGCCGGCGACCGTATCTTCGGCACCAAGTAATCCCTGTCGTGAATCAGAAAAGCGGAGGAAATTTCCTCCGCTTTTTTCTTTTATGGCACGGCTCCCATTCCCGGCGGGACGGTGCGGAAGCGCCAGCGCCCCCACAGCGCCCCGGCGATGGACTGTGCGGTTTCCTAAGCAGCGAGCCGTAAATCAGTGCCTCCAGCGGGCTCTGACGGAAAAGCCCCCTCGGCTTTCCTGCTTCCGACTGGATGGCGCAGAAGCGCCAGTGCCCCGGCAATGAGCCATGCGGTTTCCGGGGCGGAGAGACATAAAGCAGTGCCCCCGGCAGGCTCTGGCGGAAAAGCCCGCTCGGCTTTCCTGCTTCCGGCTGGGTAATGGGAAGCGCCAGTGCCCCACTGCGCCCCAGCTATGGACTGTGCGGTTTCCGGGACGGCACAGCCATAAAGCACAAGTGCCTCCAGCGGGCTCTGACGGAAAAGCCCCCTCGGCTTTCCTGCTTCCGGCTGGGTGGTGCGAAAGCGCCAGTGCCCCTCACAGTGCCCCAGCGGTGGGCTGTGCGGTTCCCGGAACGGAGAGACATAAAGCAGCGCCCTTGGCGGGCTCTGGGGAAAAGCCCTCAGCTTTCCCAACTTCTGCGCAGCAAAAAAGGGAGAGGCATTCCTGCCTCTCCCTTTGATCGTCCGGGCAATCGGCTTAGCCGTTATACAGCTCGCCGAAGGTCTTGAACTCAATATTCTCGATGATGACATCATCCACGGGCATATCGTTTGCATCGGTTTCAACGCCGGCAATGGCATCTACCACATCCATGCCCTTGATCACCTGACCAAAGACAGTGTGACGGTAATCCAGCCAGGGAGTACCGCCGATCTCCTCATACTTGGCAACAACCTCGCTGCTGAAGACATCGGGCAGGCCATTCATCTGGCTGATCAGCGACGGGTCGGTGGTGTTGGCCTGTACGATGAAGAACTGGCTGCCATTGGTGTTTTCACCGCTGTTTGCCATGGACAGGGCGCCGCGGAAGTTGTGCAGTTCCTTGGAGAACTCATCTTCAAACGGCTCACCCCAGATGCTCTGACCGCCGGTGCCGTTGCCGTTGGGGTCGCCGCCCTGGATCATGAAGCCATCAATGACCCGATGGAACCGCAGGCCGTTGTAATACCCCTTTTCTGCCAGGGTAGTGAAGTTCTCTACTGCCTTGGGAGCCTGTTCGGGGAAGAACATGATCTGAATCTCACCCATGGAAGTGGTGACAACCGCAATCTGTGCGTCGTCAGCAGGTTTTGTGAACTGAAGCAATGTGGAACCCTCCTCAAAAAGATAATCCGAGCTGCCGGTGGTTTCAGCCGACTGGCTCTGGGACGATGAGCTGCTCTGGCTCTGGGAGGATTCCTCCCCCGACGGGCTGCAGGCTGTCACCAGACCCACTGTCAGCACCGCCGCAAGCAGCAATGTAAGCTGTTTCGGCATGCTTTGAAATTCTCCTCTCCATCTGCCATGGCGCGCTGATTCTGTATCAGACAGACACCAGGCTTTTCTGGAATTTTGGTACCAGAATATTGTAGCGCAAAAGTCCTGGTTTGTAAAAGCCTTCCCCTGAAATTTTTTGTAAATAATTTTTGGCTGAATGTTAAAAAAGCACAGCAAAAAGCCACCTCATCATCTGGGGTGGCTTTTTATATCGCAAAGTCTACATTCATTTATGATACCCGTCCATGGTCTGACTGACTAATCACTCCAGCCCGACCGGACTGCCTCTTTTTTCATTCGTGGTTTTCCGTTTTACGATTGGGCTTTTGTTTATGAATCCTTATTATGATCGGATCTTATGCGTTCATCGGACTCACCTTGTATCAAATTGTATCCTTGACTTTTGCTTCTTTATTATTCACTTGTCCATGGACCTGAAAACATTGGCACTCTCATACCGTTTTCAAGTTGTCGTGTTCGGCCTGCTCTGCCAGGACATCCCGACTCTCTGTTATCGGGTCAGCCTGTGTTCTGTCGGACCGCTCCTTCGGCAAGCTATGGTTATCACCTGTGGATTATGGGGAGATCTGTTTCACTCATCTGTTTTTACTCCCCGGATATTGCCCGTTGCGGCTATCGGTCAGAACCTGCGGTGCAGGCGTCTGAATGCTTCGGTTCCTCGTACATTGGCGACGCCTCCTATCTTTTGTTTTCCTTCTGACTCTTGCTCGGAAGCTCTGGTTGCTTTCCTTGTCTATAATATAGCATTGTTAGTCGATATTGTCAATAGTTTTCCACGAATTTTATTTTTTATGTGAAGTTTCACTGCCAGCACTTTGTTATTGACTTCTCACCACCGGCGAATTATAATTATAGACAGTGATACGGAAACCCGTTCCGGATCACAAGCTCAAATGATTGTTTCAGGAGTACAGAAATGGACAATACTATGGATTACGGCGCCGATATCCTCACCCTGGTGGATGATGACGGCGTAGAGCATCAGTTTGAAGTAGCCGATACCATGGACTATGAGGACCATCAGTATATGGCTCTGGTTCCGGTATTCGATGAAGCCGAAGAGCTCCTCGAGGACAGCGGCGAACTGCTGGTCCTGGAGATGGTAGAGCATGACGGCGAAGGCTACCTGGAGCCCATCGCAGACGAGGATCTCTTCAATACCATCGCTCATATGTTTATGGAGCGTCTGGAAGAGGAATTCGACTTCGTCGAGGAATAAGGCCTGCGCGATTCCTGCTGTGTTCGCCTATAAGCTGTTTTATTTAATCCAACATGTTTAATTAGGGAGCTACGCTCCACCGGCAGACTTCAGACCTCCCGCCCCCAGGGCGGAAGAAGGGAGGACGAAACCGGCGGGCAGGCACCCACCTGTCTTTACGATGGGTTACAATCATCAGCATTACGGCACAGCGGGTTTCTTTTACCTGCACACGGTCCCCGGTATTTTGGCCTGGGACCGTTTTTCTGTCTTAAAAAGCCGGCACAGCTGCCGGGAAAGGAGCATCAATATGGACAACTGGCTCGCACGCACCCGGCTGCTGCTCGGGGACGAAGCGGTAAACTCCCTCCGGCACAGCCGGGTGGCAGTCCTGGGACTGGGAGGGGTCGGCGGTGCCGCAGCGGAAGCTATCTGCCGCAGCGGCGTAGGAGCCATGCTGCTGGCGGACTATGATAAGGTGGACATCACCAACCTCAACCGGCAGCTCATCGCTGTGACCTCCACCGTAGGCCATGACAAGACCGAAGCAGCTGCCCGGCGCCTCCGGGACATCAATCCGGAGCTGGATCTCACCCTCCGGGAAGGCCGCCTCACCCCCGAAAACCTGCCCGAGGTGCTGGACTGGCAGCCCGACTATATTCTCGACTGCATCGACAATGTCACTGCCAAGCTGGCGCTCACCGTCCTCTGCCGGGAACGGGGCATCAGGCTCATCACCTGCCTGGGCACCGGCAACCGTCTGGACCCGTCCCTGCTCCGGGTGGGGAACCTTCCGGATACCGCCGGCACCGGCTGTCCCCTCTCCCGCATCATGCGCAAAGAACTGCGCCGCCGGGGTATCACCGACCTGACCGTGGTCTACTCCCTGGAGGTGCCGGTGGAGCCTGCGGGCGTACCTGCCGCTGACAACGGACGCCACCCGCCTGCCAGTATGGCCTTTGTGCCGCCGGCTGCCGGATTCCTGATGGCCTCCTATGCGGTGCGGGACCTGCTGGGTCTGCTGCCCCCTGCCGGACGCTGATCTGCCGGCTTTATACATCAAAAAGACTGCCTGCTCATAAAGAACAGGCAGTCTTTTTTGTCTGCTGGTCAATTCCCGGTCACTGTGAAATCACCCGATCCCTGGAGCACAATACCTGCTCCCATGGGCACAGCCGAATGGGCATAGACGCCATACATCTGGCTAGTCCCCGAAGCCAGGGTCAATTTTTCCAGAGTGACACTTGCCTCTCCATACAGATTTGCGATCGAAAGGCCGCCCTTCAGATCGGCGTACCAGACTACACCATCATCCGAACCCTGTGCATAACCTGTCTCACGGGAGTGAATGTTCTCACTGGAAAGAGTCGTTTCTCCGGTCACCGAGTCGATTCTGTAATCATCATAGTAATCTGTTTTTTCAAATGTATCATCCACCATCGCAAATTCGCTGCCATCCCAGGACAGAGCAATTGGGTCCTGGAATCGGAACACCGGGGTCGAATGCCACTCATAGGAAACCTGTACATTGAGATAATCCTCTCCATCATTGGATATTACCCAGGCCAATCCCAGATCGGAAGCCGGAATCTGACCATAAGGTATCGGCTGTCCGGCCTGAATTGCATAGTCCTGAGATCGATCAGTTTCTTCATCATAGACGATTATACAAGCCGCATTAAAAGTCAGACCGGAATTATAGTAAATGGATTCCTTCGCCTTCGGATTCATGGCATCCAGCACTGCCTGGGGATAACCTCGAGTTACCAAAGCTGCATCCATAGCCTCTTCTGACATAGAGCACGGCGCTGGGGAAATATCTGCATAAGAAACGGAGCCAGAACACATCACGACCAGAACCAGTGCCATGACAACGCTTAAAATCCCGTGTGTTCTCACAAATATCCTCCTTTCTCAGCGCATACAACACCTGCGGTTTTTGCATCACCCACACCGGCATCTCCCCATTTGATTTTATCACACTGCATTATTAAAGTAAACCCATGAAAAATTAGCTCCACATAAAGAAATTTCTGCCTCCGGAAAAAATTCCGTATAGAATCGTCTTTGCCGGTGAAACTACGGCTGTGGGAAAAATTTCAGAGCGAAAGGCAGGCGATCCCCGATGAAACTCTCACAGAAGACACTGGGCTGGCTGGGCGGCGGTGTCACCGGACTGCTCAACGGGCTGTTCGGGTCGGGCGGCGGCATGGTTGCGGTGCCGCTGCTGGAACACGGCGGCCTGGAACCCGCCCGGGCCCATGCCACTTCCATTGCGGTGATCCTGCCCCTCACCGCTCTCAGTGCCGGGAGCTATCTGTTTTCCGGGTCGGTGGATTTTTCGGAGGCTCTGCCCTACCTCCTCGGCGGTCTGCCGGGGTGCTGGGTGGGCAGCCGTCTGCTGGGCAAGCTCTCCTCCACCGCCCTGAGCCGGATCTTCGGGGTGCTGATCCTGTTTGCGGCCGGAAGGATGTGGCTGTCATAGACTGGGTTGCGATCCTGGCCGGATTCGGCTCGGCGGTGCTGGCCTCCATGGGGATGGGCGGCGGCAGTATCCTGATCCTCTACCTCACCCTGATCGCTGGTGTTCCCCAGCGGGAAGCCCAGGGCGTGAATCTCCTGTTTTTCCTGCCCATCGGCGCCGCTGCCCTGTGGCTGCACTGGCGGCAGGGACGGGTGGACAAAACCGCCGTACGGCAGTTCCTTCCCACCGGACTGCTGGGCGCTCTGCTTGGCACCGGGCTTGCCATGCTGGCGGACGAGAGCCTGCTCCGCCGGGGATTTGCGGTGTTTCTGCTGCTCATCGGATTGCGGCAGCTTTTCCCCGGAAAGCCAAAGAAAAAGAAAACCGGACCGGAAGCATAAGTATTGCCGGTCTGTCCAAACTATAACCGGAGGTGCAGAATATGATGAATGATAAAAAATCCCCTGTACAGAAATTCCTGGAGGGTAAAGGCTTCTACATTGCCCTGGCCCTCTGTATGGCGGGTACCGGCACAGCGGCCTGGCTGGCGGTGAACCGCACCATAGACGATATTGACGATCAGAACCAGAAGATCCTGGAATCCCGGCCCCAGACCGAGGATTTTACCGATCCCGGAGAGGTGGACGCCGAACAGAACGGTGTGACCATCTCCTCCGAGGGGGAGGATTCCTCCTCCGATGCCTCGTCCTCGCAGGAGCCTGCAGCACAGCCCAGCGGCGGTTCCGCCTCATCGGTGCCGCAGAACACATCGGCTCTGCAGTTCTCGCTGCCCGTAGCCGGTGAGAAGCTCAACCCCTATTCCGACGGCAAGCTGGTCAAGGACGCCACTCTGGGCGAATGGCGCACCCATGACGGCCTGGATCTCAAAGCCGCCAAGGGCACCCCGGTCTATGCCGCTGCGGAGGGCACTGTGGCCTCGGTGAAGGAGGACGGCCTGTGGGGCACTGTCATCACCATCGACCATCAGAATGGCCTCTCCACTGTCTACTGCGGCATTGCGGACGCCGCTGTCCATGAGGGGGACGAAGTGGCTGCCCGGGAACAGATCGGCGCAGTGGGTCAGATCCCCTGTGAACTTTCGCTGGAGGATCATCTCCACTTTGCCGTGCAGAAGGACGGCAAATGGGTGGACCCGCTCTCCTCGCTGGGTCTGGCCTGACCCCCCATACAAAAACAGGGAACCCGGAAGAAATTCTTCCGGGTTCCGCTGCTTTTTAAGCCAATGGCTCGATGTATTCTGAGATTATTCCTCGGGGGTTACCTTATCGGAAGAAATCTCTTCCTCAGGCTCATCTTCCGCACCCGTGGGAGGCTGGGAGATATTCTCATCCAGATCGCCGGATACTTCCTCGGCTTCGGAGCTGGACTCCTCTTCGGAGCTGCTCTCCTCAGAGCTGGACTGCTCAGTCTGGCTGCTGGACTGTTCCGGGGTGGACGAAGAACTATTCTGAGTATTGTTGGAGCACGCTGTTACAGCCAAAGCCACCATAAGAGCCATTGCTATAATCGCTAACTTTTTCATACTGTTACCTCCTGTTATCTGCGAGAGATTCTTTCTCTGCATCTTCATTGTCGCTGATAAATATAGAGTGCCGTTGTGTAAATTGTAAAAAAACTATGAATTCTCAGCGGCATTTATCAGTTCATCTGCCAAAGAACGGAGCTCATCCAGGGTGCTGACCATGCCGCTGCGCCGCCGGAAATCCGAAGCGCCCCGCACCCCTTTCATATAGGCAAAGCAGTGCCGGCGCATCTCCCGCATGGCGGTGTACTCGCCCTTGTAGCGGCAGGCCAGCTCGGCATGTTCCAGCATCACTGCCATCCGCTCACGCAGCGGCGGGTCGGGCAGCAGGGTGCCGTCCCGGAGATAGGCCTCGATCTGCCGGAACACCCAGGGGCGTCCCAGAGCCGCACGGCCCACCATCACCAGATCACAGCCGGTCTGCTCATAGAGGGCTGCGGCACTCAGGGCATCGGTGACATCGCCGTTGCCCACCACCGGCACCGAGACCGCCTCCTTCACCTGGCGGATAATATCCCAGTCCGCCGAGGGCTGGTACATCTGCTCCCGGGTGCGCCCATGGATGGTCAGCGCCGCGGCACCGGCCTCCTCACAGATCTTCGCGAACTCCACCGCATTGACATGGTCCTTGTCCCAGCCCTTGCGGAACTTCACTGTCACCGGACGGTCCACGGCTTCCACCACCGCCCGGACAATCTCCCCTGCCAGCTCCGGACGCTTCATCAGGGCACTGCCGCTGCCGCTTCCGGCGATCTTCGGGGCAGGACAGCCCATGTTGATGTCGATCCAGTCGGGGTTCCAGGCCAGGGCTTTCTGTGCCGCTGCCGCCACCAGTTTGGGATCGTCCCCGAAGAGCTGTACCGCTCCGGGGCGCTCCGCCTCCCCCAGACAGAGCAGCTCCTCACTCTTGCGGTCGCTGTATATCAGGCCCTTGGCGCTGGTCATCTCCCCGATGGAACAGGCCGAGCCATACTTCCGGCAGATCTCCCGGAATGCCCGGTCGCCCACCCCTGCCATCGGCGCCAGAACCGCGGTCCGGGGCAATGTGATGTTCCCGATCTTCAAATTCCCGTTTCTCCTCTCCCATGGACAGGCTGAAATTCCCGTCCTGTTTTTTCTATCCATAGCGGCAAAAGGTGCAAATCTGCCGCTGTTTATGCTATAATAGGCTGGTGAAGGTCTCCCTGTCCCCCTCCGGGGACGGATGCCTTTCCGGTCCTGTTTTTATCGGTCTGTCCCCGGCGCCGGTCTGTTCCGGCAGGGGTACAGGTTATTATACCATGAAGCGTCAGCGAAGTGGTATAATCGGCCATTGGGACGGAAGCAGGCTCTGCGCCTGCGGATCGTCCGGCCATAAAAATAAATCGTAATAGCCGTCCAGCGGCTATTATACCATTACGCGAAAGGATTTTACAAGTATGAAGCTGCTCGCCATCGACTCCAACAGCATACTCAACCGGGCTTACTACGGCGTGCGCCCTCTCACCACCAAGGATGGCATCTATACCAACGGCATCTATGGCTTTCTCACCATCTTTCTGAAGATCTGTGAGGAAACTGCCCCGGATGCGGTTGCCTTTGCCTTCGACCTCAAGGCGCCCACCTTCCGGCACAAGCTCTACACCGAATACAAGGCCGGACGCCATGGCATGCCCGACGAACTGGCAATGCAGCTGCCCTATCTCAAGGATCTGCTGGAGAAGCTGGGCTATCCGGTGGTGACCTGCGAAGGCTATGAGGCCGACGATATTCTGGGCACTCTGGCCCGGCTGTGTGAGGATTCGGGCAATGAGTGCGTCATCGCCACCGGAGACCGGGACAGCCTGCAGCTGGTGAGCGATGCCACCACGGTGCGCCTTGCCACCACCAAGATGGGACGCCCCGAAAGCA
>ERZ827104.3188-NODE-3188-length-11831-cov-3.633407_pt1 | contig 11831 bp, 11 predicted proteins | sample MGYA00519781_ERZ827104 | MGnify/ENA primary metagenome ERZ827104 (study PRJEB31778, sample SAMEA3449257) | human gut metagenome | biome: human gut; feature: human-associated habitat; material: faeces | place: United Kingdom | collected 2010/2012 ... | reverse complement strand
TATTTCATGCAGCAGCACATAAGCATGTACCATTAATGGAAGATAATCCAGGAGAAGCAATAAAAAATAATGTATTAGGTACATTAAATATGGCTGAACTTGCAAGCCAATATAAAGTAGAAAAGTTTGTTTTAATTTCTACAGATAAAGCAGTGAATCCTACTAATGTAATGGGAGCTTCAAAGAGACTTTGTGAAATGATAGTACAAGCTACTAATAATGAAAGAGGAAATAAAACTGAGTTTGTTGCAGTTAGATTTGGTAATGTGCTTGGAAGTAATGGGTCAGTAATTCCTTTGTTTAAGAGGCAAATAAAAAATGGTGGACCTGTAACATTAACTCATAAGGATATAACAAGATATTTTATGTTGATACCAGAAGCAGCACAACTTGTACTTCAAGCTGGAGCATATGCAAAAGGTGGGGAAATCTTTGTTTTAGATATGGGTAAATCAGTAAAAATATACGATTTAGCAGAAAATTTAATTAGGCTTTCAGGATATAAACCCAATGAAGATATAAAAATTAAAATAACAGGCTTAAGACCAGGAGAAAAACTATATGAAGAATTATTAATGAATAATGATGAGTTAAGAAAAACTGCTCACAACAAAATATTTATTGATAAGCCAGAAACTATTTCATTAATTAAATTAAGAAAACAAATAGATGATTTAATATTTGTAACAAAATTAGGAAATAAAAATATGTTGATTGATAAGCTAAAAGAAATAGTACCAACATATTATTCACCAGATTTTTATAATAAGAAAAAGTTAGTAGAAGAGGTTGCAGCCACAACATTGGGGGGAAAAGAATAATGGAAGTATTAAAGGAGAGAGAGAGTTTACAAAAGAAAGAAGCTAAACGTATAGAAGTAACAAAGCAAAAAGAAAATAAAAGAATATACTTAGCTTCACCACATATGGGAGGACTTGAAGAAAGCTTTATAAAAGAAGCATTTGATACAAACTGGATTGCCCCACTTGGACCTAATGTAAATAACTTTGAAAAAGAAGTTGCAGAGTATGTAGGTATAAAGGATGCAGCTGCATTAGTATCAGGAACTTCAGCAATACATTTAGCAATTAAGCTATTGGGCATAAAAGAAGGAGATACAGTATTTTGTTCAGATCTAACATTTGCAGCAAGCTGTAATCCAATAATGTATGAAAAAGCAACACCAGTATTCATAGATTCAGAATACGAAAGTTTCAATATGTCTCCTATAGCATTAAAAAAAGCATTTGAATGTTATGAGAAAAAGGAGATTTTGCCAAAGGCGGTTATAGTAGTTCATCTTTATGGACAATCTGCAAATATGGATGAAATAATGGATATTTGTAATAAATACAATGTTCCAGTAATAGAAGATGCAGCAGAATCACTTGGTGCAACATATAAAGGACAACAAACAGGGACATTTGGAAAGTATGGAATTTATTCATTTAATGGAAACAAAATAATAACTACATCAGGTGGAGGAATGTTAGTTTCTAATGATGATGAATCTATAAAAAAGGCAAGATTTTGGGCAACTCAAGCAAGAGATAATGCAAGATATTATCAACATACAGAGCTTGGATATAACTACAGAATGAGTAATATAGTTGCTGGAATAGGAATAGGGCAAATAAGAGTTATAAATGAAAGAATAACTAAAAAGAAGTATATTTATGAAAAATATAAAGAGGCATTTAAAGATATTCCAGATATAGAGATGGCTAATATATGTGAGTATGGCGATCCTAACTATTGGTTAAGTATTGCAACAATAAATAAAGAATCAAAGGTTAAGCCAATAGATATAATTCTAAAGTTAGAAGAAAACAATATAGAATCAAGACATGTATGGAAGCCAATGCATATGCAGCCTTATTATGAAAAGTACGATTTCTTTAGCAGCTTTAGTTATCATGGTATTAGTGTTTCTGAAGATATATTTAATAGGGGGATATGCTTACCTTCAGATACAAAAATGAGCGAAGAAGAAATTAATAGAGTTATTGAAATTATAAAAGAGCTATTTGTTTAAAGAAAAAATAAATTAGATAAAAATAAAAGGCAAATTAAATAAAAAGGTAAGAGAAAAGGGAAGGATAATATGTTTATAAAAAGACTACTTGATATTGTAATATCAGCAACAGCTTTAATTCTTTTGTCACCATTTATGCTAATAATTTATTTATTAGTAAGAATAAATTTAGGAAGTCCTGTTTTTTTCTTACAAGAAAGAGTCGGTAAAGATAATAAGATTTTTAAGATGATAAAGTTTAGGACAATGAAAAATTCTACTGATAAGGATGGGAACTTATTAAGTGATAATGAGAGGTTAACTAGGTTTGGAAGATTCTTAAGAAGTTTTAGTATCGATGAATTACCAGAGCTAATTAATATTTTAAAAGGTGATATGAGCTTGGTAGGTCCAAGGGCATTATTAGTTCAATATCTTGAACATTATAATAGTGAACAAATAAGAAGACATGAAGTACTTCCAGGACTTACAGGATGGGCACAAATTAATGGAAGGAACTCTATTACATGGTGTGAAAAATTTAAACTTGATGTTTGGTATGTAGATAATTGGTCGTTATGGTTAGATATTAAAATCTTCTTTTTAACTTTTTGGAAGGTATTTAAGAGAGAAGGAATTAATCAAAGTGAAACTGTAACTATGGAGTATTTTAATGGAACAAATTAATTTAACTTAATTGATAGCAAATCAGGGTAAATAAAGAATAGTTGATGAATTAACTGCGAGAGATAAATGGGGAAATTTATTTATAGATAGGAACTTAGGATAGGAGGATTAAGATGGAAGATAGATTATTTGATTTTGAAGAGCTGTGGTATTTATTCAAAAGAAGGTTTTGGATAATCATAGTTATTCCGGTTTTAATGACTAGTTTAGCCCTATATAAGGTATCAAAGCTTCAACCAAGTTATAGTGCAAGTGCAAAGGTATTTATGGGGAATAGCAATGATATGCTAGATATTTATTCACAAGAGGAGTTAAGTTATTATTCACAGTTTATAACTATATTTAGTGAAATTTCAAGAATTGATGGATTTTTAGATGATACTTTAAAGAAAAATAAAATAGATAAAACATCACTAGAGGTTGCTTCTTCTTTAAGCTTCTCATCTTCAGAAAACACCCCAATAGTTAATATTTATTACTCAAGTTATACAGATAAACAAATGGAAGAAACATTAAATGCTGTTTGTGATGAGCTTATAGACAAAGTAAAGGAAATAATGCCAGGAACCAATCCAACAGTTTTAAGTGAAGCAAGAGTTTCAACAATATATCCTAATAAGACAAAGCTTCTTATGATAGCTTTTGCAGCTGGAATAATTGTATCAATAGGATTAATTTTAGTTTTGGATTATTTAGATAGTAGGATAATGTCTAAAAAGCAATTAGAGAAAGTTATACCAGTTGCTGTTTTAGGAAGTATACCAATGTCTGAAAGAGAGTTCAGAAAGGAGAATAAAAATGTTCATAACGAAAAAAATGCCCAAGTCACTGTCAGCGGAGGCTTATAGAAGTCTAAGAACTAGTATAAAGTTTTCATCTGTAGACAGACCTATAAAAACATTAGTAGTAACTAGCTCCATAATGGGTGAAGGTAAGTCTACTGTAGCAGGGAATCTAGCAAACATATTAAGTCAAGATGGCGCAAGAGTTTTAATTATTGATTGTGATTTAAGAAAGCCTTCTGTACATTATAACTTTTTTGTCACTAATGGTGAAGGATTAACAGATGTATTAGTTGGAAATAGTGATTTAAAAAGTGTTATAAAAAAAGTTGATGATTCTCTTTTCTTAATAACAGCAGGAACTGTTCCTCCTAATCCCTCAGAAATTTTGGGGTCTCATGGAATGGAAAATCTATTAGAAGATTTAGCGGTTAATTTTGATTATATAATTTTAGACACACCTCCTGTACTTCCTGTAACGGATGCTTTACTTTTGGCAGCAAAGGCTGATGGAACTCTTATAGTTGTTAAGTCTAGAGTGACTAAGGAAAAGATGGTTAAAGAAACTTATGACAAGCTTATTGATGTGAGAGCAAATGTTATTGGAACTGTGTTAAATGGTTGTGATAAGTCTATTGATAATAAATATTATGGATATTATGGTGATTTAAAAAAGAGTAAGGGTAAAGGATTTAAGAAAAAATAAGAATATTCATAAAAACGTATGAAGTAAAGGGGATTTATATGGAGATAAATATATTGATACTAAGTGCAGGAAGAAGGGTTGAATTAGTAAAATGCTTTAAGGAAGCGGCAAAGATTAAAAATATAGATAGTAAAATAATAACAGCAGATATATCAGAAACTGCTCCTGCAACATACTTTGGGGATAAAAATTATATAATACCTATAATTGGTGAATGTGGATATATAAATTCAATTATAGATATTTGTAATAAGGAAGATGTTAAATTGATAGTTCCTACAATTGATACTGAGTTGAGAATACTGTCTGAAAATAAAGAGTTAATAGAAATAAAAACTAATGCTAGGGTTTTAATAAGTGATAAAAAAGTAATTAATATATGTAGAGATAAAAAAAATACAAGTAAGTTTTTGGGAGAAAATGGTTTTGGTATTCCTAAAGAAATTACCTTAAATGATATTGAAAGTGAAAATTATGAATTCCCTCTATTTATTAAACCTTTAGATGGAAGTTCAAGTATAAATGCATTTAAGATTAATAATAAAAAAGAATTAATGTTTTTCAAAGAATATATTGATAATCCAATTATTCAAGAGTGTATAGAAGGAAAAGAATATACAATAGATGCATTTATAGATTTTGATGGACAACCAATTACAATAGTTCCTAGGGAAAGAATAGCAACAAGGGCTGGTGAGATATCTAAAGGGAAAATTGTTAAGGATAGAGAGTTGATTGATGAGATTAAGAAAGTTATAGAAGTATTAAAACCTATAGGGCATATAACATTTCAATGTATGAAAACTAAAGATGAAATTAAATTTATTGAAATAAATCCAAGGTTCGGTGGAGGTGCACCTATGAGTATTAAAGCAGGTGCAAATTCTCCTTTAAATTTATACAGTTTAATTTTAGGGGAAAAGCTTAAGTATAACGAAGATTATGAAGATAATATGATAGGTTTAAGATTTGATGACTCTATATTTTTAGATAGTTGTGGGGTATTGATTAATGATTAAAGCAGTAGTATTTGATCTAGATGATACATTGATTTCTGAAAAGGAATATGTATTAAGTGGGTTTAAAACTGTAAGTAAGGACATCTCATTTAAATACAATTTAAATTTTGAAAAAGTTTATGAAAAAATGATAGTTCTTTTTAATGAATCTTCACAAAAGGTATTTGATAGAATTTTAGAAAGTTTTGATATTGAATATTCAAAAGAGGATATAGTAAATCTTATTTCAATATATAGGAGGCATGAACCAAAGATAAAATTCTATGATGATGTTATGCCAACAATTGATAAATTGAAGCAAATAGGAATCAAAATCGGAATTATTACTGATGGCTATAAGGAAACTCAAAGAAGAAAGATTAAAGCTTTAAGATGTGAGGACCTGTTTGATGAAATAATTGTAACTGATGAACTTGGGAGAGAATTTTGGAAGCCACATGAAAAGGCTTATAGAATTATTGCAGAAAAGTTAGATGTGAAATTACATGAGATGATCTATGTTGGGGATAATGATACAAAAGATTTTATAGGAGCAAATGGGTTAAATATTAATACTGTTAAAATCAACAGATTAAATGGAATTTATAGAAATTTAAATCTTAGTGAAGAGTTTAAGGCTAAATATGAAATCGGTGATATTGTTGATTTAATTAAGTTGATTAGGGAGGAAGAAAGAGTTAACGATGAAAAAAATATTATATATAACTACTGTTAGTAGTACTGTTAATGCTTTTTTAGTTCCACATATTAAGATGCTGATAAAAAGCGGAAATAAAGTTGATTGTGCCTTCAATATTAATAAAAATTTAGATGACTCTTTAGTAAAATTGGGTGTTAAACAATACAATATACCTTTTAGCAGAAACCCATTTGGAGTTGGAAATATAAAGGCATTTCAGGAATTAATAGATATTCAAAGGAGAAATGAATATGATATAGTTCATGTTCATACGCCTATAGCAGCATTATATGGCAGATTATTAAAGTTAAAATTTAAAACTATAAAAACAATTTATACAGCTCATGGATATCATTTTTTAAAAGGTGGATCTAAATTAGGATGGTTATTATATTATCCTATTGAAAAAGCCATGGCTAAGTTAAGTGATGCAATTATTAATATTAATTCTGAGGATTATGAAATTACGAAAAATAAGCTTAAACCTAAGAAATGTTACTTTATTAATGGTGTTGGCATTGATTTGAAAAAGTATAAAAAGCTAAGTGAAGATAAGATTTCTACTATTAAAGAAAGCTTAGGCTTAAAGGCTAATGATTTTGTTGTACTAATGATAGCTGAGTTAAATAAAAATAAGAATCATATGCAGGTTATTAATGCAATGGAGTATTTGAAAGATAGGTATCCTAATATAAAGTTGCTTTGTGCTGGGGGTGGTAATTATATTACATATCTAAGTGAACAAATAATTTCAAAAGATTTACAAAACAACATATTTATGCTAGGATATAGGCAAGATGTAAATAATCTAATAAATATATCAGATATTGGAATTTTGATGTCATATAGAGAAGGATTACCTAGAAATTTAATGGAGTTTATGGCATGTGGAAGAAAGGTGATTGCTACTAATATTAGGGGCTGCAGGGATATTGTTTGTAATTATAGTGTTGGAACTTTGGTTAATGTTGGTGATGCTGAAGCAACAGCTCATGCTATTGAAGATTATTATGTTGCAAGTGATAGAAGATTTATAGTGTCTGATGAAATTAATAAGTATGATATTAGAAATGTCAATAATGAGCTTCTTAAGGTTTATGAGGATATTGAATTAGAGATTAATGGTGAGAAGGGATTAGCTTCTTATGCTACTAATAGGTAAATAATATGTGTGAAGTTAGTATAATTGTTCCTATATATAATGTAGAAAAATATTTGAATAGATGTCTTGATAGTTTAGTAAATCAAACATTTAAAGATATTGAAATAATAGCTTTAAATAATGGATCAACTGACAGTAGTTTAGATATACTAAAAGATTATGCTAGTAATGATAATAGAATTACTATTATAGATAATGAAAATTTGGGTGTATCTAAGGCTAGAAATATAGGAATAGATAAAGCAAGTGGTAAGTATATAGTTTTTGTTGATAGTGATGATTGGATTGATACTAATATGATAGAGGTATTACATAGTAACATAACTAAAAACAATTGTGATTTAGTCATGTGTACATATGTTAGAGAGTTTGATGATCATTCAAAGGAAAAGATATTTAATTTACCAGATGTTAATTTATATGTAGATGATGAAGTTAAAGAGCAGTTATTAAGAAAGCTTATTGGTCCAGTGGGAAAAGAACTTGCTAATCCAGAGTATTTAGATGCATTAGGAACTGTTTGGGCTAAGATGTATAAAACTTCTTTATTAAAAAATAATAACTTGAAGTTTGTAGATTTAAGTGAAATTGGATCTGGTGAAGATACTTTATTTAATATATATGCATTTAATGAAGCTGATAGGGTAATTTTGTTAAATAAGCCTATGTATCATTATTGGAGAGGGAATGCAAATTCTATTACTTCAAGGTATATTTCTAATTTTATTGAAAAGAGAAGAAAATTTTTCATTTATTTTAGGAATTTCATTGATGCCAATGATTTTGGCGATGAATATAAGGTAGCGCTTAATAATAGAATCTGCACTTCTGTATTGGGAATGGGACTTTTAGAATGTAGTAAAAGTAATGATATTTCTATGGGAAGAAAAATGAAAAATATAAAGGCTATATTAAAGGAAGATTATATAGAAGAGGCTTATCGTGGATTAGAGCTTAAGCATTTTTCTATTCATTGGAGAGTATTTTATTTCTTTAATAAGTACAAGTTATCAATACCTTCATATTTGATGATTAATGGGATAGAGGTATTAAGAAAAGCAGTATAAGAAAGGGGATATGTGACTATGGAGCCTATAAGAGTATTACAAGTTGTAACTATAATGAATCGTGGCGGACTTGAAACCATGTTAATGAATTATTATAGGAAGTTAGATAAAACTAAAATACAGTTTGATTTTATGACTAATCGTCTTGAAAGAGGACATTATGATGATGAAATTGAAGCACTAGGCGGGAAAATATATAGATTATCTCCTATAAAACCGGGTAATTATAATAAATATTTTAAGGAACTAGATGAGTTTTTTAAAGAGCATAAGGAGTATAAAGTAGTACATTCTCATATAAACGAAAATAGTGGATTTGTTTTAAAAGCAGCTAAGAAGGCTGGAATTCAATGTAGAATAGCTCATAGCCATTTATCAGATTTAAAGCTTGATTATAAGTATCCTTTCAGAGTATATGCAAGAAGAAACTTAAAAGGAAATGTTAGTGATTATTTCGCTTGTTCAAAGAGAGCTGGAGAATGGCTATTTGGAAAAGAGATAAGCAATTCAGGGAAAGTTACTGTTTTGAATAATGCAGTTGATACTGACAAGTTTAGATTTAATGAAGAAGTTAGAAATAATATTAGAAGAAAATTAGATGTTGAAGGTAAGAAAGTAATTGGACATGTAGGAAGGTTTAACCCTCAAAAGAATCATGAATTTTTAATAGATGTATTTAATGAAATTTATAAGAAAGATAAAGATATAGTTTTACTTTTAGTTGGGGATGGATACTTAAAAGAAAAGATTGAAGAAAAAGTAAATAAGCTTGGATTAGATAAGAGTGTTAAGTTTCTTGGGGTAAGAGAAGATATATCAGAGTTAATGCAGGCAATGGATTTATTTTTATTTCCATCACAATTTGAAGGACTAGCAGTAGTGATGGTAGAAGCACAAGCGGCAGGATTAAAGGTTATAACATCTACAGGAGTAACTAAGGAAAGTGATATTACTAATAATGTAGAATTTATTGAGCTATCTAAGGGCGCTGAATACTGGGCAGATATTATTATTAATAGTGATTTCAAGAAAAAAGATTCTATTAAGATGATGATTAGCAAAGGATATGATTCTACTAATAATGTTAAATGGTTAAGTGATTTTTATACAAACAAATATGTGTAGGGGTTGGAGGTATTAAATTGAAGACATTAACTGTATTTACGCCAACTTTTAATAGAGCTTATACGTTACATAAGTGTTATGAAAGTTTGAGGAGGCAAACAAGTAAAGATTTCGTTTGGCTAATAATAGATGATGGGTCTAGTGATAATACTAAAGAACTAGTTGAAAGCTGGATTAATGAAAAAGAAGTTGATATAAGATATCACTATCAAAATAATAAAGGAATGCATGGGGCCCATAATACTGCTTATGAATTAATTGATACTCAAATTAACACTTGTATTGATTCAGATGATTATATGACTGATGATGCAGTTGAAAAAATAGTGGAGTTTTGGAAAAGTAATAGAAATAGAGGATTAGCAGGTTTTGTGGCACTTGATGCATATGAAAATGGAGAAATTATAGGAACGAAATTACCAAGTGATATAAGTGAAACTACTTATTTTGATATTTATAATACTTTAAGCGTTAAAGGAGATAAGAAGTTTATTTATAGAAGTGATTTAACTAAGCTTTATCCTTATCCAATTTTTGAAGGTGAAAAGTATGTGAGTTTGGCTTATAAGTATGCAAAGCTTGATGATGATTATAAGTTAGGAATAATGAATGAAGTTGTTTGTATTGTTGAGTATATGGAAGATGGATCATCTTTAAATATGTTTAAGCAATATAGGAGAAATCCAAGGGGATTTGCTTTTATTAGAATTGAGAATATGAAGAATCCGAGAATATCAAGCAAGAATAAGTTTAAGGAATGTATTCATTATGTTTCTAGTGGTATTTTATCTAAGGATAAGCAGTTTTTAAAGAAAACTCCTAATAAAGTAATGACAGTTTTAGCAATACCATTTGGAATAGCTCTTTATCTTTATATACTAAAGAAAACACCAGACCTTAATTAGAGGAGGCAATATAAATGTCTGTATTTTATGCAACATTAGTATCTACTTATATATCATATTTTTTAGCTAGAATAGCATATGAAAAAAAATATAGATTAATTGCAATAATGTTTTCTATAATAGTTGCATTAATTTTAATATTTGTATCAGGATTGAGGAATGGAATTGGTGATACGGGAATGTATATGCATTCATATAAAATATTAGTTCAAAATCCAGTCATGCCAAAGGATGGAAAGGATATTGGGTTTAGTATGATAAGTTTATTATTAATACCAATATCAAGTGATCCACAGATATTAATTTTTGTAGTAGCATTAATAACAAATTTATTTAATGTAATATCATTTAATAAATATAAGAGTTATTTAGAGCTACAAGTATATATGTATATAACATCTGGTTATTATATTGTAACTATGAATGGAATTAGACAGTGTTTAGCAGCAGCTTTATTGTTTATGTGTGTACCATTAATTATTAGAGGAAAGTTTAAAGTGTATTGTATTTTAGTGGTTATAATATCTATGTTTCATGGATCAGCATTAATGTTAATACCAATTTACTTTATAGTAAGGGAAGAGGCTTGGTCCAAGAAAGTGATAATTTTTATTATTTTGGGAATGGTGTGTGTATTGCTTTATGATGTTGTGAGTCCAATTTTCTTTAAAGCATTAGAAAGTACACAGTATGCTGAATATTCGGATTATGACGGTGGTGGATCTAGCTTTATGAGGGTAGTAGTTAATGCAGTTCCTGTAATATTATCCTATTTAAAGAGAAAAGAATTAAAAGAGGTATGGTCAGAAAGCAATGTGTTTGTAAATATGTCTATAATTAACACTATGTTTGTTGCAGCAGGAATGTTTAATTGGATTTTTAACAGATTTACATTGTATCTTCAATTATATAACTTTGTTTTAATTCCATTTATAATTAAGAATTGTTTTAAAGGAAGAGAAAAAAGATTAATTTATTTCACATTTATAATTTGTTATTTTATATTTTTTTATTATGAACAAGTTATAGGTATGAATATGAGTTATCCAACAAATTTTAACTTAAAAGATTTAATACTTAATTAATAATTGTAGGTGAGGTAAACATGAGTAAATTTAGTATTATTGTTCCTATATTTAATTCTGAAAAATATTTAGAAAAATGTATAAAATCAATATTAAACCAAACATATAAAAATTTTGAACTAATATTAGTGAATGATGGCTCAAAAGATTGTAGTTTAGAGATTTGTAATAAATATTTATTAAAAGATTCAAGAGTAAGGGTAATAGATAAAGATAATGAAGGGTCTATATCAAGTAGAAATAGAGGTGTTATTGAATCTAAGTCTGAATATGTTACTTTTATAGACTCTGATGATTGGATTGCCGAAAATACTTTAGAAATAGTTAATAAACATATAGAGGAAAGTGATTCAGATGTAGCTATATTTAATATGTATAAAGTAATAGATAAATTTGGAGTTATAAAGAAGTGTGGAAATAAGGAGTATTTTAATAAATACAGCATAGTTGAAGGTGATGAGATTAGGAAATCCTTAGTATCAGCATATTTTCATGGGCATCCATTTCCATCTAATATGTGTGCAAAGGTATATAAGAGAAAGTTTTTGATTGGAAGTGGAAAGTATCTAAAAAATATAAAATTTTTAGGGGATGATTTGT
>ERZ827104.3181-NODE-3181-length-11863-cov-2.870935_pt1 | contig 11863 bp, 6 predicted proteins | sample MGYA00519781_ERZ827104 | MGnify/ENA primary metagenome ERZ827104 (study PRJEB31778, sample SAMEA3449257) | human gut metagenome | biome: human gut; feature: human-associated habitat; material: faeces | place: United Kingdom | collected 2010/2012 ... | reverse complement strand
CCGACCTTGACTACATAAAAAAGGGTTTTACACTTGGCTTTACCTCGGTTATGTACGACGGCTCTTGCCTTTCGGCAGAGGAAAATACCGAAAACACCCGCATTGCCGTAAAGGAAGCGCTTAAATACGGCGCTTCGGTTGAGGCGGAAATCGGCTCTATGGGCAGCCGCGAGGGCGGAGAGGCGTCAGCCTCGGTCTATACGGAGCCTAATGCCGCGGTTCAATTTGTAAACGATACGGGTATAGACGCGCTTGCCTGCGCGTTCGGTACGGCTCATGGCTTTTATAAAGCGGAGCCCAAGCTCGATTTTGAGCGGCTTTCAAAAATTCACAGCCTTGTTTCCGTGCCGATAGTTATGCACGGCGGGTCGGGAGTAAGCGAACGGGATTACCGCGAGGTTATAAAGCGCGGGGTAAGAAAGGTAAATTATTACACCTATATGGCGGCGGCAGGCGGCGAGGCGGTTTCTGGGAAAAGCTATAAGCAGTTTCACGATGTATTGCTTGACGGCAAAGCCGCTATGAAGGAAAATGTTAAAAAGGCGATAAAAATTTTCAGTAATATGTAAAGGCAAATTAGATTTAACAGTAAAAATCATAAAATCCAAATTCCTAAAAGGCACCGATTATATATACAATCGGGTCTTAAAGGAATTTGGATTTTTTATAGTTTATTTACGGTCTGTTTTGTTTTCTAAAGTTAAGCGGCGTGACGCCGTATTTATTTTTAAAAAGCTCATATGCCCAACTGATGTTTTCAAATCCGCATTCGTAACAGATGTCTATAATAGGATAGTCGGTTGTTATCAGTGAATTTGAAAAATAATTAAGGCGAATTTCATAAATGTATTGGGGAATGGTCATATTGTAGCATTCCTTTATAATTCTGCCGAGATGGGTGCGTGTTTTTCCGCTGAGTTCCACCATATGCTGCGGTGGCTGGCTGAAATTTTCAAGCTTATGCATTTTTTTATCAAGCTCAATAAGCCAAGTCGGCAGTTTCAATCTGTCGTCCGAATCGGACTGCTTATAATTTTGAAAAAACCGTGTAAAAATTCTGAAAAGGAGAATACGGAGATGATATTTAAGCTTTTCGCTGTTTTGGTGGGTTATTGAATTTAATTCCTCGATTTTTTTAATAATCCAGTCAATATCAGAATCAGAAATATAAATTGTCGGGGGTAATTCCGCAGATAGGAGTTCATCTGAACAGAAACCGGATGTGAGGTATAAAAACAATTCGTTCAGTGTTTCTTCTGTAAATGCAAGATTGATAAATGAAAGCTCGCTTTTTAATGAAGGTTGATAGTAATGAACATCGTTTTTCCTAATAAAAACAAGCGCGCCTCGGGATAATTTTAGCTGATGACCGTTAACCAAGTGATAAATTTCAGGAGAAAGAGTTAAAAATATTTCATAATAATCATGATAATGTAATTTGGAATTTTCATTATTCGTATAAACGCTTCTGTATCGGAAACCCGTATCAGCGTCAATTTCTGTTTTTGCCGTCTGTAAATATGTAACCATGTGTTTCACCTGCATAAAATTGTTAAATGATGTATAATTTACCATAGTATAGACTTTTAAAATTTTGGTTGCATCAAATATCAGAGTTTTTTGCGGAGCTATAGGTAAAATTAAACAAATAATAAATGTTATTGTTAAAACTGATTACAATATAGCACTATATTGTCTACTTGTCAAGCGAAAGGGGAAAGTCAATGCGGATGTTGTCTGTGCATAATTTAAATGTATTCTGTAAGGTAGAATAAAAATCGGCAATGTGATAAAATAATACACGGATAAAGATATTTTATTGTTAAATATGTGATTTGGGGAGATATTTTTGAAAACATCGGAGAAAAAAATAGCGGTTGTAAGCAATACCCTTAAAAAACATGCGGTCGCATTTCTTGATGATATAAATGAAATTCAATATACAGAATGCGGATATAAGGAAAATGATGTTCCGCCTGAAAACGGATGGAAACCATATAAAAAAGGTCAGAGAATTTCGGGCAGCGATAAACATTTTTGGTTTAAACTTAAGTTTCACGTCCCCAAGATGAGCGGCGGTAAATATGCGGTTCTCAGCACTTCGAGCGGATACGAAGGTCAGAGAGATACCATAAATCCACAGGGAATGGTGTTCATCGACGGAAAAATAAAACAAGCTCTTGATACCAATCATACACAGGTGCGTCTTGAAGACGACAGGGATTACGAGTTGTATATTTACTTTTATGTCGGTTCTGTCGAGGAAACATTTGAGTACAATATGTGGCTTTCTGTTGTTGACGAAACCGTTTTGCAGTTATACTATGACATTTCCGTGCCTTTTTCGGCTTGTCGGAATGTATATACCGAAAATTCGTATGAATATGCAATGACTATGAAATCGCTCGGTATTGCATGCGATATGCTGAAGCTTAATTATCCGTATACTGAAGATTATTATAATTCGGTAATTAGGGCGACAATTTATCTTAAAGCCGAATATTACGGAAAAATATGCGGAGATAATCCTGTTACGGTAAACTGCATAGGGCATACTCATATAGATGGTGCGTGGCTTTGGACTCTTGCCCAGACAAGAGAAAAAGTTCAGAGAAGTTTTTCAACTGTACTTGAACTTATGAGCCGCTATCCCGAATACAGATTTATGATGTCACAGCCTCAGCTTTTTAAATATCTTTCCGAAGTTGATCCTGAAATGTACGGTAAAATTAAAAAGCTTGTGGCAGAGGGCCGCTGGGAGCTTGAAGGCGCAATGTGGTTGGAGGCTGACTGCAACCTTATTAGCGGCGAAAGTATGGTACGTCAGATACTTCACGGCAAACGCTTTTTGAAAAAGGAGTTTGATATTGAAAGCAAAGTGCTGTGGCTACCGGATGTATTCGGATACAGCGCCGCAATGCCGCAAATACTTAAAAAGAGCGGTATAACGCATTTTGTTACTTCAAAGATAAGCTGGAATGATACCAATACTATGCCGTATGACACATTTATGTGGCAGGGAATAGACGGCACTGAAATAATAACCGATTTTATCACAACGCAGGATTATAAACGCGGCGGTGAGTTTACAAATGAAACCACATATGTCGGTATGATAAATCCTTCAATGGTAGCAGGCACTTGGAACAGGTATCAGCAAAAGGCTTATAACGACCACGTTATGCTTGTTTACGGATGGGGCGACGGCGGCGGCGGTCCTACCGAAGATATGCTTGAACAACAACGGAGATTGGCTTACGGTTTACCCGGAATACCGAAAACAAAAATGTCGTCTCTTGCAGAACACCTTGAATATACCGAAAAGAAATTTGCGAAAAGCTGCGAGGAAATCGGGATAACTCCGAAATGGACAGGTGAGTTATATCTTGAATTCCATAGAGGCACATACACTTCAATGGCAAAGAATAAACGGTATAACCGTAAAGGCGAAATGCTTATGCAATGCCTTGAAAGTATTTCGGCAATAAATGCAGTTATGCTTAAAAGTAAATACGAAAAAGATGAATTTTACGGACTGTGGGATGTTCTGCTGCTTAATCAGTTCCATGATATTATACCCGGCTCTGCCATAAGGCAGGTTTACGAGGACAGCCATAAGCAGTACGAAGAATTTTTCGGCAACGCAGAGAGAATGCTTGATAACAAACTTGAACTTTTGGCGCAGAATATCAATGCCGAAAACGGCGTATTGGTTTACAATTCTCTCGGCTTTGAGCGATCGGATGTAATCAATGTGAACGGTAAGAGTTTGGAAAGCGGTCTTATTCCTGCTTACGGTTGGAAAGTAATATTGCCCGATAACAAAGAGGAAAAGGTCAAAATCTCCGATCGAACAGCCGAAAACGATTTCTTTATACTTGAGATAGACAGTGCAGGGCGCATTAAAAGACTTTATGATAAGCGCAATGAGCGCGAGGTATTGAAATGCGGAATGTTTGCAAATGAATTTCATGTGTATGAAGATATGCCGCTTGAATATGAAAATTGGGAATTGGCGGAGTATTACGACAGCAAACAAACGTTTTTAACAAGTGACGCGGGCATTTCAGAAATTCATGACGGATGCCGTTGCGGATTCGAAATATCAAGGAAATATCATAATTCCGAAATTATACAGGAAATATATCTGTATGACGGTATAGAGCGCATAGACGTCATAAATAAGATAGAATGGCACGAAAAAAAGCAGCTGCTTAAAATAGCTTTCCCGTTTGATATACATACCGATAAAGCCGTTTATGATATTCAATTCGGCAATGTTGAACGCAATGTTTGCTCAAATACAAGCTGGGATAAGGCAAGGTTTGAGGTGTGCGGGCACAAGTGGGTAGATCTTTCGGAACAGAATTACGGTGTAAGCCTGCTTAACGACTGTAAGTACGGTTTCAGCACTAAAAATAATAATTTAATGCTGACTGTTCTGAAATGCGGTACATATCCGAACGAGGTAGCCGATCAGGGATTTCATGAATTTTCTTATTCAATTTATCCGCATAAAGGCAATTTTGCATCAGGCGGTACTGTAAAGGCGGCATATTCTTTTAATCAGCCGCTCAGAACCGCAGAAGTCGGCGGACGCGCGGGAAAACCTCCTACGGAATACGGGTTCGTTAAATGCAGCAATGAAAATGTAATCATAGAAACATTAAAGCAATGCGAGGACAATGACGATTATATTTTAAGATTGTATGATACATTTAATTGCCGTACCGAGGCGGTTATAGAATTCGCATTAGCGATTGATAATATTGAGCTCTGCGATTTAATGGAGCACCCGATTGAGAAGCTTGACTTTGAAGGCAATTCCGTAAAAATTAAAATCAATAATTATGAGATTTTGACTTTGAAAGTGTCATTTAAAAACAAATAATGCATTTTTCAGGAGGCACAAGATGAAAAAGAACTTTAATAGTGTTTGGAACGGCAATAAAAGAATTTTTATAGTATTGTTTGCTGTCATTCTGGTTATATCGGCATTGCCGATAAGTATCTATGCCGATGTGCCGACTGGAAATGATGCCAAAAATGTTATGTCCACGGTTTCCGAAAGCGGGTACGGTAAATATAAGGAAAGAATTAAGGATTATAAGAATGCTTCAAAAGATATTGTTATCAACGCAGCTGATTTAACAGGCGGAAATGCCGAAAGAACTTCGGCTTATCTTAATGAAAAGGATTGCGTTAAATTCAATGGCGAATCGTCCAACGCAATTTTCACCTTTAATGCTCCGGAAACCGCAAAATACAATTTAAGCTTTAATTATGCGGGGCAAGAGGGAACGGCGCTCGATATACAGATAAGCGTTTTGATAGACGGCGCTCTTTTGTGGGAGGATTTGTCTGAGCTTGAATTGCAAAGATGGTGGAAGAATTCCGCAGAAGAATGGCTGACAGACAGTGACGGAAATCAGGTTACATCGGAGCAGGTTGAAAGTATAGATTTCAGAAAACAGTACGCTTACGATAAGAGCGGCATAGAAAAAGATTATTACCTTTTCGGATTAACCGCCGGAACCCACACTGTTGAAATTATTGCAAAACAGGAACCGATTGTTCTTAAGGATATAACATTTACTGCGGTTAACAGCATTAAATCGTACAGCGAATTATCGTTTGATTTCTCCGATTATGACGGTGAAGATATAATAATTCAAGGTGAGGACGCATTTGAAAAAAGCGCGCATTCTTTAACAGCTCGTTCGGATACCTTATCATCGGCCGTCGTTCCGCACAGTTATTCAAAAAATGTTATAAATTATATCGGTTCCGCAAATTGGTCGGAATTCGGTCAAACGCTTAAATGGAAGGTCAATATTGAAAAAGACGGACTGTATGGTATCGGTTTTCATTATAAACAGGCAGGAGTTGTAAATGGCAGCGTTTTCCGCTCTTTGAAAATTGACGGCGAATATCCGTTTGAAGAAGCGCGCGATATTCAATTCGGATACGATACCAAATGGCAATATAAAAAGCTTACCGATAAAAATAATAACGCTTGCCTTTTGAAGCTTACAAAAGGGATTCATACAATAGAGCTTTCGGTTTCGCTTGGAGTTATGGCGGAATATTTCAGTCAGTTAAAGGAGATTGTAAAAATTATCGGCGACGATTATTTAAGTATTTCCATGATAACCGGCGAAACGCCTGACGCACACCGCGATTATGATTTGTTTAATCAAATACCTACTCTTGAAGAAGATTTTCTTGCGGCAATTAAAAAACTTGGTGAGCTTGCTGACGCTATGGGCGATATGTCGGAAAAGAGCAGCTCCCAATATATAACAACCATAAAGGGAACAACGCGAATTTTAAAACAAATGACGGATACAAAATACCTTGCCCATACATATAAAAAGGATTTGTATTCACAGTATTGTAATTTAAGTTCAATTCTGTACGAAATGCTTAATATGCCGTTATCTCTTGATGAAATAAGGCTTACAAGCCCAAATGCTGCAGAACCGAAATATACAACCTTTTCAAAACAGTTAGGGTTTGCAATATCACAGTTTATATATACCTTTTCATCCGAATATGACAGCGGTAACAGCAAAAGCGGGCAAAAAACCATCAAACTCTGGACCACATGGGGCAGGGATCAGACGCAGGTACTGAATACGCTTATATCTGAATCCTTTACACCTAAAACCGGAATTGATGTCAATGTTCAAATAACCGGTGCTACGGTTATACAAGGTATGTTAACCAATAACGCCCCCGATCTCGCGCTTGGTGTTGCAAGATCAAATCCTGTCAATTACGCCTTGCGCGGCGCAGTATACGATTTGAGTCAGTTTAATGATTTTAATGAGATTCTGTCGCGTTTTAACGAAGGGGCAGAAGTGCCTTACAGATACAAAAACGGCTGCTATGCGTTACCGGATACACAAGGCTTCAATGTCATGTTTTATAGGAAGGATATACTTGAAAATCTCAATTTAAATATACCGGAAACATGGGATGATTTTATAGAGGCTATTGCGGTTATTCAAAGAAACAATATGAATGTATATATACCCGAAGCGTCCGCAACAACAGGGTCGTGGGGTATATATCCCTCTATGATGATGCAAAGCGGACTTGAAATATATAATTCCGAAAGAAACAGAAATCTTCTTGACAGTGATGACTCTATTGCAGTGTTTACTCGCTGGACGGATTTTTATACAAAGTATAAATTACCCGTAACATCCGATTTTTATAACCGTTTCAGGGTTGGTGTGACACCGCTTGGTATTGCTCCGTATACAACTTATACGACTCTAAAGGAAATGGCGCCTGAAATTGACGGCAGGTGGGGGATAGCACTGATTCCCGGAACAAAAACAGAGAACGGCACAAATCATACATCTGCCGGAACAGGAACAGGGTGTATTATTCTCAATGACAGCAAAAGCAAAGACGAATCGTGGGAGTTTTTAAAATGGTGGACATCTTCGGATACACAGTATAGATTTTCAAAGAATGTTGAATCGTTGCTTGGAACAACCGGAAGAATTGCAACCTCAAATAAGGAAGCATTGAAAAAATATTCTTGGGATAGCGGTGACTTGAAAATTTTGAACGAGCAATGGAACAGCGTTAAGGAAATACCCGAGGTTCCGGGTAGCTATTATCTTCTTCGCTCGGTCGAGCAGGCATTTTATTCCGTGAAAAACGGGAAATCAACCCCCACTGACGCAATGATTAAGTGGAGCGATATTGCCAATGAAGAAATTACAAGAAAAATTAAAGAATACAGCTGATTTGAGAGGATAATGCATTGTGGCTAAATCAAAAATAAAACATCCCGGATATTCTTCAAAAAAGGTACAGGCGGTAATACTGTTGATTCCTTTTGCGATATTCTTTTTTGTATTTACAATTTTGCCTGTTGTTACATCAATCTTCCTCAGCTTTTTTTCCTTTGATATGATTAATCCGATAAAGTTTGTGGGCTTTGATAATTATATAAGAATGGTTACCTCGGACGAAATTTTTCCGATTACATTCAGAAATACGCTTATATTTGCAATTATAACAGGTCCTTTAGGATTTCTTCTGTCATTCGTTCTTGCGTGGTTTATAAATGAGTTTAAGCCTTTTTCGAGAACACTTTTGTCCTTTATGTTTTATGCGCCGTCTTTGGTAGGAAACGGAATTTTTATTTGGCAGGTTGCATTCAGCAGTGACAGTTACGGCTATGTTAACAGTTTGCTTTTGTCAATGGGCTTTATTACAGAACCTATACTTTGGCTTAAGGACGCCAAATACATATTTGGGATAATCGTAATGGTTCAGTTATGGCAGAGTATGGGTATATCTTTCCTGTCGAATATTGCAGGTCTCCAAAACGTAAATGAGGAACTGTATGAGGTGGGCGCAATTGACGGTATACGAAACCGTTGGCAGGAGTTATGGTACGTTACACTTCCTACAATGAAAAGTATGCTGGTATTCAGTGCGGTTATGTGTATTCAAAGCAGCTTTTCGGCAGGTGCAATCTGTGCACAGCTGGCAGGATACCCGAGTGTGGATTTTTCAGCGGATATGATGGTTCAGTATATGTCTGATGTCGGTACTACAAAGTATGAGATGGGATATGCTTCAGCGATAGCTGTTGTTCTGTTTTTAATGATGGTTGTTGCAAGAAATGTATTTCTGAAGGTACTTAATAAAACCGGCAAGTAAGAAAAGAGGGGCATTAATGACACAAGGATTGCAATCAAAAAGCACTTTACGGCAAAATATGGTGCGTTTTTTCACCACAAGTAATTCAAATAATCAGGTGAGAAGATATACCCGTTCAAGGGTGGGAACATTTTTCTTTCTGCTGTTTATTTTTCTTGCCGGTGCTTTTACACTTTTACCGTTTATATACAGCATATGCACATCATTTAAGCCTTTGGATGAGCTTTTAATTTTTCCGCCGCGTTTTTTCGTACACAGACCCACATTACAAAATTATAAGATGTTACCGGAACTTCTTTCTGGATTGCGGGTTCCGATATCACGGTATTTTTTCAACAGCTTATTTATGTGCATTGTCGGTACGCTTATAAATGTTTTTGTATGCTCTATGGCGGCGTTTTCACTTTCAAAATCGCAGTTGAGATGTAGAAAAACAATTTTTAACATAATACAGTTCACGCTGCTTTTCAGTGCGTATACGCTCTCAATTCCGAGGTATATTATATATTCATGGTCGGGAATTATTGATACATATTGGATATATATACTGCCACATATTCCTTCTGCAACCAGTGTTTTTCTTATGAAACAGTATATGGACGGCGGTATACCCGAAGCAATTTTAGAGGCGGCTGAAATTGACGGCGCAGGATTTATAAGAACCTACAGAACGATTGCCCTGCCTATGATTAAACCGGCTTTGATGACGCTTATATTATTCGCTTTCCGCGATATGTGGGCTGTCAGTGCAAACGACGCAATTTTTACCGAAAAGCTCAAAACTCTTCCGATGATAGTAACGCAGATTCAGGCGGCGGGTATAGCAAGATCGGGAAGTACTATGGCGGTCACGGTAATACTTTTGATTCCGCCGATTATTGTTTATTTAATTACTCAGTCAAATGTTATGAAGACTATGAATAGCGCCGGAATTAAAGGTTAGGGGGATATATATGAAATTTCCGTTTAAGAAATTTTTATCGGTTTTAATGATCGGTACTGTCCTGTCGTTCTTGGTTACATTTTCTGCATCGGCGCAGACTGCGGTGAATGATGACAATGTATTCTTTGAAAACTACACATATTGGAATGACATAAGCGGAGGCAACACAAAAACTCCCGTATATATGCAGCCGATATACAGGGCTTCAAATATTTACGGTATTGCCGAAATTGTAGGCAGTGAAATAAAGAATATTTCGGATATATATTCGGATGCCGGCGGCGATACTTATGTTTTGGATTCGGACGCATCTGTAATATATATTCTTGACAGTAATTACAGTCTTAAAAGCAGAATAAATTCATTGACCGCCGAGGATGGAAAGGAAGTTGCGTTTCAAGGAGCAAGAAGCCTTTATGTTACCGACGACGGCACGATTTATATTTGCGGAACAAAAAATGAATGTGTATGGATAGCGAACAGGAATGGAAAAATAAGCAAGACCATGTATCTTCCCGATTCCGAAATAATACCAGAGGATTTTAAATATGCCCCGGTAAAGGTTGCCGTAGATGACAGAGGTTATATTTATGTGTTGAGCGAAAGCAGCTACTACGGTGCAATTCTTTACTCACCAAAATATGAATTCTTGGGCTTTTACGGCGCAAACAGCGTTACAAACTCAACCACGCAGGCGCTTACAAAGCTTTGGAACAAGCTTTTTATGAACGATACCAAGAAAAGCGCTTCCGAAAAGTCATTGCCATATTCATTTAACGATTTGGATATAGGAAAAAACAATTTTGTATTTACCGTTACCGGAAGAACCGGAACGAGCCAAAGCAAGGATCAGCTTAAGATACTCAATCCGTCCGGCGTAAATATAATAAAAAGGACAAATTACGATTACGCGGATAACGAATCGGTTTTGGCAGGTAAAAATGCTTGGGTCGTGCAAAACATATCCGAAATTGCGGTTAATGACAAATTTGCATATATTCTTGATACAGGCTGCGGAAAAATATTCCTTTACGATATTGACGGAAACATTATCGGCGTTTTCGGCGGCGGTATGGGGCGAGGGTATCAAAAAGGTATTTTTAAAAATCCGACCGCGATAACCCTTAACGGCGATAAGGTTCTTGTGACCGATTCCGAGAAAAACACAATAACCGTATTTGAACCGACCGAATACGGAAAGCTTTTACTTGAATGTCAGAGCTTAACTCTTGATTCAAAGTATATAGACGCAAAACCGGGTTGGGAGAAAATCCTAAATTACGATAAGAATTCACAATTGGCATATAAAGGACTTGCACGGGCGGCATTACGCGAGAAAAATTATAAAGAGGCTTTAAGACTTTCAAAAATTGCATATGACAGGGATACATATGCCGAAGCATTTCAATCTCAGCGTAAAGCAGTTATTGCAAAAAGCTTCGTACCGGTTATTTGTATCGCTATTGTATTGGCTGTAAATATAGTTGCGGTTTGGCTTTATTTAAAAAAGAAAGATTATAAACCGATTACGACAGCATCTAAACTCAAGAATTTCTTTTTTACGCTTTTTCACCCGTTCGACGGTTTTGCAAATGTCAAGGAAAAGAATATGGGTTCTCCCGTAATAGCTACGGTACTTTGTCTTTTGCTTTATATTTCAACTATTGTTAAAACAGTATACAGCGGTTTTTCATATTCAAATTATACCTCGCAGAATTTCAATTCGCTTTATTATCTTGTTAAGTCAGTTGGGGTAATAGCTTTGTGGACAGTTGTAAACTGGGCGGTATGCACCCTTTTCGGCGGGCTTGGAAAAATAAAGGAAATATATACGGCAATAACCTACAGCGTAACCCCGCTTATAGCGAGTAATTTCCTTTATGCACTGCTTTCAAATATATTGGTAAAAAGCGAAGCGGGATTTTTGAATATAATGGTTACCGCATTTTGGATTTATACATTATTTTTGTTGATTGCAGGCTCTGTGAAAATACACGATTTTGGTTTCGGAAGATTTTTCGGAACTTCGGCACTTACGGTTATAGGTATTCTTATTGTGATTTTCCTTTGCTTTATTATTTTCCTGCTTTTGCAGCAATTCGCGGTTTTCGTTATGACGCTCGGCAGCGAAATGGTTTACAGATAGGAGGCAAGAGCTGATGCTAAAGATTAATAAGAAAAGAATAATCAAGTTATCGCTTTCGGCAATTGCACTCGTACTTGTTATTG
>ERZ827104.3161-NODE-3161-length-11908-cov-4.816080_pt1 | contig 11908 bp, 10 predicted proteins | sample MGYA00519781_ERZ827104 | MGnify/ENA primary metagenome ERZ827104 (study PRJEB31778, sample SAMEA3449257) | human gut metagenome | biome: human gut; feature: human-associated habitat; material: faeces | place: United Kingdom | collected 2010/2012 ... | reverse complement strand
TACTACAATATATTGTATTAATTTTTATTTTTTTAAATAATATATTGTGTATAAAATTTTTAGTGCGACATCCCCTTTTTTATGAGAAATAAGTTTAATAAAGTAAAAAATGAATTAAGAAAAGTGTAAGAAAGATTTTCATATTTTAGCAGAAATTTTAATTTTGCTATTATTTTTACTAAGCTTATAAGTGAAAATATTTCCTATTATTTTAACAGGTTTATGATTAGCAAAGGTTGTTAAGTATAAAAGGTCTTTAAATTTATCAATATACATATTTTCATCAAAAGCAATTTGTTCTATGTTTCCAGATAAAATTTGTTTTGCAATAAAACATCCATTTTCATAAATAACTTGTGAAGTTTTTTTATAAGTAAAACTATTTTCTTGATAAATTATTACATCACCTTCATAAATTTCACGATTTGAAGAATCATAAATTCCAGTAGGCATTAATAATTGACAATCATTAAAAGAAATAGTTTCTTCTTCATCCTTATCATAATAATAAACTTGCTTTTCTATATAATCAATCCTAGTAACTTTAAAGCACTTTTTTGAAATTTTATTATATATTTTAAACTTAAGCTCATCATGCATAAAAAACACTCCAATCCATATATATTATTAAAAATACTATAAACTATATTATATTATAACAAATTGGAAAATATTTGAAAATATTTTTTTAGAAAATTACATAACAAATTTGTTAAATTCATAAATATAAGTTATGAAAGTAATAAACTTAAGGGTTGGTGAGGGCAAATTATTAATATTGATAAAATTAAAAAAGATGATGGAAAGTACTATATAATAAAATTTAGAATAAGTCACAATTTTGATTTGGGAAAAATGTATATAGGAGATGACAAAGTTTTATATTTGTTTAATAAAGAATATGAAAAATTTGCATTAAATGCATTAAAGCAAATAGATAGCTTAAAATATGCAAATGAAGATATGAAAAAAGAATTTAATAGATATGTTCCTAAATTAGAGACAAGCTTTAAAACAACTATTGGACAAGTAGGGATTGTTTTTAAAAAAGAGGAAGATTTAATTTTATTAAGAGATTTATTATCTTATTGTAATGGTAAGTTATCTGTTAATACAGCAAGTTGGTTATTAAGTAGTTTATATAATATAATATGTTTTTTGCATTATAATGGTTTAACTCATAACGGAATTACAATAGATAGTTATTTTGTTTCAACAAAACATAGATATGGTGCGCTAATTGGAGGTTGGTGGTATTCAGCTAAGGAGGGAAAAGAGCTTATTGGAGTGCCTAATAAAATTAAAGGATTACTTCCTTATGAAATGAAAAGGAACAAAAAATCAAATTCTATTTTAGATTTAGAATCTATAAGGCTTTTAGGCAGATGTATACTTGGTGATAAAAATGGTAATTTATTATCGGTGGGTGGTAATGTTCCAAATACTCTTAATTTATGGTTAAAAGCTAATGCAGGTAATAATCCATTTGAAGAATATAGTATATGGTCTAATATTATGAATTGTATAGGAGAAAGAAAATTTATTAAAAAATCTATAAATAAAGATGAATTATATAAAAAGATAGGTGGAAAATAAATTTAAATTAGTAAGTGATAATTTTTAAATTTATTTCATGAAAAATGACTAATGAAAATTTAATTTTCAATTATGTTTTATAGAAAAGAAATAAGAAAATAATAATTTTGAAATGAATTATATGATATAATTGGGTTATAATTTAAATAAGAATAGCTAAAGCTAAAATGGAGGATTTATATATGTCATTTACAAAATTAGATATGAATGATAATTCACAAGTTGAAGGAAGAGCTTGTGTAATTATTTATAATATAGGTGGTAAGGAACTTAAATCAATTAAAGGATATGCTTCTCTTTTAGGGGTTAGAGATCAAATAGTATTATATCCTAAAAATGCAGATACTGTTGTAAAAGATATATTAGAAAATAATATAAATTCAGATTGTTCTAATGGAAGAAAAGAAAGAGCCATAATATTTAATGCATTATCACCAGCAAAAATAAATGTATTTTTAGAAACACTAAGAAAATTAAAAATAAATAATGTTTTGAAAGCTACAGTAACACAAACATCAATTAATTGGACATTAAATGAAGTTGTTACAAATCTTTCTGAAGAGCATATTGCAATTAGCAAAGGAAATTTTGAAGCTCATAAATAAATAAAATAATTTAGGAATTATAAATTTAAAGAAAATACTTTAAGTTATAATTCCTATTTTTATTATAAAAAAGCATTTTTGATTTATAAAGTAGCATATTTGTTTCATTGTTTGTATAAAAAGTTTTATGTATAATTTCATATATGTGATAACAATTACAAAAGGGGGAGAAGAAATGTATAAGTATGGAAGAGGAATGTGGAAGAGCATTGAAAATGGTAATGAATTATCATGGGTTATAGGAAATGGTATTGGTGGATATGCAAATCATACTGTTGCAGGAGGAGGGGCTCAAGCCTTTCATGGATATTTAGTTGCAGCTTTAAATGCACCAGTTAATAGAAAAATGATTTTAACTAGAACTCAAGAAGAAATTATAATTGGAAATAATAAATATGATTTAACTTCTCAACAATATATAGGAACTTCAAAAAATGGGCAAGAATATTTAGAACAATTTATTTTAGATACAGTTCCGGAATATTATTATCAAATAGAAGATGTATCTATGAAAAAGACTATAGCAGTAGAATATGAGCATAATACAGTAGTAGTATGCTATGAAATTGAAAATGGAATAGAGGAAGCAAAATTAAATTTAATTCCATTATTTAACTATAGGGAAGCAGGGGAAGTAAGTGAAAAAGCTGATTTAAAGTTTGATGTTAGTGTTAATGAAAATATTTTAACTTTAATACCACAAAAAAATAAGAATTTAAAAATAGAATTTTATACATCAGAAGGTGAATTTTTTGATAGAAGTTTAATTCCTACAAGTATGGCAACTCCAAATTATTTAATAGAAGAAAATCATTTTTATATGATAGACCATAGAACAGGCTTTTTAGGAGTGGACAATCATTATACACCTTATGAAGTTAATATTAAATTAAATCCCTTTGAAAAAAAGAAATTTTATGTTAAATGTACAATTGAAGGATTAGATGATAAAAGCGGATTTGAAATAGTAAATGAATATAAAGAAAGAGCTGAAAGTTTAGTTAGAAATGCTAATTTAAATGACGAATTTGCAAATAACTTAGTTAAGGCAGGAGATCACTTTATTGTAAATAGAGAAAGTACAGGATTAAAAACTGTATTAGCAGGACTTCCTTGGTTTACAGACTGGGGAAGGGATACAATGATTGCATTTGAAGGACTTACTTTAGTTACAAAAAGGTTTAATGATGCAAGAGAAATTTTAGAATCCTTTGCAAAATACATTAAAAATGGTTTAGTTCCAAATGTATTTCCAGATGAAAATACTGAGCCTGGATATAACACAGTAGATGCTTCTCTTTGGTATTTTCAAGCAACATATAAATATTTAAAATATACAGGAGGTGAAAGAGATTATAAATTTATTGAAGAAAAAATTTATCCTAAATTAAAAGAAATTTATAAAGCATATTCAACTAAAACAGACTTTTCAATTGGAATGGATAGTGATGGATTGATTTTTGCAGGTGGAGGACTTGATCAAGTAACATGGATGGATGTAAGAGTTGGTGATTATGTTGTTACGCCAAGGCATGGAAAACCAGTTGAAATTAATGCTTTATGGTATAATGCATTAAAAATAATGGAAGAGTTATCAAGAGAATTTGGAGATGATAGCCTTGAATATGAAAATCTTGCTAATAAAGTTAAATCATCATTTAATGAAAGATTTTGGAATGAGGAAAAATCATGTCTTTATGATGTTGTAGATGAAAATGATGATAAAATAAGGCCTAATCAAATTTGGGCAGTATCATTGCCATTTTCAATTTTAGATATTGAAAAAGAAAAGAAAATAGTTAATACAGTTTATAAACATTTATATGCAACTTATGGATTAAGGTCTCTTTCTTTTATGGATAAAGAGTATAAAAGTAAGTATATAGGAAAATTATTTGATAGAGATTGTGCATATCATATGGGAACTACTTGGGGATTTTTAATTGGAGGATTTATAACAGCTTATTGTAAGGTTAATAATTATTCTGATTTAGCAATAAAAAAAGCAAACCATATGTGCAAGGTATTTGAAGATACTATGAATGATGGATGTATTAATGGGATTGCTGAAATATTTGATGGAGATTTTGCATGTACAGGAAGAGGGTGTTATTCACAAGCTTGGAGTGTGGCAGAAGTATTAAGAGCATATTCACAAGATGTATTGCCTTATTTAAATAAATTTCATTAAGTATTTAAAATACACCTTTTAATTTTTTTTGCGTATATTAGTATTATGACAAGTATAGATTAAGGGGGATAAAAATGGCAGACGAATATTATGGACAAAACTATGAATGGATTTATGATCCAGTTTCATATAGATGGTGTAAATGTGTTAGAGATTGTAGGGGAAGAATTATTTGTTATCAAGTAATACCAGGCCCTCCAGGTCCAACAGGGCCAACAGGAGCAACTGGAACTGGTGCTGGAGTAACAGGGCCAACCGGAGTTACAGGACCAACAGGAGTAACAGGGGCAACCGGAGTAACAGGACCAACAGGAGTTACAGGTCCAACAGGAGTAACAGGAGTAACTGGGGCAACAGGAGTAACAGGACCAACAGGAGTAACAGGAGTAACTGGGGCAACAGGAGTAACAGGACCAACAGGAGTAACTGGGGCAACTGGAATAACAGGTCCAACAGGGGCAACTGGAATAACAGGGGCAACTGGAATAACAGGTCCAACAGGAGAATCATGTTGTTGTAAGAGTTCTGCTAATTATGTAATTTCCTTGATTCGTGGTCAAACAGGAATAGCATTAGCAGGTTTTAATACAACAATTAAAGGAAATGTAACACCAACAGGATATACTAGTACTAGCGACTTAGTAACAGTAAATTCAAATAATGCAAATTATACAGTATCTTTATGCAATGTAAAGTTTATGACTTATCCAAATGAAATTACAGTTAATCCTACAATAGCTACACCAGATTGTTGTTGTAATAGTGATTTAGCAACTGCATTAACAGCTTATATTGGACGACAAATAGAAGTTAATGTTACTGATAATACAATATCATCATATAGACTTATTGTAAGAAATATATCAAATGGTATATTATTTGGTGAACTTCAAAATACAATAGAAGGAAATATAAATATAGCACTTCCTTTGTGTTCTATTTTTTCATTTTTACCAATCAATTAAGTAAAGTAATTAAAAAATAAATTCAGGGGTTGTCGCACTAAAACTTTTATACACAATTTATTGTTTTAAAAAATAAAAATCAACACAATATATTGTAGTATTTATTCTTAATGCAACATCCCCTTTTTACATAAATAGATTTAATTAATATAATTATAAGTATAAAAATAAATGTTAAAATTTATTGGTTATATAGAATAAAATGCTTATTACAAATAATTTTGTAGTGAGCATTTTTTTATATGTGAAATATAATAATATTTAAGAGCAGCTATTTAGGAGGAATATTATATGTTTAAGAGAAGATTAAATCCTGTTATTTTTCTTGATAAGAGAAAATTTAAAGTTCAAGAAGAAAAAAATAAAACAATATACTTATCAAAAGAAATAAAGATTAAAGATTTTAAAAAAATAATAATTTCCTGGAATATAGTAACACCTGTGGATTCATATGTGGATATTGAAGCTAGGGTTTTAGTAAATAATAATTTAAAAGAAAAAATATGGTCAAAATGGTTATCTTGGGGGAGATGGGGAACTAATATTAAAAGAGCATCAAATAGTAGTAATTGTACAGAAGCTAAAATTAATGTAGATACATTAACAATAAATGAAGGTTATATAGGAGAAGCTATTCAAATAAAAATAAGCAGTTATTATGATGATAAAGAATCAAAAGCTGATTTGCAACTTGTGGTAATTACTTATTGTGGAGAAAAAATTAATAATAAAAATGGAAAAGAAAAATTGATTAATAAATTAATAGAAACACCTTGTATTTCTCAAATGAAAAGAGAAGCAGAGATAGCTAATAGGATATGTAGTCCAACTAGTATGACTATGTTATTAAATAGACTTGGAGAAAATTTATTGGTTGAAGATGTTGCATATAAATGTTTTGATTATAAATATAATGAATTTGGAAATTGGTCATATAATGTAGCTTATGCTGGAAGTTTAGGATATAAGGCATATATTCAATTTGGAAATATTGATTTATTAATAAATGAACTTAATAAGGGGTATCCAGTAGAAGTGAGCGTAAAGTATACAAATGATATTAATAATAAATTATATCCATATATAGAAAATGCACCATTAACAACAAGTGGGCACTTAATAGTAGTATGTGGAATGGAATGTACTAAAAATAGCAAATATGTTATAGTTAATGATCCAGCAGCAAAGGAAAATAATGGGGTAAGATTAAAATATAAATTTGATGATTTTATGAAAGCTTGGGCTACATCTAATTATATAATGTATGTCATACACTATAAGGATTAAATAAATATAAAAGAATTTATGGGGCTGTCGCACTAAAATTTTTATACACAATATATTGTTTTGAAAAATGAAAATCAACACAATATATTATAGTATTTATTCTTAATGGGACATCCTCATAAGTTTTTCTATAACATGGATAATCTATATCTTGAAATATATTAATTATTTGGATACAATAGTAAGAATATAAGGTGAAAAATGAAAGATTAATTTAAATTTATAAATAGAGGATAAATATGAAAGAAGTATTAGAGAATGTAAATAATTATGTAGTTATTATTGATGAGAATGAAATAATTAAATTTTGTAATGAAAAATTTGCAAAAAAAATAAGTTATAGTAAAGATGAGTTACTTGAATGTAAAATTACTGAAAAGTTATTATATAAAAATCATTTTTTTTACAATATAAAAAATAGTTTTAAAATTTTAAATGAAAGTGATAATATATATAGTTTTAAAAACAAAAATGGTAATATAAATAGTTTCATTGGAAAATTACATAATATTAAATGGAAAAATGAAGAGGCATATATATTAATTCTTAATGATGATGAAGTTAGTTTAACTGATTTTGTAAGAAAAGATTTAAATATAGCATTGCAAAAATATAATGAATTAGAAAAAATTATTTCTATGGTATTAAATTCTAAGAATAATATAGTGGCTATTATTGATACTGAAGGAAATATGATGAAAATAGGAAAAGGATGGACAGCTTGTACTGGATGGAATGAAGAAGATTTAAAAAATATGAAGTGGCCAGAATTATTTCATCCTGATGAAAGAGAAAAAGCTGTTAATTTAGCGAGAAAATGCAAAAAAGGCAATATAGCTAGTATAGGTATTAATAGATGTAAATGTAAAAATGGAGAATATAAAATATTTAATTGGAGTTGTATGTACATAAAGGAACAACAAATTTACATAAGTTCAGCAAGAGATATAACAGAAGAAAAAAGATATGAAAGTGAAAGTAAAAAATATGAAGAAGCATTTCATAAAGAAGTTGTAAAAAATGAATTTTTTTCTAACATGTCTCATGAATTTAAAACACCATTAAATATTATATTTTCGGCATTACAATTAATAGAGCATGGAATTAAAAATAATGACATTAAAGTTTATAATGAATTTAATTTGGAAAAGTATATAACATCAATTAGACAAAATTCATATAGATTATTAAGATTAGTAAATAATATTTTAGATATAAGTAGATTTAATATGGGATACTTTGATTTAAATTTAGAAAATTGTAATATAGTTTATTTAGTTGAAGATATTGTTACATCTATAGTTAAATATGTTGAAGGAAAAAATATAGATTTAATATTTGATACTGAATTTGAAGAGATTATTTTGGCATGTGATTCAGAAAAAATTGAAAGAATAATATTAAATTTAATTTCTAATTCAATAAAATATACAATTAAAGAGCAGACTAGACATGGAAAAATTGAAGTTGATTTATCAGTAAGAAATAATGAGGTTTTAATATCTGTTAAGGATAATGGAATAGGAATATCAAAAGAAGAGATTGAATTGATATTTAATAAGTTTAAAAGGGTTGACAATAAATTGAATAGAAAAACTGAAGGTAGTGGTATTGGTTTATCATTAGTGAAAGCTTTAGTTGAAATGCATAAAGGGAAAATATGGGCTGAAAGTGAAGTTGGAAAAGGAACTAAAATTGTTTTTTCAATTCCAATTAAAACCGTAAACGAATATTCAGTATACAATAATGAAATTGTAAAGCTAGAAAGCACTGAAAAATGTAATCTTGAATTTTCTGATATATATGAATTTTAATCTAAAGCTTTGTATAAAAAGGAATTTGGGGATATTGGTAAAATAATAAAAAATATAAACTCTAATTTATGTTGTATATGTATATAGCTTAAATTAAAGTTTATTTTTATTTAACAAAAAAATACATTAAATTGACAAAAGTAATAATAATGATGAATTTAATGATAAAAATAGCAAAATATATAGAAAATTTATTAATTAAAATATATAATTTAATATGTCATAATTTATATTATAATTAGTGGGGGTGTAAAAAAATAGAATGCAGAAAAAAAAGCTAAAAAAAATAATGATTGCTTCTGGAGTAATTGGTTCTATTTTAAGTGCTAAGGGTGTAACTGTAAATGCTACTACAGTTAATAATGGAATTTCAGTTGCATCTATAAATAAGGGACAAGTAGTTAATGTTACTTCAGCATTAAGAGTTAGAGCGGAAGCTAGTACAAGCTCTTCAGTACTTGGAACTATGAGAAATGGAACTACATTTGATATTGTTTCAAAAAGTGGAAACTGGTATGAAATTAAGTTTAATGGGAAAAATGGATTTATTTATGGAGATTATGTTAAGGAAATTACAAATTCTTCAGCAGTTTCAACTACAGGAAAGGTTGTAAATGTTACTTCTAATCTTAGAGTAAGAAGTGGAGCTTCAACAAGCTCAACAGTATTAGGGTATATAACTAATAATACTTCAGTAAGTATATTAGGAACAGAAGGCCAATGGTATAAAATTAAATATAATAGTGGTTATGGATATGTTCATAAAGACTATATATCAGTTAATGGAAGTTCAAGTAATAATATTTCTGGAGGAAATAAAGAAGATAATGATTTAAGCTCTAGAATTGATGAACCTGTTCAAAATCAAATTAATAAAACTGGATATGTATATAATGTAAGTAGTGGTGGATTGAGAGTTCGTAAAGAAGCTTCAACAAGTTCAACAGTTTTAGGTACTTTATATTCAGGAAATTCAGTTAATATTATAGGGGAAAGTAGAAGTTGGTATAAAATAAGTTATAATTCTTCAACAGCATATGTTCATAAAGATTATATAACTGAAACTAAGCCATCTTCAGGAAATACATCTAATAATGTAGGAAATAGTAACTCTACTTCTAATGGAAATTCATCATCATCTGAAGCAATGAATGAAACAGGAGTAATAGTAAATGTTTCAACTAATCTTAGAGTAAGAAAAGAAGCATCTTCAAGTTCATTTGTATTAGGATATCTTTTAAATAATCAAAGTGTTAATATAATTGGAAAAGAAGGAAATTGGTATAAAATTAAATTTAATGGAGCTACAGGTTACGTAAGTTCAGATTATGTTAAGATAACTAATGGAAACTCTAATAACGGAAGTAGCAATGGAAGCAGTAATGGGAATAATTCTAATATAGAATCAGTTTCTGATTCTTATGAAATTGTTTTAGAAGCAATGAAATCTCAAATAGGTTCACCATATGCTTATGGTGCAGCTGGAGAATTAGTTACTAGAGATTCAATAAATAGTTTAAAAGGAAGATTCCCAAGTTATGCATCACAAGGGAAATATGATTTCTTAGAACAATTTGTAGATAGCGGATTAAGAGCATTTGACTGCTCAGGATTAATGCAATGGGCATTTGCTAAAGTTAATATAAATATAGGTAGAAGTACTTATAATCAAATAAATGCTGGTATTGAAGTTTCTATAAGTGATATTAAGCCAGGAGATTTATTATTTGATAATGCTCTTGGGCATGTTGCTATGTATATAGGAAATGGACAATGGATTGAATCCCCTAATTCAGGAAAAACAGTTAGAATAACTAATGTTCGTTGGGAATCAGTACAAAGAGCAAGAAGAGTACTTTAGGGGGTTACAAGTTTCAACAGTTGCAAGTGACAAGCTTCAACAGTTTCAAGTGACAAGTGGCAAGTTTCAAGTTAAGGTGTAAATTCAGTTTATGCCGAATTTAATAAATATATTTTTAGAAATTCCATAAGGAATTTCATATTTAACTTGTCACTTGTCACTAATTTAACTCCATTAGAAGTTTTATCCTTAACTACTAACTACTAACTAATTATTTTGTTTTGTATTAATTCTATCTATATATTCTTTCATTAAATTAGCAGATTCAATAAATTTTCTTTCTTCAACTTTAGATAAATGAATATTTAATACTTTTTCAATACCATTTCTACCAAGAAGTGTAGGCACACTTAAATAAGCATCACTAACTCCATAATAATTATCTAAAAGTGTTGAAACAGTTAAAATACTTTTTTCATCTCTTATAATTGCTTCAGTAATTCTTGTTAATGCAATTGCAACTGAAAAAGCTGTTGCACCTTTTCTTTTTATAACTTCATAAGCACAATTTTTAACATCTTCAGCAATAACATTTTCTGTTCCAATATCCCAAGTTATTGAATTTTGTTCGGAAAAGCTTTTAACTGGAATGTTACCAATCATTAAAGAAGACCATGTAACAAATTCACTATCACCATGTTCACCAAGAACATAACCTTGAACATTTCTACCATCAATACCCAAATATTTACCTAATAAGCTTCTAAGTCTTGCAGTATCTAAAACAGTTCCAGAGCCAATAACTCTTTCTTTTGGGAACCCTGAAAGTTTATACGTCATATAAGCTAATATATCAACAGGGTTAGATACTACTAATAAAATTGAATTAGGACTTAACTTTGCAATTTGGGGTATAAAGCTTTTAAATATTTCATAGTTTTTATCAACTAAATCTAATCTAGTTTCACCAGGCTTTTGTGGTGAACCAGCAGTAATAATTACTATATCTGAATCTTTAGTATCTTCTATACTTCCTAAAGTAACATTACAAGGAGAGCATAATGAACTTCCATGCATTAAATCCATAACTTCGCCTAATGCTTTTTCTTGATTTATATCATTTATTACTATTTCTCTTGCAATTCCTCTTTGTAATAAAGCAAATGCTGTAGTTGCACCAATTGCGCCTGCACCAATTATTGATATTTTACTCATACTTCCACCTCGTTTTTATTATATATATTATAGTATTAGTATTTTTTTTAAAATATATTATTAAATTAAATAATAATTATTATTATTTCTGTTTTTATGCTGGTGATAACATCTCCAATTATGCTTATTACCGGAATCGCGATCAAATTGTATGATGGAGGTCCTGTCTTTTTCAGGCAGAAAAGATGTACGATCGGGGGAAAAGTATTTGAAATTCATAAATTCCGAAGTATGATCGTAGATGCGGAAAAAGAGGGGGAAGTCATACCGGCAAAAGAAGATGACGAAAGGATCACCCCTGTCGGAAAATTTATAAGAAAGACCAGAATTGATGAATTGCCGCAGTTTATTGATATTTTAAAAGGAGATATGAGCGTTGTAGGTCCTCGTCCGGAGAGGGTGGAGCATGTAGAGCAGTATACGGCGGAAGTGCC
>ERZ827104.3155-NODE-3155-length-11930-cov-6.717642_pt1 | contig 11930 bp, 10 predicted proteins | sample MGYA00519781_ERZ827104 | MGnify/ENA primary metagenome ERZ827104 (study PRJEB31778, sample SAMEA3449257) | human gut metagenome | biome: human gut; feature: human-associated habitat; material: faeces | place: United Kingdom | collected 2010/2012 ... | reverse complement strand
GCTGCTCGGGGCTGCGCTTGGCCAGCGGGCTGACCTCCACGGGGTACATGGTGATAAACGTCGGCTGGATGAGCGTAGACTCGACCTTCTGGTCAAAGGTCTCATAGAGGGCATTGCCCCACGTGCGGGCGACGTTTTCCATGTCCACGCCGACGCTCTTGGCGAGCGCGACTGCCGCATCCGCGTCGCCGACGATCGCCATGAAGTCAGCACCAGTGACTTCCTTAACGGCGTCAGCCATGGTCACGCGGCGCCAGCTCGGCGTGAGATCCACGTCGTGACCCAGCCACTGGAGCTGGTATGTGCCGAGGATCTCTTTGGCCGCGCCGGAGAGGATGCCCTCAAGAATATCCATCATGCCGTCGAGATTGGTATAGGCCTGATAGAGCTCGCAGGTCGTGAACTCCGGATTGTGCTTGGTGTCCATGCCCTCGTTGCGGAAGATGCGGCCGACCTCATACACGCGCTCAATGCCGCCGACGATCAGCCGCTTGAGGTGCAGCTCGGTAGCGATGCGCATATACATATCAATGTCAAGCGTATTGTGGTGCGTGATGAACGGACGCGCCGTTGCGCCGCCGGCGATGGGGCTGAGCACGGGGGTCTCGACCTCCATGAAGCCAAGACCGTCCAGATAGCGGCGCAGATAGGCCACGAACCGGCTGCGGATCTGGAAATTGCGCTTGCTCTCGGGATTCATAATGAGATCCACGTAGCGCTGGCGGTAGCGCAGCTCCGTGTTCGTCATGCCGTGGAACTTCTCCGGTAGCGGGCGCAGGGACTTGCTGAGCAGCGTGACCTGCTGCACGTGGATGGAGATCTCCCCCGTCTTGGTCTTGAACGCATAGCCGCTCACGCCGATGATATCGCCGATGTCGTACTTGCGGAAATCGGCAAACTCCTGCTCGCTGACGGCGTCCTTGCGGACGTAGAGCTGGATCTGGCCGCGATCATCCTGAATGTCGCAGAAGATGGCCTTGCCCATGCCGCGCTTGGACATGATGCGGCCGGCGGCCTGCAGCGTTTTGCCGTCATAGGCTTCAAAATCAGCCTTGATATCCGCCGAATAGGCGCTGCGTGCAAAGCGCGTCTGCGTGAAGGGGTCTCGACCGGCGTCCTGCAGTGCCTTGAGCTTGTCGCGGCGCACCTGCAGAATTTCAGACAGAGACGGCTCCGCCGTCTGCTGGTTCTTTCTCTCTTCGTTCATGATGGGCTCCTCAGTCTTCGTTTTCGACGGCGATGATCTTGAACTGCAGCTCGCCGACCGGCGCTGCGACCGTGACGGTCTCCCCGACTTTGTGCCCCTTGAGCGCGAAACCAAACGGGCTGTCGTCCGAGATGCGGCCGTCCATGGGGTTGGCCTCCTGCGAGCCGACGATCGTGTACTCCTCTTCCACGTCCTCGTCGATATCGAGCACGCGCACGCGGCTGCCGATGGTCACGACATCCGCCGCGACTTCGACCTTCTCCACGACCTCGGCGTTCTCGATCAGATCCGTGATCTCGGCAATGCGGGAATAGAGCTTGCCCTGCTCCGTCTTGGCCTCGTCGTACTCGCTGTTCTCGGACAGGTCGCCGAACGAACGCGCCTCCTTGATGAGCTCCGCGACTTCCTTTTCGCGGGTCGTCTCGAGGTAGTGCAGTTCTTCCTTGAGCGTGTCCAGACGCTCCTGACTCATCTTATATCTGCTGTCGATCGCCATAATCCGTCTCCTTATATCATTGAAATTTCAGTCGTTGCAAAATTGTTCAGCGCAGCGCGGCGATGGCCGCCTCGAGCTGCGTATCCACATCGCTGTCCGTGGCCGGCGCCACGACCACATCCGGCACAAGGCCGCCCTGCTCGGACAGATCCACGCGGTTGGGCGTGAGATATTTCCGGCTGGAGATATGCACGGCGCTGCCATCCGGAAGCGCGATGGTCGTCTGGCTGCGGCCCTTGCCGGTCGTATTCTGACCGACGATGGTCGCCCAGTGATACTCCTGCAGCGCGGCCGCGAAAAACTCCGCCGCACTGTATGTGTTGCCGTTGACGATGACCGCCATCGGCACCTTGACGCAGACGCTGTCGCTCTGCGTGACGGTTTCCTTGCCGTTGCCGTCGACGCTCACGAACAGGTCGCCCTGCGGCAGCAGGTGATCGAGGATCGTAATGAGCTCCGAGAGCAGGCCGCCGGGATTGTCGCGCAGGTCGAACACAAGCGACTTCGCGCCAAGATCGAGCAGCTTATCGACCGCCTGCACGGCACGGCTGCCGCCGCCGGTCTCAAAGTTGCGGATCTGGACGTAGCCGACGCCGTTGTCCATGAGCTTATAGGTCACGGGATCCGTATAAATGACCGTGCAGTCAAGCGTGACGGTCTGGCTCTTGCCGGCGGAGTCCTGAATGGTGACCTTGAGCGTTTTATTGAGCTTGGACCGGATGGTCGTCTGCACATCCGAGAGCGTTTTCCCGGTCACGTCCTCGCCGTCGATGGCCGTGATGATATCGCCCTGTTTGAGGCCGGCCTTTGCCGCCGGCGAGTCACTCGTCACGGCCGTGATGCGAAAGCCCTTCGTCTTGTCGTCAAGCTGGATCGTGACGCCAATGCCGGCGTACTCATTGTTGGAGTACATCTGATAGGCCTTGTATTCCTCGGCCGTCATGTAATAGCTCCACTTGTCGCCGATGGCGCTGATGATCGCGCTGGACGAGGCATCGCTGATGGTCGTGTCGTCCGCGTCGCCAATGTAGTTTTTGTCCACGACCTGCTTGACCTGCGCAAATTTCAGCGCGAGCTTATAGTTGCTGCTGCCGCCGAATTTGCCGACAAAGATCAGCGATGTGACCAGTGCCGTGACCAGAATGCAGATGACACAGGAAAGCATACACGCCTTCCAGCCGCGCATCCTGCCGCTTTTTCTGCGGGCGGGCACTTTTTCCGGCGTCTGTTCCTGTGGCTTGTGTTCGTCCATGCTATCCCTCCGGATCCGTTTGCTGCCGGCATGGGGCACGCCCCAATGCAGCAGATGAGCCGGGCAGCCATTTTCCGGCTGCCCGGCAGTTCATTTCAGTCAAATTTTGCCCAATCAGCGCGCATAGTTGAGCGGGTTCTGGCGCACGCCGTTGACCGTGACTTCCCAGTGCAGATGCGGGCCGGTCGAGTTGCCGGTCGAGCCAACATAGCCGATCGTCTGTCCCTTGGACACCTTCTGTCCGGAGGAGACCGCGATCGAGCTCATATGGCCGTAGAGCGTGGTGATGCCGTTGCCGTGGTTGATGACCACGCAGTTGCCGTAACCGGACACAGAGCCGGCCGTGATGACGGTGCCGCCGTCGGCCGCGACGATGGCCGCGCCGTAGCTTGCACCGATGTCCACGCCGGAGTGATACTTTTTCGTACCTGAGATCGGATGCGTACGCCATCCGTAGGGGGACGTGATCGTGTGGCAGGACGGGCACGGCCACAGCATGGAGCCGGTAGCACCGTTGTCCTTGCCCGCATCATAGCTGGGGTCGTTTTTCTTGTTCGCCTCTTCCTGGCGGCGCAGATCCTCGACCTGCTTATCGATCTGCGACCGAACGGCCTGCTCCTGCTTTTCGTATTGCTCCTGAACGGCTTCGTAGGCACTGATGTCCGCCTGCAGGTTTGCCAGCAGCGCAGCGGCCTCGGCAGACTTCTGCCGCAGCTCGACCTGCTTGGTCTCGAGCTCGGACTGCTTATCCTGAAGCTCGACGCGGGCGTCCTCAAGCTCGGCCTTGACGGTCTCGACCTTTTCACGGGCGGCCGTCATGTCGGCCTGCACCTGTTTATTGTATGCAATGACCTCGCCAACCATGTCCATGCGGGCAAGGAGGTCAGAGAGGCTGGTCGCCTCGAGCAGAATGGCGATGTAGGACATCTGGCCGTACTCCTCAAGATGGCGCACGCAGCCGCGGAAGCGAACCGTCTGCGCCTCTTCCTCCTGCTTTGCGGTCTCGAGTTCAACGCCCTTGTCCTCGATCTGCTGGTCGTACGCCGTGATCTGCTGCTTGACGACCTCGATCTCCTCCTGCGCGAGATTCATCTCCTGATCCAGCGCGGCCTTCTGCTCAACGATGCCGGCTTTCTTGGAGCGGAGGTTGTTGATGGTCTTCTGCTGCTCCTTCTGCTTGGCCTGCAGCTCCTTACGCTGCTGCGTGAGCTGGTTGATCTCCGACTGCGACGCCGCACTGGCGTTGATCGGGATCAGCGCCGTCATGAGCGAAACGATGAAAATCAACGCAAGCAGCACACAAATGACGGATCGAACGACTTTCCGGTTCATCTTCATTCGAGTTCCTCCTTAGACTTTCAGATAGTTGCGAATGGCCGTGAGGCCGCCGAACACACCGACGAGCACACCCACACCGAGAAACACCAGCAGCAGCGGCAGCGCCACGGATGCAAATGAAAGCACCGTGATGATACCGGCCGCCATGGTGGACATGATCTTGCTGACGATCAGGCTGTAAAGCCCCCACTGGAGCAAAAACGCGACCAGACCGCCGACCAGGCCGAGCACCAGACCCTCTACCACAAACGGCAGGCAGATAAAGCCGTTCGTCGCGCCGACCATCTTCATGATGGCGATCTCTTCGCGGCGGCCGAATGTGGCCAGCTTGATCGTATTGGTCATGATAAAGAGCGACACGGCGATCAGGATCACGATCAGGACAACGGAGACAACGCTCACGATGTTCCGGAAGGTGATGAAGTTTTCCGCATAGTCCAGGTGCGCCGTGACATCAGCAATGCCGTCCACGTTCTTGAGCGCAGCCTGCGTGTCCTTCATGAGGGACAGGTCATCAAGCGTCACGACATAGCGATGCCGGAAGACCGTCGCGTCCAGGTTGTCAAAGAGGTCAGAGTCATACTCGGCCTCGAACGTCTGCATCGCTTCCTCGCGCGTGACGAATTTCACCGAGGCGACATTGTCCACCGCGGCGACCTGCGGCTCAAGCGCCCGCGCCTCGTCCTCCGTGAGCGTCTCGTCGACGTAGGCGATGACTTCATTCTGATTTTGCAGGCGCTCGATATTGGCATCAATGTTGAGCGTCAGCAGCGAGAAGCTGCCCATGATGAGCAGGCACGCAATGATGATCGTGATCGACGCGAAGGACATGAAACCATGCGTGAAGATGTTTTTCACGCCCTGCGTGACCAGGTAGTTGAATCTATTCAGCTTCATATCCGTAATACCCGTCCAATCCGTCACTGATGACCCTTCCGGCGTCAATGGAGATGACGCGCTTGGAAAAAGCATCGACCAGTTCCTTTTCGTGCGTCACCACGAGAACCGTGGTGCCGAGCTCGTTGATCTTCTCCAGCAGCAGCATCAGCTCGAGGCTACGCACCGGATCGAGGTTGCCGGTCGGCTCGTCCGCGATGATCATGCGCGGATTGTTCACGAGCGCGCGCGCGATGGCCACGCGCTGCTGTTCGCCGCCGGACAGCTCCGCCGGGAAGCGCTTTTCGCGGTCGGCCAGGCCGACCAGCTCCAGCACCTGCGGCACGCGGCGGCGGATCTCTTTGTTGGATGCGCCGACCACACGCATGGCAAACGCAACGTTTTCATACACCGTCATCTTGTCGATCAGGCGGAAATCCTGAAAAATGACGCCCAGCGTCCGGCGCAGCTTCGGCAGCTTGCGGCGCTTGATGCCCTGCATGTCAAAGCCGTTGACCGTGATCTGTCCGGATGTGGGGCTCAGCTCGCCGGTGATCAGTTTAATGATCGTCGTCTTGCCGGAGCCGGAAGGTCCGACCAGAAACACGAACTCGCCCTCGTTGATCGTAAAACTGATCCCATTGAGAGCCGCAGCCTCCGTATTTCCGTAGACCATCTTCACATCGTTCATTTGAACCATAAGATGTCCTCCAATATGTAGGGCTTGCGCCCGCCCGGGTAAGATCTCAGAACTTGGCGGTGTTCTGAGAGTCGAGGTATTTCTTTACCATGACTGCGACCTTGAAGAGGATGGCATCCTCAAACTCGCGCAGATCCAGGCCCGTAATTTTCTTCACTTTCTCTAACCGGTATACCAGGGTGTTTCGATGGACGTAGAGCTTGCGCGCCGTCTCCGAAACGTTGAGGTTGTTTTCAAAAAAGCGGTTGATCGTGTCGAGCGTGTCCTCGTCGAGCGCCTCGATGGGGTTTTTCTTGAACGCTTCGGACAGGAACATCTCGCACAGGGTCGTCGGCAACTGATAGATGATGCGGCCGATGCCGAGATTATCATAATGAATGACCGGCTTCTCGTTTTCAAACACCTTGCCGACCTCGATGGCGACCTGCGCCTCCTTGTAGCGGTCGGCCAGCTCGCGCAGGTGATTGGCCGTCGTGCCGATGCCGATGACTGTCTGCACGTGCAGCTCGGTGTGCACCGCGCGCTCGATGCTCTCGGCCAGCGCGCAGATATCCTCCGACGTCTCGTCGGGCGTCATCTCCTTGATGACGACGATGTCCGACTCGCTCACGCTGAGCACGAAATCATGCTGCCGATCCGGGAACATGTTCTGGATCAACTCGAGCACGGCGATATCCGTCACGTTCACCTGACGCACCAGCAGCACGGCGCGCGGTACGTCGGTGGTGAAATGCAGCTCCTTGGCGCGCACATACACGTCGCCGGGGAGAATGTTGTCCGAAATGATGTTCTTGACGAAAGCCGCCTTGTTGTGCTTTTCCTCAAAGTTCGTGCTGGCCTCCGCCATGCCAACGGCTGCGAGAATGCAGATGCTGCGCGCCGTCTGATCGTTGCCCTCCACAAACACGGCATATTCAAACCGCGCCGTACTGGCCGACAGGATCTTATACGTGCGGGCATCCGTTGCGAACAACTGCTCCTGCACCTCTCCCACAGCGGCCTGAAAATCATCCAGGCGGGACCCGATCATCGAAAGCTCACTGCAGGCAATGACAAACCCCTGCTCATCCACGACACCAATGCAGCGTGTGGTGGCATCCTTCATCTGAACGATCACGCCCTGAAAAATTCTGCTCGACATATCTTTTCCTCCTACGAACGGCCGCCGCGGTCTCCCACAGCACCTACCAATTTCCTACTTTACATAATAGACGATTTATGTGCATTTTTCAATAGAGAAATGGTCGTTTTTTGTGAATAATTTTAGAAATTTCGTGACATAGTCGGATAATTTCCCGAACTTTTGTAAATTATCACGAAGCTGGAAGCGAAAAAACAAGCATGGCTTCGGCCGGGCTCAGCTCCCGGAAGGCGCCGGGCGCAAGCGCCGGATCGAGCAGCAGCGCCCCGATCGACAGCCGATGCAGGTGCGTCACCGGCGTCCCGCAGCCGGCCAGCATCCGCTTGACCATGTGATATTTCCCCTCATAGACCGTGACGCGGCAGGCGCCCTGCTCCGACAGCAGCTCCAGCCCGGCGGGGAGACACTGCGTCCCGTCGCCGAGGACAACGCCGCGCGCGAACCGCTCCACATCCGCATCCGTGGGCATGCCGTCCGTGTGCGCAAGGTAGACTTTCGGCACATGCTTTTTCGGGGAAATGACGCGGTGGACATAGTCCCCATCGTCCGTGATGAGCAGCAGGCCGGTCGTGTCCTTATCCAGGCGGCCGGCCGGCACGAGACCGAACCGCCGCAGCTCCGGCGGGAACAGATCCAGCACCGTCGGCTGGCTGCGATCCGTCGTCGCCGTAAGGAGGCCGGCAGGCTTGCAGAGCATATAGTAATGATGTGCCTGATGCCGCAGAACCTGTCCGCGCAGGCAGACGGTCGCCGCTTCGTCGATCTTCTGTTCCGGTGCGCGAACGGGCACGCCGTCGACCGTGACCTCGCCGCCGCGAATATACGCCTTTGCCTCGCGCCGGGAAGCGGCGCCGGTATCGGCCAGATATTTATCCAAACGGATCACACGCGCCCCTCCTTCACGGACATTTAGAAGCATTATAACATATCCGGCAGCAAATTGGAATAGGCTTGTTCCGAGGTGTGGTTATGAAGCTCAAATCCTTTCACTGGACAAGACGGACGGCCGTATATGCGCTCATCGCACTGGCCGTGCTGCTGGCGCTGGCCGTGATCTGGCGCAGCAACGGCGGCGTGCTCTCGGCGCACTACAACGTCACGACGACCGACGGGCGCATCGCCTATCTGCACGCGCTCGGCTGGGAGGCGGATCCCGCGACCGAAACCGTGCAGGAGATCGTGATCCCGCGCGTCTTTAACGGCGTATTCGGTGACTACAACGCCCTGCAGAAGCAGCAGGGATTTGACCTGTCCACCTATGCCGGCGAAACGTGCACGGCCTATACCTACCGCGTGACAAACTATGCAGGCTCGACGGACACGGTGCTCGCGCAGCTTTTTGTCTACCGCAACCGCGTCATCGCCGGTGACATCCACGCGACTGCCATGGACGGGTTCATGCACGGGCTGCGGTAAACAAAAATCCCGGCACATCGTGCCGGGATCTTTTCCTATCCGGGATCAGTTGAGCGCCGTCCAGCGTTCAATGCCGGCCAGCTCCGTGTAAGCATGGCCGACGGCAGCCTCCATCACGCCGGCATAGTACCAGGCGCCGGTGGAAACGTCGCTGAAGTGCACGCAGTTTGAAGCATTGGCCTGCACGAATGTCAGGTCGCAGTTGCGGCCGAGCACGTGGTTGAGCATCGTCACGGCCTCGGCGCGGGTGATGACCTGGTTCGGGTGGAAGCCGCCGTCCGAATAGCCGGCAGTCCAGCCGTTGGCATACGCCTTGGCAACAAAGCCGTGATACCAGCCGTCGCCGACATCATTGAACGGCAGAGACGTCGTCGTCTTGCTCGTGTTGCAGACGCCGGACAGGATGGTCACAAATTCCGCACGGGTAATGGCTCTGTTCGGCTGGAACGTGCCGTCGTCATAGCCTGTGATGGCGCCGACATTGGCCAGCGTGCTGACAGCCTTCGTATACCACCGGCCGGCCGGAACATCGCTGAAGCTGTTGCTGCCGGTGTCATACTGCTGGTGTGCCTGCTCCGTCATCAGGGCGTAGAGCATCTGGGCTGCCTCTGCGCGCGTGAGCGTACCATTGGGCGCGAACTGACCCGCGCCGCGTCCGGAGACATAGGGCTTGTGGTTGGTCGTGTCCAGCAGGCCGGTCTGCTGCGCGGGCTTCGTCTCCTCGCCGGAGCTGCCGCCGGTGGAGCCGCCCTGGTTATTGCCGGAGCTGCCCTGATTGCTGCCGGAGCCGCTCTGATTGTTGCCGGAATTGCCCTGGCCGCCGCCCATCTGCGAGATGTACTTTTCCAGCAGCGTCATGGCCTGCTGGAGCGTGATGGTGCGGCTGTTATAGAGCGCGCAGATGATCGTCACGACATTCTTCAGATTCATGTTAGCCGAGGAAATGAGCTGGGACAGGAGCTGCGCGATCTGATCGTTCGTGAGGATGCTGCCCGCAATGCCCGTCAGGATGGCGTTGATGCCGGTCTGCGTCATGCCGAAGGCCTTGAGAATCTCGGCGAGCGCCTGCTGCGCGGCCTCGCTGTTCGCACCGCCGGCGGCAATGTCGCCGATGACCTGGCCGAAGTTGATGTTCACCGTGTTGCCAGTGATGGTGACGATGCCGTGCATGTAATTATTGTTGCTGGCGATATCCTTGAAAAGGTCGCCGACATCCACATTCACGATGCCGTGGATGAAGTTGCTGTCGCTGGCGATGTGATCGACCAGGTCGTTGATATCGACACCGACGATACCATGGATGAAGTTGTCGCCGTTGACGATGCGGAGCTGATCGAGAATGTGCGAGAGCACCGTGTCATTGTCGGTGAGGGACGTCGTGACCGAGTCGGCCGCGTCCTTATCAACGGACAGCGCAGCCGTGGCGGACTCGAGCAGCTCAGCCGCCGTGCCGTCGCTGATGGTCTGGTCGCTGTCAAGCGCACAGATCAGGGATGCAATGCCGGCAAGATCGAACGCGCCGGTCTTGGCGAGCTGCGTGGTGAGCGTCCGGGCGTCATCCGCGGACAGGCTCTGCTGCGCAATGCCAGAGATGATCACATCTGTCTGGTCGGCCGGGATGCCGGCGGCGGTGCAGATGTTCGTCAGGATCGTGCGCGCATCCGTGCCGTCAAGGTCATCCGCCTTGGCGTCCGTGATGGCGGCACCGAAGTTGATGTTGATGACGTTGCCGCTGATGGTCACAATGCCATGCGTATAATTGCACCCGCTGGCAATGTTGTCAAACATGTCGCCGGTCTTGACGCCGACGATGCCATGGACGAAGTTGCTGTTGCTGACGATGTGATCCACAAGGTCATTGATGTTCACGCTGACGATGCCGTGGATGAAGTTATCGCCGTCGACAATGTGGATGCTGTCAAGGATGTGCGAGAGCGCGGACACATTGCCCTTGCCCTGCAGCGGCTGGATGCCGAGCGCCGCCGCCACGGTGATCGCCGCGTCGCGGAAGAGCTGTGCCGCCGTGTCGACATCGAGCAGGCCGCTGTCCGTCAGGCCGCCGAGGAGCGTCGTGATATCCGTCAGGCTCACTTTACCGGTACCGGCAAGCTGGTCGACCATGGCCGACGCCTGATCGTCGCTGAGCGTACCGGCCGCGATGGCATTGACGATGCTGCCGGTCTGGATCTTCGTCATGCCGGCGTCCGTGAGCAGGTCGGTCAGGAACGCGCGGGCTGTCTCACCGCTCGCGTCCTGCTTCTGCGCGTCCGTAAACGCAAGGCCGAAGTTGATGTTGATACGGTTATCGACGACCGTCACGATGCCGTGCGTGTAGTTGCTGTTGCTGGCGATGTTCTTGAACAGGTCGCCGACCGTGACACGCACGATGCCGTGCACAAAGTTGCTGTCACTGCCGATGTGATCGACCAGATCCTTGATGTGCACACCGACGATGCCGTGAATAAAGTTATCGTCGTTGGCAATACCGATCTGGCTCAGGATCTCACTGAGCAGACCATTGTGCATCTGACCGTATGCCATGTCGGACGCACTGTCGTCCGCTTCCGTGTCTGCCGCGAAAGCCGGAACTGCCGCGAGACTGAATGCCAGCACGAGCGCCAGTATCAGGCTCAGCGTCTTGCGCATTGTTTTCATGGGATTTTGCCTCCTTCAAATTCTGAACACTTGTCCATAGAACCATTGAAAGGTGCCGGCAAAATGTCGGACACGGGCGCCTGCAGCTTCCGTTTTCAGGGCCCGGAGCCTTTTTTCACCATGAATATAGGCCGCAATTATTAAAAATGCATTAGAAAACGTAATTAAAGTTTCTTTTGCGAAACAATTTTACTCTGAAACAAAAAAATTCCTCTCCGGCCGGAGCCGGAGAGGAATTCGGAATGCTGAAAATTACTCGTTGATGGCGATGACAACACCAGAACCAACGGTACGGCCGCCTTCACGGATAGCGAAACGCAGGCCGACCTCGATGGCGATCGGGGTGATCAGCTCGACGTCCATGTCGACGTTGTCGCCGGGCATGCACATCTCAACACCCTCGGGGAGGTTGATGACGCCGGTCACGTCGGTGGTACGGAAGTAGAACTGGGGACGGTAGTTGTTGAAGAACGGGGTGTGACGGCCGCCCTCTTCCTTGGACAGGAAACCTGACCCTTGAACTTGGTGTGGGGGTGGATGGACTTCGGAGCAGCGAGAACCTGGCCACGCTCGACGCCCTTCTTGTCGATGCCGCGGAGCAGGCAGCCGACGTTGTCGCCAGCCTCGGCGAACTCGAGGGTCTTGTGGAACATCTCGGTGCCGGTGACGGTGGTCTCCTGGGTCTCCTTGATGCCGACGATCTCAACCTTATCGCCAACCTTGACGGTGCCACGCTCGACACGGCCGGTAACGACGGTGCCACGGCCGGAGATGGTGAACACGTCCTCGACGGGCATCAGGAAGGGCTTGTCAGCAGCACGATCCGGGGTCTTGATCCAGGGGTCAACA